>Ga0172371_10006813_pt1 | contig 16454 bp, 16 predicted proteins | sample Lak12m_FD_114543 | JGI IMG/M metagenome (GOLD analysis project Ga0172371, IMG submission 114543) | Freshwater microbial communities from Kabuno Bay, South-Kivu, Congo - kab_022012_12m | ecosystem: Environmental > Aquatic > Freshwater > Lake | place: Democratic Republic of the Congo: South-Kivu...
GGCGGCCAGCGCTTTTTGCAGCGCGCCTTCCAGGATGGGCTTATCGATCCCTTTGATTTTGATGTCCATCTGGATAGCGGTGATTCCCTTGTCTGTGCCCGCTACCTTGAAGTCCATGTCTCCCATGAAATCTTCCAGCCCCTGTATATCCGTAAGAACAACTATCTTGCCGCTTTTTTCATCTTTAATGAGTCCCATTGCCGCGCCGGCTACCGGCGCCTTCATGGGAACGCCCGCATCCATCAGGGAAAGCGAACTTGCGCAGATAGACGCCTGGGATGTGGATCCGTTGGAGCTGATCACCTCGGACACCGCACGGATTGCATAGGGGAATTCCTCCTCAGAGGGCAGCATGGGCTCTATCGCGCGCTCGGCCAGCGCGCCGTGTCCTACTTCGCGACGGCTCGCGGAACGCAGCATGCGCGCTTCTCCGGTCGAATACGGAGGCATATTGTAAAAATGCATGTACCGCTTGTATTCCTCTTCGCCGATCCCGTCCAGCGTCTGGCTTTCGCGCATGGCACCGAGTGTTACGACGGTCATAGCCTGGGTCTGCCCGCGGGTGAAAACCGCGCTCCCGTGCGTACGGGCCAGTATTCCGGTTTCGCACCAGATCGGGCGGATCTCGTCATACTTGCGTCCGTCGGGGCGGACCTCCTTGTTGATAATTTTATCCCGGATAACTTCCTTTGTGATCGCGTAAAGCACGTTGCCGACATGCAGCGCGCCGTCCGGATATATTTCCGCAAAATGCTCCTGCACTTCCTTCTTCATGGCGTCTTCCCTGGCTTCGCGTTCTTCGCGGTCGAAGGTGTCAAGGCTTGCCACTACTTTGTCCGTCGCGAATTCGCGCACGCCTGCTTCGATTTCTTCGGGAACAGTGTAGATATCCACTTCCTTTTCCGGTTTGCCGATCTCGCTTTTAATTTCTTCAATAAAAGCTACAATCTTCTTTATTTCCTCATGCGCGAGCAGGATGCCTTCCAGCATTACTTCCTCGCTCACTTCTTTTGCGCCGGCTTCCACCATCATAACGGCGTCCTTTGTGCCGGAAACCACCAGGTGCAGCAGACTCTTTTCACGCTGTTCGCTGTTTGGGTTTAGTACGAACTCTCCGTCAACATAACCTACAACGATTGATCCTGTCGGCCCGGCAAAAGGTATGCCGGATATGCTCAGCGCGACGGACGAACCGATCATGCCGTATACATCCGGCGGAATATCGTTGTCCACCGAAAGCACGGTCGCAATTATCTGTACATCGTTGAAATAGCCCTTGGGGAACAGCGGGCGTATCGGCCGGTCGATCAAACGGGCCGTCAGTATGGCTTTTTCGGAAGGCCGCCCTTCCCTCTTTAAAAATCCGCCGGGAATCTTTCCAACGGCATATAGTCTTTCTTCAAATTCAATACTCAGAGGGAAAAAGTCTATCCCCTCCCGTTTGCTCTTGGATACGGTGGCCGCCACCAGCAGCGCGGTGTCACCGCACCGGATGATACAGGACCCGTCCGCCTGCTGCGCGTATTTTCCGCACTCTACCGTCATCTTGCGTCCGGCCAGTTCCATTTCGTATATTTTATTTTGCATTTTTTCCTCCTCGTCTCTCTTCCGCCAACACTCCAGCCAAAGCCTCGCCGCTTTGGCCACACCTATTTCTTAAAAATGCCGTTTTAAAAAAGCATTTTATTAGCAGCATTCTGCACCGTATTTTTTGCAATAATATAGAGCGAGACAAAGCCCCGCTCTATACCTTATTTTATTTTCTCAAATTGAGTTTTGCAATCAGTGCCCTGTATCTTTCGATATCCTTGCTCTTCAGGTAATTCAGCAATCCTCTGCGCTGTCCAACCATTTTCAACAGGCCCCGCCTTGAGTGGAAATCCTTGGTGTGCGCCTTCAAATGTTCGTTTAAATGGTTGATCCTGTAGGTGAGTATGGAAACCTGTACTTCAGGCGAACCTGTGTCGCCGTCATGTGTCGCATACTCCTTGATGATGTTCAGTTTTGTATCCTTGTCCATTTCTTTCCTCCATTAGTTTTAAATATCCCCATTAACTGCGGACACGCCGGAGTCGCGATGTTCATAGTAAATGGTTATAAAATTTCTATCAAATGATATCATACTCATCCCGGTTTGTAAATGTTTTTATTATCCAAAAAACGCACCGCGTGTTCTTTGTCCCGTCTGATCTGTCTTTTCAGGGCCTCAAGACTGCCGAACTTTTTCTCCTTTCGGATCCTCTCCACAAAACATACGGTGATTTTCTGGTCGTATACCTCATAATCGAAATCAAAAATGTTCGTTTCAATATTTACTTCGTCCGAATGGTTTACCGTCGGCCGAACGCCCACGTTGGTGACCGAGCCGAACGTTTGGCCACAGATGCTGGTCAGTGTCGCATAGACTCCGTTCTTTGGCTTTAATTTTGGCGTGCTTATATTGACCGTCGGAAACTCAATCAAGGACCCGATCTGTTTGCCGGCGACAACCTTTCCTTCTGCAAAATAATATCCGCCCAGCATCTTGCCTGCCAGGGCAATATCGCCGTCCTCCGCAATCAGCGTCCGGATTTTCGTGCTGCTCACCTTTTCGCCGTCCATAAAAACAGGGGGCATAATGGTAACATCCAGCCCGAATTTCTCCGCGTTTTTTAAAAGGTATTCCGCGTCGCCCATCGCGCCCCTGCCGAAACGGAAATCTTCACCGGCGACCAGCGCTTTCATGTTGTAGTTTTGTTTTAAAAGATTGATAAAATCTTCCCTGTCCGTATTTAGAAAAGACGGGGAGAAATCCTGCAGAACGGCATAGTCCATGCCGGTCCTGCAAAGCAGCGTCTTTTTTTCTTCCGTGGTATATATGCTTTTTGTTTCATCGCTGACGCTGAAGGTGTAAATAAGCGTCTTTAAGTTTTCCGCGCTTTCCTTCAGCCGCCCGATCAATGCGCGGTGGCCGAGGTGCAGTCCGTCAAACATTCCCACCGTAACCGCGCACGGGCCGTCGATTCTTTTGTTTTCCGCAAGAAATTCCATCCGTTAATCCCTCAGGTAAATCATTGTTTTTATTCTGAGAATGCCGCCTTCCGCATGCCCCATGCCGATCAGTTCGTCCCCGCAGTAAACACGGATATCTTCGCCTTCGGGCACATCGGACGCATTCCTAATCCGGTTCAGCTCTATGGGCGTTCCCGTCGTAACAATGGGAAACAGGTAATCATCCAACCGGCAGCTTTTATAGCCTGCCAGCGCGTCATCCACGGGTTTTATGAATCCAAAATCGTCCTTTTCCGCCATGCTCCTGATCTCGTCCAGGGTGTACGCATCCCTGATATCTCCGTCTCCGGCGCTTGTCCTGAGCAGAAAGGACACGTGGCCTGCCGTTCCCATACTCTGTGCCATATCGGCCGCAAGGGAACGGATGTAGGTTCCTTTGGAACAGACGATCTTAAGCAGGCAACTGCTTTTTGCCTCGCTGTATTCCAGCAGGTCGATCGAATAGATGGTGACCCGCCTTGCCGGCAGCTTTATTTCTTTCCCCTTGCGCGCAAGTTCGTACATTTTACGCCCATTAAGCTTAATCGCGGAAACCATAGGCGGCACCTGTTCGATCTCGCCGCAGAATGCCCTGCAAGTTTCCTTTAATTCGGCGTAGCTGACCGGCTTTTCCGCATGCCTGGTGACGGTTCCGTATGAATCCAGCGTATCCGTTTCAAAACCGAATTTAAACTCGGCTATGTATGTTTTATTTCCGTTCATCAGGTAACCGGAAATTTTTGTCGCGCGCCCCAAACAAATGAAGAGGACACCGCATGCACCCGGATCCAGCGTGCCCGTATGTCCTATCTTTCGGGTATTCAGGATTTTTTTCAGTGCAACCACCACATTGCTGGAAGTCATGCCGGGCGGTTTTATTGCATGCAGTACGCCGTTCAATTGAAATAGTCCTTTACAGCCTTTAATACCGTATCCAGTATTTCATCATATTCTCCGCTCATCGCACAGCCCGACGCTTTTCTATGACCGCCGCCGCCGAAACGCTGCGCAATCTCCATCACGTCGATATCGTTCTTGGACCGGAAAGAGACTTTATGCACATTTTCCTTGAACTGCCGTATGAATATGGCCAGCTGCACCGTATCAATATCCCGCGCGTAATTAATCACCGTTTCACAGTCCTCCGCGCTGGCGCCGGTGCGTTCCAGTTCTTCCAGGGATATCCTGGTCACCGCCAGCCTTCCGTTAAAATACAGGCGCAGGTTATCAATCACTTTACCGATCAGCATCGTGGATTCAAATGTCCTTGCATTATACAAATGGTTCGCAATAGACGCGATCGGGATTCCCGTTTCCGCCAGCCTTGCGCACCGTTCAAAAGTTAAGGGAAGCGTGTTGTCATATGAAAAATTGCCGGTATCCGAAGATATGGCAATATACAGTGCCGCGGCCATGTCCATATCCGGTTCAATGCCCAGTGCACAAATCAAATCATAAATAATTTCACCCGAAGAAGGCTCGGGCACAATATAATTCAGTTTCGCAAATCCTTCATTGGAGGAATGGTGGTCAATATTGATAGTGAATTCAGCCGCCCCGAAAATGTTTTTTGTCTCTCCCAGCCGCCGGTAATCCGCGCAATCCACCGCGATCACGCACCCGTATTTTTCGGATGCATCCTGCGCCAGAACATACTCTGCTTTCAGTTCGGAAAAATCATATTTTCTGGGCAGGCAGGCCGGAAGAACCACCTGCGTTTTTTTACCCAGTGCGCGGAGCGCCATATCCATTGCAAAGACGCTGCCCAGCGCGTCCCCGTCCGGGTTTATATGCGTGACAACGGCAAAATTGTCCCGGCGCATTATTTCGCCGGCCAGTTCATTCATCATCTTTGGGCAATACCTCTTTTAACTTCTTCTCGATCTCAAAGCTGTACGCGATATTGTTGTCCAGCACAAAGGTCAGCTTGGGCACGGTCCGGATATTCATACTGTGCGCAAGCCGGGTACGTATAAAACTCGCCGCATGGTTCAATGCCTCGATAGACTTTTCCCGCGCACGCTCTTCATCAAAAACACTGATGAGTACCTTCGCGAACTTCAGGTCCTGCGTCAGTTCCAGCCGGGATACGGTGACCATGGCGGAAAGCCTGTCGTCCTTCACATCCATCCTTATGATATCCGCAAGTTCGCGCCTTAATTCCTCCGCTATTTTTACGGTTCTGCTTTGTTTATACGGCATCGCAGTATCCTATCGTTCCTTTTCCTGTACAACAAAGGATTCCAGAACGTCGCCTTCCTTTATATCGTTGTAATTATCCAGGGAAACGCCGCATTCATACCCCTGCGCCACTTCTTTCGCATCGTCCTTGAAACGCTTCAGGGAGCTGATCTTGCCCTCGTGGATCACCACGTTGTCCCGCAGCAAACGTACCATGGAATTCCGTGTGATTTTTCCGTCGGTCACATAGCAGCCGGCGATTGTTCCGACATTGGAAACCTTAAACGTCTGGCGGACTTCCACATGCCCTAAAACAACTTCTTCGAATTCAGGCTCCAGCATGCCCGTCATGGCGCTTGTAATATCTTCAATCGCCTTGTAAATGACCCTGTACAGGCGTATATCCACTTTTTCGTGTTCGGCGGCGGCCTTTGCCTTGGCTTCGGGGCGCACATTAAACCCAATGATGATCGCATTCGCCGCGGAAGCCAGCATGACATCATGCTCTTTGACAGCGCCCACACCGCTGTGGATGACTTTTACGCGCACCTCGCTGTTGGACAGTTTCTCCAAGGACTGTTTCACCGCTTCCGCCGATCCCTGCACGTCCGCTTTAATAATAACGTTCAGGTCCTTTATCTGCCCTTCCGCAATCTGGTTGAACAGATCGTCCAGGGAAACCTTCGTCATTTTCTTCAGCATATCGGCCTTCTGCCGGTCTTTGCGCTCTTCCACTACCTGCTTTGAAAGTTTATCCTGCTCGGCGGCGTACATGATATCCCCCGCTTCGGGGACTTCTGAAAAACCGATCACTTCTACCGGCTTTGAAGGGCCGGCCTCAAGCACGCTTACCCCGTTATCGTCCACCATGGCGCGAACGCGCCCCATAGCCGTACCCGCCACAATCGTATCCTGCACGTGCAGCGTGCCGTTCTGGATCAGTACGGTCGCCACCGGGCCCCGGCCTTTATCGAGCTTTGCTTCCACAATGGTTCCCCTGGCCATACGTTTGGGGTTGGCCTTCAGCTCCAGCACGTCGGTTACCAGAACGATCATTTCCAGCAGGTGTTCGATCCCCTCGCCGGTCACGGCAGAAACGGGGGCCATAACGGTTTCCCCGCCCCATTCTTCGGCGACCAGTTCATACTCGGTCAGCGACTGCTTTATCTTTTCAGGATTCGCGCCTTCCTTATCGATCTTATTGATCGCCACGATAATCGGAACACCCGCGGATTTGGCATGGTTGATCGCCTCTATGGTCTGGGGCATTACGCCGTCGTCCGCAGCCACCACCAGGATCGCCACGTCGGTTACCTGCGCGCCTCTCGCGCGCATGGCGGTAAAAGCCTCATGTCCCGGCGTATCAATAAAGGTGATGGGGTTCCCGTTCACTTCTATCTGGTATGCGCCGATATGCTGGGTGATTCCGCCCGCTTCGGACTCGGTCACCTTGGTGGAACGTATCTTGTCCAAAAGTGACGTTTTACCGTGGTCCACATGACCCATGATGGTCACGATAGGCGGCCGCTTTTCGAGGTCTTTCGGATTGTCATTCTCTTCGTTCGTTGCGGTCAGCGCCTCTTCGGCAGTCTGCTCCATTTTCTGTTCAAGTTCGATGCCGAATTCCGCAGCGATCAGCGACGCGGTATCAAAATCAATCTGCGAATTGATATTGCACATCATGCCGATCAGCAGGAGTTTCTTTAAAATTTCAGAAACAGGTTTTCCGATTTTCTCCGCAAACAATTTTACGGAAAGCGTATCGGATGTGATAACCGCTTTTTCTATCACGATGGGTTCAAATACGGCCTTGGCCTGCGGCTGTTTCCGTCTGCGTTTTCTGGAACCCCGCGGGAACTCCTCTTCTCCGTCTATAACCCCGTGTACTTTAATCGTATTTTTACGGACCGTTTTTTGTTTAGACTCCTCAACCGCCGGTTTTTTAAACTTTTTGGAATCATAGGAAGATTTCGTTTTATCCGTTGCCGGCGTAAATTCGCCTCCTTCGGTCTTACCTCTGGGCTGCTGCGTTTTTCTTGCCGGATACTGTCCGCTCTCCGCGTCCTTATCCTTGGGTGCCGCCGGGCGGGAAAATCCTTCCCGGCCGCCGCCCGGTCTCTCGCCGAACGGTTTTGCTTCCCGGCCGAAGGCAGGCCTGTCCTGCCTGCGCCCGTCGGCGGCGCCGGCATAAGGCGCCCTATCCCTTGGCGGCCTGCTTTCCTGCGGCTGGCCTTCCCTGACGGGTTTCCTCTCAGTTCCCCGCTCGGCCCTGGGCGGCACGCTTTCCGTTTTCAGTGCTTTTTCGCCCTCCGCTTTGCCTTGAACGTCTTGTCCGCCGTCTGTCTGCTCAGCAGTTTTTTTGGATGCGGCTTTCTTCACGGTTTCTCCGGCTGTTTCTTTTTCATCATGGGCAGCAACCGTTTCCTTCACCTGGGGCTCCACATCGGTCACAGTTTCCGCGGGCTCTTGGTTCTGTTCCGTTTTCCGTATTTCGAGTATTTTTTCCATTTCCATTTTTTCGGAAAGCAAAGTCTCCTCAATCTGCCTCTTCTTCTGAATATCCAGGATCTTTTTTTCAATGGATTTGATATCCCTGATCTGGCTATCAGCTTCAGTCTGCATCAACAGGATCTTTTCAAATACCCGGTTCGCTTCCTCAACCAATATTTTGTTTTGCTCTACAATTTTTATTTTGCTCAAACTTTTACACCCCCGGAAATTTTGCCCTGATGGATCTCGATTAATCTCTTGGAGAACTCAGGACATACAATTCCAAATACCTTATTTGCCGGTTTTCCGGCCGCATCGCCTATTCTTCTTTGCGTATCGTTGACTATGACCGGCACTCTGTAGTAAGCGCATGCGTCCATAAAATCTTTCTTTGTGTTTTTGGACGCGTCGTCATCAATCAATAATAATTTTATTTTTCCCCTTTTTATAGCGGTTTCACAGGCCTGCGCTCCAAAAACCATTCTGCCAGCTCTGGCGCAAAGCCCGATCATACCGTAAAAATCCCCGTTCATAGCACATCCAACGTCCTCTTCATCTCTTCATACAAACCGGCCGGAACACTGCAACCCAGGCAGCGGGCCAGTACCTTTGTTTTTTGTGCCCCCGCAATACACTTTTCTCTCTTGCATACATACGCGCCACGCCCCGGCATCCTGCCTGCGGGGTCAATCCTAGCCTCTCCTTCCGTCCCGCCCGCCGGGCGTACCACCCGGAAAAAGGATTCCTTCTCCCCGCGTTCCCTGCAGACGGCGCACATCCGCGTATTTTTTTTATTTTTCATCTTCCAGATTGAAATCCTCGCTCAGTACTTCCTCAATCTCGTCTTCGTCTATCTCGGCCAGTTCTTCTTCATCTTCCATCTCAGCGCTTTCCTCAATATCCTCTTCTGTTTCCTCTTCCTCGGCGGCATCCATTTTTCCGAAAATTTCTTCTTCGGACTGAGACTGGCTCTTGATATCAATCTTCCACCCGGTCAGTTTTGCCGCCAGGCGGGCATTCTGTCCTTCCTTGCCGATGGCAAGGGATAGCTGGTAATCCGGAACGATCACCTTTGCAGCCTTTTCGTCCGATTTAACCTGCACCATCAACACCTTGGCAGGCCGGAGAGAATTGGCAATAAACTCAATAGGATCACTGCTCCAGGGTACCACGTCTATTTTTTCGCCCTTCAGTTCGTCGACAACGCGTTCGATACGCATTCCCTTGTGTCCTACGCAAGCGCCCACAGGATCCACATCCTTTTCGTCGGAATACACGGCAATCTTGGTCCGCTGGCCGGCTTCACGCGCGATGCTCTTGATCTGTACGACTCCCTGCTTTATTTCGGGCACTTCCAGTTCAAACAGTTTTTTAATTAAAAACGGATGCGTTCTCGATACGATGATCTGCGGCCCTTTGTTCGTCTTCTTGACTTCTATCACATAAACTTTCAACCGGTCGTTTATGTTATACTGTTCGGTATATACCGTCTCGCTCGCCGGAATAATCCCTTCCGCCTTGCCAAACTCCACAAATACGTTCCCGCGGTCAATACGGTGTACGGTCGCCGTCAGAATATCGTTTTCCTTTTCGGAATATTTATCATATATAATACCCCGCTCTGCTTCACGGATACGCTGCACCACCACCTGTTTTGCGGTTTGCGCGGCAATCCTTCCGAATTCCTTCGGGGTCACTTCCACTTCGTATACATCCCCCACGCTATAGGTCGGGTCTACTTTCTGCGCCTCTTCAAGGGTAATCTGAACATCGGGGTCTTCCACTTCCTCCACAATGTCTTTCACCTCAAATACGCGTATCTCTCCCGTTTCGCCGTCGATGTCAACACGTGCGTTCTGCATATTGCCATAGTGTTTTTTATATGCGGAAATCAGTGCTACTTCAATCGCCTCGATCAGCACTTCTTTTTTTATGCCCTTCTCGCTCTCTATTTCACTTAAGGCACTCATAAATTCTACGTTCATTCGCAACCTCCACAATTATCGGGGCCCGCACGGGCCCCAAACCCTCTCGGGTATTAATCTGCAAAATCCAATAAAGCCCTTCGGCTTTTTTAAAAATCAATATGAAGGGATATTTTTGCCGCGTCCTTTATATTCACCCGGACATCCCTCCCGTCATCCGTTTGGATCGTCAGTTCATCCCTGGAGTATCCGGTGATTCGCCCGGATAATTCCTTCACACCGTCTACCGGCTTATAAAACTTTATATCCACACACTTGCCGTTGTTGCGCTCAAAGTCGCGTTCGGTTCGCAGCGGCCGGTCCAGCCCGATGGAGGACACGCAAAGAAAATACTGCTGTTCGATGAAGTCCGCTTCGTCCAGTAAAGGCTCTACGGCACGGCTGACCTTTTCACAGTCTTCAAGGGTGATCCCGTCGGTTGAATCGATAAAGATCGTAAGGATCCAGTCCTTACCCTGCTTTGAAAATTCGGTTTCAATATATTCATATCCCATGGATTCGGCCACCGGCCTGGCGATCTCCTCCACCTTTGTCTTAATGTTTGACAATTCTATCGGCCCCTCGTTTCATACCCACTAATAATACGAAAGAGTGGGAATTTCGCCCACTCTTGCATAAAAGCATTTATTCAGCATTCGTATTATATCACAGGGTTTTGCCTATTACAAGCCTTTTTTTAAGCAAATTGATGGCTTAGGCTTTTCAAAAAACCGCATTTTCTCCGGCCGCAAAATCCGATAGCCGTATTGTGTAAAAACACCAAACAGGCTTGTCTTCGTCTCTTCCGTTTGTACCGCACAGTGTTTTTTCTTCTCTATTTTTTCTTGGAAACGGAAAGCCTGTTTTCTGTTCCCTGCGCCAGCCGTTTGATGTTTTCCCGGTGGGAAATGATTCCCAGTACAGCGATGATAATCACGGTTATATGCATAAATACATCGTCCGGCCGTACAAAAAACGCGGCGACGGCCGAAGCGATCAACCCGATGATCGATCCGACGGACATGATCTTTGTTAAAAACACAATCAGCACGCAGACGCCGAAGATGATAATGGTCGGCAGGGGCATGATCACCAGCAGGACGCCCGTGGTCGCGGCGATTCCCTTTCCGCCTTTAAACTTCAGATAAGCGGACCAGTTATGTCCCACGATCACAAAGACGCTTGCTACATAGAGCCCCGCTTCCTGCGCGATCCAAAAGCCGATCAGCGCGGCGGCTACGCCCTTCAGCAGGTCGCAGACAAGGGTAAGCAGGCCCATTTTCCAGCCGTAGGAGCGCAATACATTGGTCGTTCCCGCATTTCCGCTTCCCTTTTCACGAATATCCTGTTTTTTTATTTTTTTTGTAAAGATATACGAAAATGAAACGGATCCAATAAAATATGCAATAATTCCTGTTATAATTAAAATAAATAATTCCATTCGCTATTTCTCTCCCGATTCGTTTCTCTGCCGGACAACAAACCTTATGGGCGTGCCCGAAAAATCAAATGTCTTCCTGAAATAATTCTCAAGATACCTTTTGTATGAGAAATGCATCAGTTCGCTCTCATTCACAAAAAGTATGAATGTAGGCGGCCGGACGGACGCCTGTGTTGCATAGAATACCTTCAGCCTCCTTCCCTTGCTGGACGGCGGCTGCACGGCAGTCACCGCATCGCGCACGCAGTCGTTCAAAAGCCCGGTTGTGATGCGCTTCTCTCCGTTTTCTTTCGCCTCCCGCACAAGATCGAACAGCTTTTCGATCCGCTGGCCGGTTAAAGCGGAAAGGTACACCCTCTTGGCGTAGGGCATAAAGGCAAGCTGCGTATCAATTATTTTATCAAACCTGTCGGATGTATGGGTGTCTTTTTCCACCGCGTCCCATTTGTTAACGGCGATCACACAGGGTTTTCCCTCATAATCCACATATCCCGCAATCTTTACGTCCTGCTCCGATATACCTTCGGTTGCGTCAATCATCAGTACAACGGCATCCGCGCGGCGGATTGCGCCCAGCGTACGGATAACGCTGTACCTCTCAATGGTATCGTCCCCTATCCTTCCTTTTTTCCGCATCCCTGCGGTGTCAATCAGGGTATACTTAACCCCGCCTTTTTCAAAATCCGTATCGATCGCGTCTCTTGTCGTCCCCGGCACGTCGCTTACGATCGTCCGCTGTTCACCCAGAATCTTGTTGGTCAGGGATGACTTGCCCACGTTCGGTTTGCCCACAAAAGCGATCTTAAAAGTCTCCCCCGTATCTTCCTGTTCATATTCCCCGAAATATCCGATCACTTCGTCGAGCAGATCGCCTATCCCCAGGCCCTGCCCTGCCGAAATGGGCATAACTTCCCCCAGGCCCAGTGCGTAAAAATCATAACTGCTCATCTCGTCCTTGGGATTGTCCGCCTTGTTCACCACGGTGATGACCGGCTTGGCGGCGCGCCGCAACAGTTCAGCCACCTCGTAATCTTCGGAAATCAGCCCCTGCTTCGCATCCACAAAATATAGGATAACATCCGCGGAATCAATCGCAATACCCGCCTGTTCCCGCATTTGCGCAAGAATCGCGTCCTCGGCATTCAGGTCAATACCACCGGTATCCACCAGGGTAAACTCGCGTCCCAGCCACTCCCCGTCTCCATAAATGCGGTCACGCGTAACACCGGGGGTATCTTCAATGATCGCGGTCCGCTGTCCCGTTATTCTGTTAAAAAAAGTAGATTTGCCGACATTCGGCCTTCCTACGATCGCAACCAGCGGTTTTGTCATATTTTCTCCTTTGCCAGCAGGGCAATCCATTCGTATCCGTCGGCAGGCGCCGCTTCGCACGGCACGCCGAGTTCCTCCGCAATCCGGCCGATCGGCTTATCGTCCAGCGTTACGTCTTCAAATTCCCTGAAGATGCTTCCGCTCAAAAAAAGCTTTTCCCCAAGGTCTTTCCCCTTCAGCTGTGCCGCTATGTCCCTTCCGGTCAGCAGGCCGGTCACCGTAACCTCCGGTCCGAAAAAATCATTTTCCACCGCGTAGACATTCACAGTAATATTATAAATACGGTTCAGGTTTTTTGCAATTTTTTTCAAAAACGGCGCAAAATCCGTTCCCGTCGCAACGCTCACTTTTTTATATTTCAGGGTTTTGAAATCCCCGATGCCCTGCTCCACTTCGTCTTCAAACCTGCGGATGAGCCCCACGCCGTTTTCGATCTGCGGAAAATCCTCGTATTCGGAAATACCCGGCATTTCTTTCCCCGCACGGATATACAGTTCGTCCGCCGCAAAAACAAACCGCGTTCCGGCTGCTGATAAAAACTCATTTTGCATCGCGTGAATCCTGCCGAGCAGAGCGGCCGCCATTTCTCCGGATACGGGCCGGATAGCGGGAAGTCCCTCCCTGTACCGCGTCAGTCCGACAGGAACCACCGCAACCGATGCGGCCTGCGGATGCATGCGGAAAAGGTCGCGCACGGTTTTTTCCAGCACATCGCCGTCGTTTATCCCCGGGCATACAACGATTTGTGCGTGGAAGAGTATGCCGTTTTGGGCAAGCCTGCGGAGCAGGGGCAGCAGGGCAGGCAGCTTTGCGCTTCCCAGCATTCGGCCGCGTACCTCTTCGTCCGTCGCGTGCACGGATATGTATAAAGGCGATATCTTGCGCCGGATAATCCTTTGTACGTCTTCCTCCGAAAGGTTGGTCAGCGTTACGTAATTGCCCATCAAAAATGAATGCCGCCAGTCGTCGTCCTTAACATACAGCGTCTTTCTCATTCCCCGGGGAAGCTGGTCAACAAAACAGAACACGCATTTGTTCCTGCAGCGCTCTGGCTTATCAATATCCATTCCGATGGAAAGGCCTATATCCTCCCAGTCTTCCTTGCGGATAATAACGGCCCGGTCTCGCCCGTTTTTATCCCGCAGGTACAGCGAAAGCTTCTCTTCTCCCATGAAATACGCATAGTCAATATAATCCTTTATCAACTCCCCGTTGATGCTCAGGATCTCGTCTCCCGGCTTGATGCCGTGCCGGTCCGCTATGCTGTTTTTCAAAACGCTTAATACAATACGTTCCATTTCATCCTCGTTGCCCTGCTTAATGGTTTGATTATACATAACAAACCCGAAAGAATCTACCCCTATTTCTCGGCGGGCCGGGCTGCGCGCAAAAAAACAGCGCCGCTTTTTTTTATGGCAGGCGGCGCCGTCTGAATAAAACCGGCAATGGATGCGCGAATACCTATTCCTGATCCAGCTCCACCCGTTTTCCTTCCAGGCGGTAGAATACCCATTCGCATATGTTCTGTACATGGTCTCCCGTACGTTCGTAATAACGGGCGATCAGAAGAAGGTTCATTGCCTGGCTGATATTCTTGGGATCGGAAATCACATAAGACATCAGTTCGGTAAACACTTCGTGGTACAAATCATCCAGTTCGTCGTCCATGTTGTACACTTTTTTCGCAAGGTCACAGTCGTTTTCAAGGAAAGCCTGTATGGAATCGCGTATCATGCGAACCGCAATTTCGCTCATCCGCTCGATGTTCACGAAACGCTTCATATAGACTTCGTCTTTCATTTTTATATTAAGTTTTGCTATGGAATGCGCATAATCCGCAATACGTTCCAGGTCGGCGGCAATCTTATTGATGGCGAATATCAGGCGCATATCCCCAGCGACCGGCTGCTGCTGCACGATCAGGTCTATGCAGATATTCTCTATTTCCACTTCCATCTCGTCGATCAGGTCGTCGTCTTTTATGATTTTCTGCGCCGTTTCAAAATCCTTGCCGATCAGCGCCCGGGTAGTTTTTGTAATCGCTTCCTGGGTTGCGTCCGCCATCCTTATCAGTGAATGCTTCAGGTTTGTCAGTTCACTGTCGAAATAATTTCTGGTTGCCATATTTTACCTCTCCTTATCAACCGAATCTTCCGGAAACATAGTCTTCCGTCCGTTTGTCTTTGGGTACGTAGAATATATCTTTTGTCACATTATACTCAATCAGTTCTCCCAGCAGAAAGAATCCCGTATTATCAGATATACGCGCGGCCTGCTGCATGTTGTGCGTTACAATGAGTACCGTATATTTTTCTTTCAAGTCAAGCATCAGATCTTCAATTTTCAGGGTGGAAATCGGGTCCAGCGCGGAAGTCGGCTCGTCCATCAGCAGTATTTCGGGCTGTACCGCAATCGCCCTCGCAACACAAAGCCGCTGCTGCTGCCCGCCCGAAAGCCCGAGCGCCGATTTCTTGAGCCGGTCTTTGGTTTCCTCAAACAAAGCCGCCGCCTTCAGGCTATTTTCCACGATCTCGTCCAGGTCTGTCTTGTTTTTTATCCCGTGGATGCGCGGTCCGTATGCAACGTTGTCGTATATGCTCATCATAAAGGGATTCGGCTTCTGGAAAACCATCCCGATTTTTTTGCGGAGTATGGTTACGTCCACTTTTGGGTCATATATGTCTTCGTCATCAAGAAGAATCTTGCCCTCGATCCGCACGTTCTCCACGATATCGTTCATTCGGTTGATCGTCTTCAAAAACGTGGATTTTCCGCAGCCGGAAGGCCCGATCAGGGCGGTAATCCTGTTTTCTTCAATATTCATGTTTATATCTTTTAATGCATGATTATCAGCGTACCATAGATTCAGATCATGCACAAGCAGTTTATCGTTTCCCATATTTCCTCCCTAAATCTTCTTCAGCTTTCTGTTCATCCTGTTTGTCATCAGGTTGATTGCAAGCACAATAAATACCAGTACCGCGGCTATTCCGAACGCAACATCATTGTCTCCCTTGGCCGCGCTGGTAAACAGCTGGATGGTGAGCGTTGCGCCAGAATCCATGATATGCCCGAAGAAATTCTTGGGCATTGTCGTGGAAATGCCGGATGTAAATATCAGCGCGGCGGATTCCCCGACGATCCTCCCGATCGCCAGTATGATCCCCGTTATAATGCCCGGCATCGCGCCCGGAAGTATCACGGTCCGTATCATGTAAAATTTTGTTGATCCGACGCCCAGCGCCGCCTCACGGTAGCTGCCCTCCACTGTTTTCAGAGATTCCTGGGTGGTCCGTACAATGATGGGGAGCACCATCAGCGCCAGGGTAAACGCGCCCGCAAGTATGGAATATCCGAATCCCAGCATTACCGAGAACAGCAGGGACCCGAATAACCCGTAGATGATGGAAGGGATGCCCGCCAGGGTCTCGGTGGTAAATTCTATCAACCGCACCAGCCTGCCCTTCCTGGAATATTCATTCAGATAGATCGCCGCGCCGATTCCGATGGGCGTCGCCACCAGCAGCGTAATGCCGATCATATACAGCGTATTGATGATGCTGGGCAAAACGCCTACCGTGTGCTTAAGCGCGCTGGGAGCGGTGGTCAGGAATGTAAGGCTCAGCTGCGGGAGGCCGTTTACCATCACATAAAAAATGATCACGAATAAAACGGCCATGGTGAGCAGGGAGCAAAAATAGATCAGCGCCTTGAGCGTCGCGTCCTTCTTCCTGCTTTTCCTGGTCATGATGCTGATGTCATTGGACAGAAGTTTATGCATTGTTTTCTGCCCCCCTCTTTATAACCGAATTCAGGAATATGTTGATGACCATGATGAATATGAATAAGATCATACCGATGCTGAACAGCGCCTCACGGTGGAGGCCGAACGCATAACTCATTTCTGATACGATGCCGGTCGTCAAAAAGCGTACGCTGTTGAAAAGCCCGGGCATGTTCACCACGTTACCCGCGACCATTATGATGGCCATGGCTTCTCCCAGCGCGCGTCCGAC
>Ga0172371_10006814_pt1 | contig 16454 bp, 13 predicted proteins | sample Lak12m_FD_114543 | JGI IMG/M metagenome (GOLD analysis project Ga0172371, IMG submission 114543) | Freshwater microbial communities from Kabuno Bay, South-Kivu, Congo - kab_022012_12m | ecosystem: Environmental > Aquatic > Freshwater > Lake | place: Democratic Republic of the Congo: South-Kivu...
AGTGATTGGGATTTTCTTTGCAGGATGTATGAAGCAGTCATTGAAAGCGGGGCAAAGGTATTAAATGTACCTGATACAGTGGGTTATGCGCTCCCTGAAGAATATGCCAGGCTCATAGAACACATTTCTAAAAATGTAAAAGGTATCGAAAACGTCATAATAAGTGTACATTGCCACAACGACCTCGGACTGGCAGTTGCAAATTCAATTTTGGCCACTCAGTATGGTGCAAGGCAAATTGAAGTTGCGGTAAATGGAATTGGGGAACGCGCAGGCAATGCATCGCTTGAAGAGATAGCGATGATTATAGATACAAGAAAAAAGGATCTCGATCTTTATACTGACATAAAATTGAAAGAAATAATGCGTACAAGCAGTCTTGTAAGGCATTTGACAGGTTATTCGGTTGCTCCTAATAAAGCAATTGTTGGAAAGAATGCATTTACGCATGAAGCAGGTATTCATCAGGATGGAATGCTCAAAAACAGGTCCACATATGAAATTATGAAGCCGGAAGACATAGGGTCAAAACCTTCACAGCTTGTGCTTGGAAAACATTCCGGCAGGCATGCTTTTGTAAAAAGAATCAGTGAACTTGGCTTTAAGCTGAAAGAAGAAGACGTTGAAAAAGCGTTTGACAGATTTAAGGATCTGGCTGAAAAAAAGGGTGAAATAAACGATTATGATCTCAAGGCAATAATAGAAAACGAGTTAAGAGAAATAGAGGAGCATTTTAAACTAAAGTATTATCAGGTACTGAGCGGCACAAGTATTAAAGCAACCGCAACCGTAGGAATAAATGTTGACGGGGAACTGGTCGAAAGCGCTTCCTACGGAGATGGTCCGGTTGATGCTTCTTTTAAAGCAATAGATGCTGCTACAAAAATGAAAGTAAAATTGATTGACTATAATATTGAAGCCGTATCTGAGGGTAAAGATGCAATTGGCGCAGTTAAGATAATTGTCAGTTCACAGGATGTTGAGGTAATGGGGAGCGGTATAAGTACCGATATTATAGAAGCCAGCATAAAATCATACATAGATGCGCTTAACAGGATAATGCTTAATAAAACTCAGGTGTAATAAGTAGTGGGTCGAGTGATTTTTTACAATGTTTAAGATGTTGATTATTAATTGTGTTTACTTTAAATCGATGTCATAAAAGGTCAATGTATAAGTAATTAAATAGACGCAGGAGTGAGGAAATGGCAGTTGAAAATAAACCGCAAACAATGGCTCAAAAAATAATGGCCAGGCATTGCAGCCGCCAGTATTTAAATGCCGGTGAAATAATAAATGCTGAAGTTGATTTCGTGCTTGCAAATGACATTACGATGCCGCTTGCAATAGAAGAGTTTAAAAAGATAGGTGTCAAAAAAGTTTTTGACACAGAAAAAGTAATAATTGTTCCAGACCATTTTACGCCAAATAAAGATATTAAGTCTGCCCAGCAATGCAAAATTTTAAGAGAGTTTGCATATGAATACAAAATAAAAAATTATTTTGAAGTCGGCAAAATGGGCATCGAGCATGCGCTCCTTCCCGAATTGGGACTTGTTATGCCCGGAGATCTTGCGATAGGCGCAGATTCACATACATGTACATACGGGGCTCTTGGGGCCGCTACCACCGGAGTCGGAAGTACCGATGTTGCGGTGGCAATGGCAACCGGGACAGCATGGTTCATGGTCCCGGAAACAATAAAATTCATTTATAAAGGTAAATTAAAACCCTGGGTTACAGGCAAAGACTTGATATTGTATACGATAGGACTCATAGGCGTTGACGGTGCAAGGTATATGTCCATGGAATTTGGCGGACCGGTAATAAGGCAGCTTTCCATGGATGGCCGGTTTACAATGTGTAATATGGCCATTGAAGCAGGGGGGAAATTTGGAATAGTGGAATTTGATGAAATTACCGGAAAATATCTGGAACCAAAAAGGACCAGAGAATATAAAATATATCAAAGCGATGATAATGTAAAATATTTTAAGACTTATGAAATTGATTGCAGTAATCTGGAACTTCAGGTTTCCACTCCGCATCTGCCTTCAAATGCAAAAGCGGCCAGGGATTTAAAAGATATAAAAATTGACCAGGCAGTTATAGGATCTTGTACCAATGGAAGGCTTGAAGATTTGAAGATTGCAGCAGAAATACTTGACGGCAGGAAAATAAACGGAAAAGTAAGGACAATAATATTGCCTGCAACTCAGCATATTTATCTTGAAGCTCTTGAGTTGGGATATATCAAAACTTTTATTGAATCAGGTTGTGCAGTTTCCACACCAACATGTGGTCCGTGCCTCGGGGGACATATGGGAGTCCTTGCTGAGGGTGAAAGAGCGGTATCGACAACAAACAGGAATTTTGTTGGGAGAATGGGGCATCCAAAAAGTGAAGTTTATTTAAGCGGACCCGCCGTTGCGGCAGCTTCGGCAATTGCGGGAAAGATCGCTACACCAGAGGAGGTTTTGTAATAATGATAATTAAGGAAAAGGTAATAAAATACGGAAACAATGTGGATACTGATGTAATAATTCCCGCGAGGTATTTGAATACAAGCAGCCAAGACGAACTGGCAGCTCATTGTTTTGAGGATCTTGATGAAAATTTCAAGGAAAAACTTAAAGACAGAAAAATAATAGTAGCAGGTGATAATTTTGGTTGCGGTTCTTCAAGAGAGCATGCACCACTGGCAATAAAAGCAAGTGGTGTCAAATTAATAATTGCAAAGACTTTTGCCCGAATATTTTTCAGAAATGCCATAAATATAGGACTTGCCGTTATCCCAAGCGAGGAAGCAAGTGAAAACGTAAAGGATGGAGATGAGCTTGAAGTTGATCTGGAAAAAGGTTTGATAAAGGACAATACTGACGGAAAAATTTTTAAAATAAATCCTGTGCCGGATTTTATAAATGAAATTATAGCAAATGGCGGTTATATAAATTACATAAAGAAAAAAATAAAAAGTCAAACAGCAGGTTAAAATTTCTTTAAATTATAAATTTTTTAATGTAAAACAAGGGATATCAAATGAATAGAATTGCGGTACTTCCGGGTGATGGCATTGGCACTGAAATAATGGGTGAAGCTTTAAAAGTTTTAAATTTTGTAATTGATAAATTCAATCTGGAATTGGAATATGGGATCTTTCCAGTTGGTGGCGTCAGCATTGATAAATACGGGGTACCATTAACTGAAGAAATATTGAATATCTGTAAAAAGTCCAGAGCAGTTCTCTTAGGTGCCGTAGGGGGCCCGAAATGGGAAAGCACGGTTCCCGACAAGCCACGGCCCGAAGATGCGCTTTTCAAACTAAGAAAAGATCTGGGTTTGTTTGCAAACCTGAGACCGGTAAAGATTTATAAACCACTTGTTTCCACCTCCACTTTAAAGGAGGAAGTTTTGGAGGATGTAGATTTGCTTTTTGTAAGAGAGCTGACAGGCGATGTTTACTTTGGGAAAAAAGAAAGAATTATCGAAGACGGTTGTGTTGCGGCTTATGATACGATGATATACAGAGATTATGAAATAGAGAGGATCGCAAAAATTGGATTTGAAGTAGCAAGAGCCAGGAATAAAAAAGTTACATCGGTTGAGAAGTCAAATGTAACCGAAAGCTCAAGACTTTGGCGGGAAATTGTAATAAAAGTTCATAAAGATTATCCTGATATAAATCTTATTCATATGTATGTCGATAATGCTGCAATGCAGCTTGTAAGGATGCCAAGACAATTTGACGTGATTGTAACGTCAAATATGTTTGGAGATATTTTAAGTGACGAAGCTTCGATGATATCAGGTTCTATCGGACTTCTTCCTTCGGCATCTTTAAGACTTGACAGTTTTGGAATGTATGAGCCAATACATGGCAGCGCACCTGATATTGCCGGCAAGGATAAGGCAAATCCACTGGGCATGATTCTTTCTGTTGCAATGATGTTTAAATATACATTTAATTATGAAGAAATTACAAAGTCTATCGAAGATGCGGTCAACCATGTCCTTGAAGATGGATACAGAACGATAGATATATTTGATAAAAACAAAAATTATTTAAAGGTAGTGGGTACAAAAAAGATGGGTGACCTGATTCTTAAATCAATGATGAATCAATTGATCAGTATCAAATAAAAACATATACACGGTAATTATATTTTTAATATTCTTAATATTTAAGAGGTTTTAATGGTTACAGAAAGCAATAAACAAAAAATATACATATTCGACACTACTCTAAGGGACGGTGCCCAAAGTGCAAATATCTCTTTTTCCGTAAGGGACAAGCTGGCGATAATAGAGAAGTTTGATAGTATCGGGATTGATTATATCGAAGTTGGTTTTCCGGCTTCCAATCCAAAAGATGTGGAACTTTTTGAAAAATTAAAAAATAAAAAATACAAACATTCAAAAATAGTATCATTCGGCAGAACAAAATATAAGGACGCTCCTTCCGAAAAAGACGAAAATTTAAAAACACTTGTTGATTCTGGTGCCGATGCGATTTGTATCTTCGGGAAAGCATCTACTCTGCACGTCGAAAAAGTAATTGAGACAACACTTGAAAATAATCTTGAAATGATTTTTGATTCGGTCCTGTATTTGAAGAAGCACAGTCCTGAAGTTATTTATGATGCTGAGCATTTCTTCGATGGTTACAAACTGGATGCTGAATATGCAGTTAGGACCTTACAGGCTGCGCAAGATGCAAAAGCTGATTTTATTGTTTTATGTGACACTAACGGAGGGTGCCTGCCCGGAGAAATCCTAAAGATTACTGAAGACGTAAGCAAAGTCATAAAAGCACCCATAGGCCTTCACTGCCATAATGACAGCGGATGTGCCGTTGCTAATTCTGTAATAGCAGTGGAAAGGATGGCCCAGGTAACAATGATTCAGGGAACAATAAATGGCTATGGTGAACGATGCGGTAATGCTGATCTTTGCCAGATAATCCCTAATCTGGAATTGAAGCTTGACAAAAAATGCCTTCCCAAAGGGAACTTGAAGCATCTGACAAACCTCTCAAGATTTATAAGTGAGATTGCCAATCAGATACTTTCAAGCAGTCAGCCTTTTGTCGGGAGAAATGCATTTGCACATAAAGCAGGAATGCATGTTCATGGTGTCAGTAAAGTTCCGGAAGCATTCGAACATATAAAACCGGAATTGGTAGGGAATGCCCGTGAAATTTTAATTTCTGAGCTTTCCGGTAAAAAATCCATAATAGTCAAAGCCAGGGAGTTTGGGATTGATTTTGAAAATGACATTGAGAGCGTAAACAAGATTCTTAATATGATACAGAACCTTGAACATAAAGGATATCAGTTCGAGGCTGCAGACGGCAGCTTTGAACTCCTGGTTAAAAATATTGCAGGAATTAAGAAAAATTTCTTTACTTTGGAAAGCTTTAGGGTATTAAATGAGAAGAGAATTGACGGTACAATGATTTCTGAAGCTACCGTAAAAATAATGATCGATAAAAATAGAATTATAGAAACCGCTGAAGGAGACGGTCCGATTCATGCTCTTGACCGTGCCCTCAGAAAAGCTCTGGGCACCTTCTATCCAAAGTTGTCAAAAATAAAGTTAACAGATTTCAAGGTAAGGGTCTTAAATGAAAAGGAAGGTACCGGAGCCGTGGTAAGGGTGCTTATTGAATCAACTGACGGAAAGAAGAATTGGGGAACAATAGGCGTATCCGAAAATATTATTGAGGCAAGCTGGCAGGCTCTTGAGGACAGTATAGTTTATGGCCTTATGAAAGTGGAAAAAGATTCTGATTGATGGAAAATGAAATAAACAAATTAATAAGGCATCTGCTGGAAAAATATAGTGAAGGTGAAATCGATAAGGAAATTTTCATTTCAAAAATTAAGGAATTATATTTTGAAGATATTGGATTTGCAAAGATAGACCATCACAGAAGTCTTAGACGTAATTTTCCCGAGGTTATTTTTGGCCAAAACAAGACTACCGGGCAAATTGTCCAAATAGCAAAAAAAATATTAAATTACTCAAAAATACTGCTCATTACCAGAACCAATCAGAGCGTTTACAGGATCCTTAAAAAGGAAATTCCTTTTTTGGAATATAATGAAAAAGCGAATTTGATTTTTACCAAACTCTCCGAAGATGAAACTAATTTAAAAAACGGAATTACAGTTATTTGTGCCGGTACCTCAGACATCCCGGTAGCCGAAGAAGCTGCAGTAACAGCATATCTTATGGGAAACAATGTAAAAAGAATTTATGATGTGGGAATAGCGGGAATACACCGGCTCCTGAATTACAAAGATGAATTGATGAAGTCAAATATAATTGTAGCAGTAGCAGGTATGGAAGGCGCCCTTCCCGGAGTAGTCAGTTCACTTGTAGATTGTCTTATAATTGGTGTCCCGACAAGCGTGGGATACGGCGCAAGCTTTAATGGACTTTCACAGCTTCTGACGATGCTTAACAGCTGCAGCCCCGGAATTGTTGTCGTGAATATAGACAATGGCTTTGGGGCAGGTTATGCAGCCGGTATGATAAATTTAAAAATTTTATGAATTTAATACAAGTAAATCTTCAATTAAGCTATAATAAAACCATATAAAATTCTTGTTTTTTTTCTAAAAACTAATTGGCAAATATCTTTTCACCATGGAAAAAAATTTTGTTCATCTTCATGTTCATAGCGAGTACTCTCTTCTTGATGGATCGGCAAGAATCAAGGATCTTATAAGTAAAGCAATTGATTATAATATGCCCGCCATTGCTCTCACGGATCATGGTGTAATGTATGGAACAATTGAATTTTATAAAACAGCGGTAAAATCAGGAATTAAACCTATTATTGGCTGTGAAATTTATCAAGCCCCCAACAGCAGATGGAACAAACAACTTGAAAAAGAAAACAGGGAAGAAGTTTCGAATCATCTTACCCTGCTTGTTGAAAATAAGATTGGCTATCAAAACCTTATGAAGCTGGTGAGCCTTGGATTTATAGAAGGTTTTTACTATAAACCAAGGGTAGACAGTGAATTACTGGCACAATATAAAGAAGGAATAATTGCCCTGAGCGGATGTATCAGTGGTAAAATACCCCGTTATATACAGAACGGTAAAATTTCTGAGGCCAGAAAAGCTGCAGAAGAATATATAGATATTTTTGGCAGGGATAATTTTTTTATCGAGCTTCAGGATTCAGGAATACCCGAACAGAAAAATATAAATAAAGTTTTATTCGATCTGTCAAAAGAATTTAAAATACATACGGTATGTACCAATGATGTTCATTATCTTAATAAACAGGACAGCAAGTCACACGATGTTCTGCTTTGTATACAAACAGGAACAACAATAAATGAATCTGAAAGGTTAAAATTCCCAACAAGTGAATACTATTTTAAAGATTATGGTCAGATGGCAGAGCTTTTTAAAGATTTCCCGGGTTCAATTGAGAATACCATAGAAATCTCGGAACGCTGTAATCTGGAATTAGCTTTAAACTTAAGCCTGCTTCCTCCATTTGAGGTTCCTGAAACTTTTACCCCTGATGAATATCTTGCAGATCTTTGCCGCGCAGGTTCAAAGACCAGATATAATGAAGTAACACCGGAAATTGAAAACAGGATAAACAAAGAGCTTGAGGTCATTAAAAAAATGGGCTTTGCAGAATATTTTTTAATTGTGTGGGACCTGATCAAGTTTGCAAAAAACAATGATATCAGGGTAGGTCCGGGAAGAGGTTCTGCAGCAGGAAGCATTGTTTCATATCTTTTAAATATAACAGATATAGAACCATTAAAATACGGATTGCTTTTCGAGAGGTTTCTTAATGAGGAAAGAAAGAATATGCCCGATATTGATATAGATTTTTGTTACGAGAAAAGAGACCGGGTAATAAAATATGTATCCCAAAAATATGGTGAAAACAGAGTGGCACAGCTAATAACATTTGGAACAATGGCGGCACGTCAGGCTATCAGAGATGCCGGCAGAGTGTTGGAAGTAACTTATTCAGAGGTCGACAGGATCGCAAAACTTATCCCTATGGAACTTAATGTAACAATAAACAACTCATTGGATTCGGTTACCGAATTAAAGGAAATATATAACAATAACGAAAAAATCAGAGAAGTTATAGACACTGCGATATCTCTGGAGGGGATAGTGCGTCAGGATTCAATTCATGCTGCAGGTATTGTAATTTCTGCCGAGGATCTGTATCACTATACGCCAATCCAGCGTGAAGGAGATACTGATATAGTTACGCAGTATAAGATGGAAGACATTCAGGAAATCGGTCTTTTAAAGATGGATCTGCTTGGATTGAAAACATTATCTCTTATAGATAAGACGTTATTTTTAATAAAGAAGACAAAAGGTACCGACCTTGATATTGACAGCATCAGTATTGAAGACAGGAAGACTTTTGAAATGCTCAGTACGGGGGATTGCCTGGGAGTCTTCCAGCTTGAAAGCTCCGGAATGCGCGAACTTGTTGTCAATCTTAAACCTACACAATTTGAGGATCTTGTTGCATTGCTTGCGTTATACAGGCCAGGTCCGCTTCAAAGTGGTATGGTGAATGATTTTGTTGATGCAAAAAATAAGCAGAAAAAAATAAAGTATTTCCACCCCAGTCTGGAACCTATACTTGAGAGCACGCATGGGATTATTTTATACCAGGAACAGGTAATGCTGATAGCTTCCAAGCTTGCAGGATTTACGATGTCTGAAGCGGATATTCTGAGGGATGCTATCGGTAAAAAGAAAAAGAAGATTCTTGGGAGCCAGAAGAAAAAATTCATAGAAGGTACAAAAAAAGTCGGTATTATTGATGAGGAGACTGCCGAAAAACTATTCGAACTTGTAAATCATTTTGCAGAATATGGCTTCAACAAATCTCACAGCACGGCATATGCAATGATTTCTTATCAGACAGCTTATCTTAAAACCAATTATCCCGTAGAATTCATGGCGGCACTTCTTAGTATCAGAATGGGCAGCCAGGAAAAAGTGGCCCAGTATGTTAATGAAACAAGAAGATTGGGAATTAAAGTATTGCCCCCCGATATAAATGAAAGCTTTAGTGATTTTACTGTTGTAGAAAATTCAGTGAGATTCGGGCTATCGGCAATAAAAAATGTTGGTTCAAATGTAATAGAACTGATAGTTAAGGAAAGAAAAGAAAATGGAAGATTTTCCAGTTTTCTAGATTTTTGCAGCAGGGTCAGCAGCAATGTTTTGAATAAAAAAACTATCGAGAGCCTTGTAAAAAGCGGTACTTTTGATTCTCTTAAACAGCCGCGAAAATATCTGATGGAGAATTTTGAGAATATAATCGAGGAAATAAATAAGATCAAAAGAAGCAAGGAATCCGGACAGTTTTCATTGTTTGAGGAAGAACATTCCTCCCATGCTACAAGTCAAAATGAAAATAATGTTGGTAATGTAAACCAGGAGTTTGAGCATTTTAATGAGGAATATACTCAGAAAAAGCTTTTGAATTTTGAAAAAGAAATGCTCGGACTTTATGTATCGGGTCATCCTCTGGCTGAATTTCAAGATTATTTATCAAATCTTAAGACTATTGAAAATCTTTATGAAGAACCCGATAAATCAACCCAGCTGATTGGCGGAGTAATATCCAAACTTAAACAAATATTTACCAAAAGCGGCCAGCCGATGTATTTCATGACACTGGAAGATTTGACCGATAATATTGAAGTAATAGTATTTCCCACGGTACTTGAAAAATACAAGGAACTGGTTGAGGAAGATAAAATTATTATGGTTAAGGGAAGACTTGACAGAAAAGAGGACCAGATTAAGCTTATTGCAATTGAGCTGGAAGATATAAAAAAACCTCAGTCCAAAAAAAGTACGGGACTTACTGATATGGCAGAAGGACGTATAAGCGAAACCGAAAAAGAAAATTTGTTTAATTCAGGTCAATCGGAAAGAATAGTGTTGAGAGTAAGCAAAGCCAACCTTGATAAAAATCTTATAAACGGTCTCCATGAAATTATAAAAGCTAATTCAGGCAATTCAAGAGTTGACCTGAAGATTGTAAATGGTGACGGATCAAGTATTGAAAGAATCTATAACTTTCCTGAAGGTTATAGCGTTAATCCAAGTGAGGAATTCTTTAATAAATTAAAAGAATATTTCAATGATAAAATAATCTGGAGGTAAATTGTAAAATTATTTATAATGTTAGAAATATTTTAATAAAGTTTGTGACATATGTTTAAGGAAAAAGAAGAAAACTTAATAGTCAAGGTGCCTTTTGGCTTCAGGGATATTTTTCCGACAGAAGCTCAGGAAAGGGAAGTTATTAAAGAAACCATTAGGCAGGAGTTCCTGTTATGGGGCTATGGTGAAGTAAAAACGCCTGTTCTGGAATTTACAAAAAACATTTCAGCAGGTGTTGGTAAAAATTGGAAAGACAAACTTGTAAGTTTCTTTGATATTGACGGCAGCCTTGTTTCCCTAAGAACGGACATGACAATTCCAATAGCCAGGCTTACCGGTATGAGAATAAAACCCGAGCAGCTTCCTGCACGTTTTTTTTATTTTGCTAATTCGTTCAGGCAATCCGGGCTTTCAAAAGGGAAGACAAGAGTAGTGAGTCAGGCAGGATTGGAGCTCATAGGTTCTTCGGGTTTTGCGTCAGATTTAGAAGTGCTGGCAATTTTGATAAATATATTAAAAAAAATAAAAATTGATAATTTTAAAGTCGGGCTCGGACATATTAAGATAGTAGAGGGCCTCTGTGACTGGTTAAAGCTTGATTTTAAGACTGGCGAGCTTGTAAGAAACAATCTTATTTCTAATAATCTGGTAGAGATTGGTGAACTTGTATCAAAAAAAGATAGCAAAAAAGCCGAATTGTTTACGGAACTGATAAAACCACAAAAAGATATGGAAAAGATTTCCGGATTGCTTTCAGGTGTAGATGAAAAAAAAGTAACTGAAAGTTTTTCTTATTTAAAAAAGGTATATGGATCTTTAAAGGAACTTGGTCTCAGTGATTATCTGCTGATTGATTTGAGCATAATCCGCGATTTTGAATATTACTCAGGGCTTTTATTTGAAATTTATTGCCCGAAGACAATTGAATTGCTTGGAAGCGGCGGCAGATATGACGGTCTTATAAAGAAGTTTGGCCTAGATGTTCCGGCTACGGGATTTGCACTAGACGTAGATCTTTTGCATGAATCTATGGGCCAGTCAAAACTCTATTCTTTTAAAACTGAAGAACGGACAATTGTGTATGGAATTCCTGAGGACTGCCTAAAATTGGTACAATTTGCTTCAGAAATAAAAAGTAAGGGTGTAATTACAGAGCTTATTTTTGGCAGTGAAAAAAACCTCCGCGATATAGCGGCAAGCAGAAAATGCAGTTATATATATTTTCTCGAGCCCGGAACAAATAATTTTAAACTATTTGAGTTTAAAGACAAAAACAGAGGATAGAAATTTGAAAAATAGCTTTTTAACGCCAAGTGAAACCGAATATGATTTGAGTATAGCAATACCGAAAGGTTATCTTTTCGGAGCTTGTGCAGGCCTCTTGAATAATGCCGGATATGATATTTCAGAGCTGCAGGAAGAATCAAGGAGGCTTTTTACGTATTCAAAAAAAGACAGGTTCAGATATGTAATTGTCAGACCCATGGATGTTTCTGTTTATGTGGAGCATGGTGCATGCGATATTGGTTTTGCCGGCAAGGACGTGCTTGTTGAAATGGAAAGTAATGTCATCGAGCTTATGGATTTAAAAAATGGATATTGCAGGATAATTCTTGCAACATTAAAGGATTGTATAGAAAAAGTAAAAAATCATTATGAACATTTTGGTTCAATAAAAGTTGCTACCAAATATCCTAATATCACAAGAAAATATTTTGACCGGAGAGGAATACAGGCAGAAATTATTAAACTCTATGGTTCAGTAGAGCTTGCACCTATTCTTGGTATTGCAGATGAAATTGTTGATATAACTGCAACCGGCAGTACCCTTAAGGAAAATAATCTTGTGGAGATGGATGACATAATGATTTCAACCACCAGGCTGATTTCAAACAATGTAAGTTACAGGTTAAAATTTGAAAAAATAAATGAGTTTTCCACAAGAATCGGAAATGTTGTAAAATAAAAACTTAAAATGAGAAAAGAAAAAATTACAAGAAAAACAAAAGAGACTGATATCGAGTTGGAGCTTAATCTTGACGGAAGCGGTAAATCAGTTATAACAACTCCTGTTCCGTTTTTAAATCATGTGCTGGAAAGTTTTGCCAGACATGGAAATTTTGATCTGAAAATTATTGCAAAAGGAGACACCAATGTTGATCCACACCACCTGATAGAAGATATCGGTATTTGTCTTGGGCTCGCAATTTCTGCTTGTCTTAAAAATAAGAAAGGAATAACCAGATTTGGACATATCGTACTGCCAATGGACGAAGTTGAAATATCAATATCTCTTGATCTGGGTGGAAGGTCATACTTAAGATACAATGTTGATATATTAAATGAAAAGATTGAAAATATGGGCACCGGTCTTGTAGAGGATTTCTTTAGAGCCTTGGTAAATAACAGTCTTGTTAATCTTCATATAAATAAAAATGTAGGTGTAAACTCACATCATATTATTGAGGCAATATTCAAAGCTTTTGGAATTGCACTGAAAAATGCAACCAGATTAAGCGGCGGCACTTCTATTCCTTCGACGAAAAGTGTTATTTAATTCTTTGTGGATCCGGCAGCAATAATAGATTTTCTCATAAAATCAAAATAATTATTTATTCTGATTTTGGATTTTAAAAATAAATATATATAGTAAAAACATGTATATAGCGATTATAAATTATAATATGGGCAATATTAAAAGTGTCGAAAATGCTTTTCTAAAAATAGGAACTGAGGTTAAAGTTACCAAAAGTCCCGATTTAATAGTAAAAGCCGATGCTGTGGTATTGCCTGGTGTCGGAGCATTTGGCGATGCAGTAAAAAACCTTAAAGAATTAAAACTCTACGATGTCATAAAGGAAACAATTTCTTCGGAAACTCCATTTCTGGGAATATGTATTGGTTTGCAGGTCCTATTTGAATTTGGTACAGAGGGAGGCAAAAATAAGGGTCTGGGCGTTTTGAAAGGTATAATAAAGAAAATCCCTGAAGGTGTAAAAATCCCTCATATGGGATGGAACAGATTAAAAATATTAAATAAAAAAAGCAAGCTTCTGGAAGGAATCAAAAACGGAGAAAGTTTTTATTTCATCCATTCCTATTTTGCAGAATGTGAAGATAAAAGCATTATAAGCAGTACAACCGATTACGGGGTTGATATAACTGCCAGTGTGGAAAACAAAAACACTTATGGTGTTCAGTTTCACCCTGAGAAAAGCAGCACATGCGGCCTCCGGATATTGTCTAATTTTGTAAATATTGCAAAAACAGTCAAAGGAAATGCAGGATGATTACATGTTAATAATACCGGCCATAGACATAATTGAAGGTAAGTGTGTCAGACTTACAAGGGGTGATTACAGGCATAAAAAGGAATATCATGACAATCCTGTTGAAATTGCAGGGATTTGGAAAAACCAGGGTGCAACGTGGCTGCATGTGGTGGATCTCGATGGGGCAAAAGATGGAGTTGTAAGAAATTTAAACATAGCGGTGGAAATAAAAAAGAAACTGAATTTGAAGGTGCAATATGGCGGGGGTATAAGAGATATTGATACATTAAAATCCGTAATCGAAAACGGAATAGACAGGGCAATTCTCGGAACAAAAGCCATAGAAGATAAGAAGTTCTTAGATATGATTTTAAAGCAATATTGCAACAGGGTTATCTTGAGTCTGGATTATGATAAAAAAGGTGCCTTATATAAAAACGGCTGGCAAAAAGCAACAGCCTTAAATGTCATGGATTTTGCAATGGAATTGGAAAATTCTGGAATAAGCGAAATGATAATTACCGATATCTCAAAAGATGGGACCATGGAGAGCCCTGATTTCAAAATCGTAAGAGAAATACTGAAAAAAACTTCTCTAAGGCTTATGCTGGCTGGAGGAATTTCTTCAATCGAAGATATCAAAACAATAAAGTGTTTTGAAAAAGAAGGAATCTCAGGAGTAATAATAGGAAAAGCCTTATATGAGGGAATCATAAAGCTGGATGACGCCATAAAAGCAGGTAAATAAAAAGTTTTTTAAAGAAAGCAAGACGGATGATTTCAAAACGTATAATACCTTGCCTGGATGTAGATAAGGGTCGGGTGGTAAAGGGAGTAAGTTTTATAAATTTAAGGGATGCCGGGGACCCGGTAGAGCTTGCTGCATTCTATGATAGGGAAGGTGCAGACGAAGTAGTATTTCTTGACATAACAGCTTCGCATGAAAGAAGAAAGACAGTAGTTGAACTTGCCAGCAGGACCTCGGAAAAAGTATTCATACCCTATATGATCGGGGGCGGTATTGGCAGTATTGAAGATATCAGAGATATTTTGAGAAAAGGTGCAGATAAAATTTCAATAAATACTTCTGCTGTAAAAAATCCGGAACTAATAGCAAAATCTTCAAAAGTGTTCGGCAGTCAGTGCATTGTTGTCGCAATAGACGCAAAAAAAACAGGATCCTGCAATTGGGAAGTTTTCATACACGGAGGCAGAACCCCTACCGGTCTTGATGCAGTAAGATGGGCAATAGAGGTACAAAAACTGGGGGCGGGAGAAATACTGCTGACAAGTATGGATAAAGATGGTACAAAAGATGGTTATGATATTGAGCTTACAAGAACAGTGGTTTCTTCAGTTAATATTCCTGTAATAGCTTCCGGGGGAGCCGGAAATCTGGAACATTTGAAAGATGCTTTTATCCAGGCAAATGCAGATGCCGTGCTGGTGGCTTCAATTTTTCATTACGGTGAGCATACGGTAAGGGAAGCCAAGAAATATTTAAAATCTCAGGGTATTAACGTTAGAATATAATATAATAACAATTATTAAAAATATAATGACAGGGATTTGAAATATGCAATATAACAAGAAAAAAAGTATTAAAAACTCAGAACTGATACCGGCAATTATCCAGGATTTTAAAACAAATGAAGTTCTGATGTTTGCTTATATGAGTAAAGAATCTCTAAAAAAAAGTATCGAGACAGGCACCACATGGTTCTGGAGCAGGAGCAGAAAGCAATTATGGAACAAAGGTGAAACTTCCGGAAATACACAGACGATAAAAGAAATAAAATATGATTGTGACGGGGACACTCTTCTTGTAAAAGTAGAACAAAAAGGTAATGCATGTCATACCGGAAACCTCTCCTGTTTTTTTAGTGAAATAGATTTAAAAAATAAAACCCTGGTTCAGAAGGATTATAAAAATCTTAAAATCAGCCTGAAAGATTCGGTTAAAGCTTCTTCAAATTCAGAAGTATTGTATGAGCTTTATAATGTTGTAATTTCAAGAATTGAAGAAAAAGCGCTGAATTCTTACACTTATTCTTTGCATAAGAAAGGGCTGGATGAAATAATTAAAAAGGTCGGAGAAGAAAGCGTTGAGGTAATGCTTTCATCCAAACACCAGGCAAAAGGAAAAACTATTTACGAAATAGCGGACCTTATCTATCATTTGATTGTTTTAATGGCCGAGAAAAAAATTAAACCGGATGATATTTTTAAGGAATTAAAATTAAGAAGGAAATAAAGCAGCAAAGGGGTATATAAACATGGCTTGTATTAAAAAGATCGGACTTCTGACAAGTGGTGGCGATGCTTCAGGGATGAATGCAGCCATCAGGGCCGTTACAAGATATGCAAAATATAAATCACTTGAAGTAATCGGATACTATGAGGGTTTTAAAGGTTTGATAAACAACAGCTTCACTGTTCTGGATCATAATTCTGTCGGAGGTATTATAGACAGAGGCGGGACATTTCTTTATACTGCAAGGTCGGAAGAATTCAAAACCGAAGAAGGCATGCAGAGATCTATAGAGAATATGAAAAAAGACGGAGTTGATGCCCTTATAGTAATCGGCGGAGACGGTTCGTTCAGGGGTGCACGTGATCTGCATAAAAGGGGAGTTCGGGTGGTTGGCATTCCGGCAACCATCGATAATGACGTAGCCGGAACTGATTACAGTCTTGGTTTCGATACTGCACTTAATGTTATAATCAGTCTTATTTCAAAGATTCGGGATACCGCCTCTTCACTGGACAGGCTTTTTGTCATAGAAGTCATGGGCAGAAATTCAGGCTTGATTGCAATAAACTCAGGTCTTGCTTGTGCGGCTGATTATATTCTGATACCTGAAGTTAAGGTAGATCTGGTAAGAATTGCAAATAAAATAAGAAATCACCGTGAGGGCAAGAGGCACACATTAATTGTGGTCGCCGAAGGTGCCGCCAAGGCAAGTGACGTTGCCGCATCCATCAAGCTTC
>Ga0172371_10006816_pt1 | contig 16450 bp, 16 predicted proteins | sample Lak12m_FD_114543 | JGI IMG/M metagenome (GOLD analysis project Ga0172371, IMG submission 114543) | Freshwater microbial communities from Kabuno Bay, South-Kivu, Congo - kab_022012_12m | ecosystem: Environmental > Aquatic > Freshwater > Lake | place: Democratic Republic of the Congo: South-Kivu...
CTTCTCGAATAGAATGTCCCTAGCAGCGACCCCGAAATCTTCGGCGTCAGCCAGTTCACTCACATGCGGTAAACCTACCTGAAAATCAGCAAGAGTACCGGCAAGAAACCGGCTTTCTATATGTCGCACATCGCCGGCATCTATGACGATTATCTACAGAACTATGTCAAGGAACACAACATTGACATCTCTCCGGACGTGGTCTTCCAGGGAGGTTTGGCAGTCGCGCGCAAGGTTTATATGATGATGGTCGAGCGCAATTACCCCTGCATTTTTATTGGCGGCGGCGCGCGCGGCTTGCATCACTTTACTGAGATGGTAGGTGGTAAGGTTTGCATCACCATCAACTGGGAAGGCACCGCCGACAAGTTGATCGAGCAGGACCCGGCAGTGGTCTATCGGGTCTTCAATCCAGTGGCCCAATACGTGATTGACGAGCTGATGGAGAAAATCCCCGATTTCAAGCGCGGTTACCTGGATGAGGGCTTGCAGCCGGAGGAATTTGAGCATTTTGGCCCGGTGCTACTGTTCCGCAGCATGTTTATCAACAGTTGGAAAAAGGCGCTTCAAATCGCCAAAGAACGCCGAGAGACGTTGGGATAGGCATAAGCCTGTCTGACGAGATAATAACAGGGTGGGTTCATCAGAATCCACCCTGTTGTTGGTTGTACGGGTTACTCGACCTCCATATACCAGCCCGATACACCGTTTGTATAAGGCTCCATCGCCTCAGGGTAAATCTGCATCCCTTGCTGCGCGTCTTGCTACCTTTTTCCCACGCTCTTTAGCTTCGGCGGGGAGATGGTGCATTTTGGCACTGCTACTCGCAAATCTTTGCGCGCCTCAACTCTCAATGAGGCCGCCCCGCAGTGTTTGTCGTAAACCGGGTCCCATAGCTCGAGGTAGTAAAATCTCATCGAATACACATCCTGCAAGATAGTAAAGTCCTTGACTGCTGCAATGAGAGCGTTTCCTTTTGGGACGCGCAAGTAATATGAATTAGTCTGGTATTCATTGAGCTTGATGCGACCGGTCAGGCTGATTTCAATCGGCAAGCCGGATTTATTAATCACCGTCAACCGCACCAGTTTAACTGGCATTGGACGCGCTCCAACCAGCAGCAGGCTGAATAGGGAGAGCATGAGCAATGCTTTTCTGGACATCGGAATGGGTGCGGTAGTTTGCATCTTTGCGGCGAGCGTTGCACGTGCAACGCTTGTCATCCGGGCGGCTGATGTGAAATAAAGCCGCCCGCTGCTTATTGCAGCTTGGCTTGTAAAAACCGGATCACTGCCTGGATCATGGTGGGACTGACGCCCATCTTTTGGAAGGCGCTGCTTCCGCTGCGGGTTTGAGACGCGCTGGTGGTATTGGTCGCTCCGGATGGCGGTCTGCCGCCCATTCCCGGAATGCCCGCGCCTGGCGGTTGCGCGCCGCTGCCTCCTGCGCCGGGAATGCCCCCGCCCCCGCTCTGCCGCGCAGATTGGAAGGTTGCTTGCGCCTCAGGCGACATTCCACCAGATTGTCCGCCATAGCCGCCCAAATCCAGACCGAACTCCTGGCTGGTCGCGGCAATGTCCCGGTAAGAGAGGTTCATCGCGTCAATTGTTTGGCGCTGCTCGGGCGTCAGCGTCTCCTGAATTTGTTTGATCAGTCCCTGGATTTCTTCATTCGCCGCGCTCTGTCCCTGGCTCAGGTTACGCATGCCCTTCCACAGGAACAGCAGCTGCGCGGCCTGGGTCGCGTCAACCGGATAATCGGTCTTTTCCAGCTTAAAGGTGCTCAGCGCCAGTTTGGTCGCCTCGGTCAGTTGACGCTCGGCGTTCCCCGAGGCAGCCGTGCCTCCTGAACTCTGCGCCGCTTGCGCTGGCGCGCTCTGACCGGATGCGCCGCAAGCTGTCAGCCATAAGCAGATCAATAAAAAGCTGGTGATTAGAGTCGTTCTCTTCATCAGATAAAGCCTCCACAATTAACAGAATTCCGCGACCCCGGTCAAATCATTCATGTCGCAATGCCTCAATCGGATCAAGCTGTGCAGCCTGGTTGGCGGGGTAATAGCCAAAAAAGATGCCCACCGCCGCCGCCGAGCTAAAGGCCATCAACACCGATGCAGGCAATACCACCGTGCGCATCCCGCCCAGCTTTCCGAAGATGTAAGCCCCGCCCACCCCGACCGCCACACCGATCAGCCCGCCCACCAGGCTCAATAAAAGCGCCTCGGCCAGGAATTGCATGCGGATGTCGTTTGGACTGGCGCCCACCGATTGGCGGATGCCGATCTCGCGCGTGCGTTCGGTGACGCTGACCATCATTATATTCATGATCCCGATGCCTCCGACGATCAAGGAGACTGCGGCTACCCAGGCAAGCAGGCTGCGGAAAGCCGCAGTGGTCGATTCTTGGGTGGTGATCAAATCCTGCTGCGTGGTGACGGTGAAATCCGGCTGCTCCAGGGTGACATCGTGCCGCGCCGCCAGCAGCAGCTTGATCTGCAAAATTGTGTCGCTCATGGAAGCCTGTGGATCCAATTTTACATAGATCAGGCGCACCCGGTCGCCAGCCATGCGGGCAAAAAATGAGGGAGTGAACTTTTGGAATACCACCTTGATTGGCAAATACAGGCGCGAGTCAAAGTCGGTATTGCCCACCACGCCTTTTTTATCGAATACGCCAATCACCGTTAGCTTGCTATTCCCAACTGTCACAACCTGTCCCACTGGCGGGGTATTGCCAAACAACTCGTCCGCTACGCTGGCGCCCAACACCACCACTTTCAGCTTGCGATCCATTTCTTCCTGGGTGAAATAGCGGCCGCTAGCCAGGGTCATATCGCGCACCGCCGGCCAATCGGGTGTGGTGCCGAGCAATTCAACCTGAGTCAAGGTCGCCAGCGCGGTCTTGACATCCTGGTCGCTATTTTGCTCGACAGCCGTCCCGGCAATGCCTTCAATTTGTTGGGCGATGGCTGTCGCGTCGTTGAATACCAGTCCGCCAGAGTTCCCGGGGCGGTCTGGTCCGCCTCGAAAATCGCCGCGCCCGAAGCTAGGCTGGACGAAGATCAGGTTGGTGCCCAGACTAGAGATGCGTTCAGCAATCGTCGCTTCGGTGCCGGCGCTGATGGCGATCATGATAATGACCGCCGCCACGCCGATGATGACGCCCAGCATGGTCAATAGCGAGCGAAATTTATTTTTAACCAGCCCTTTCCAGGCAATCAGGATGACTCTATTGAGGTGCATCGTTGCCCTCCTCGGCTGCTAAAGCAAGAGGCTGATTTTTTCCGTTCCGGTGATCTTTTTCGATCTTACCGTCCTGGAAATGGATGATTCGCTGCGCATAGGCGGCGATTTTCTCGTCATGAGTGACCATCACGATGGTGCTGCCATTCTTGTGTAGCTTCGCCAGCAGCCCCATGATCTCCTCACCCGCATGGCTGTCTAGGTTGCCGGTCGGCTCATCTGCCAGGATTAGCGCCGGATTGTTGACCAGCGCTCTGGCGATTGCCACCCGTTGCACCTGGCCTCCCGAGAGTTCCTGAGGTTTGTGGTGAACACGATCCTCCAGCCCCACCGCCTCCAGCGCCTTCAAGGCGGTTTGTCTTTGTTCGGCGTCAGTCAGATGGACGTCACGCCGGTAAAGCAAGGGTAGCATCACATTCTCCAGAGCGGAGGTCTGAGAGAGCAAGTTGAAGGATTGGAAGATGAAGCCGATCTTCTGATTGCGGATGGCGGCCAGTTGCGCCTTATTCAGGTTGCTGACGTCCTCGTCGGCCAGCGCGTAACGGCCTGTGGTGGGGCGGTCCAGGCAGCCCAAAATATTCATCAAAGTGCTTTTGCCCGAACCGGAAGGTCCCATTACTGCCACAAACTCATTTTCGTTGATCTGCAGACAGACATCGCTCAAGGCGCATACTTGCGCATCGCCCATGCCATATAGTTTGGTCAGGTGGTCTATTAGTATGATGGTCCGGCTGCTCATCCATTAACCTTTTGCATGTCGCAAAAAACCTGGAAGGTCTTGAACGTCGCTTTGCTATTGTGTCTTAATAATGCCAGTGGAGACGATTTCGCCGGCTTGCAATCCGCTGATGATCTCCGCATAGGTGACGTCTTTCAATCCGACCGTGACCGGTCGCAGAGTTGGGACGCCATCCACCACTACAAAGACCGCAAATTCTCCGGGATCCAACTCGTGTAAGGCCGCTAATGGCGCTAATACCGCGTTCCTGGCGCTGCCGGCGATGACATCCACTGAGGCGTTTAAGCCGATTGGCAGTTTAACCGGCGAGTCGGCTTTATCCAGCAACACCTGGATCCTGACCGCCTGGACATTGGATACCGTTTCAAGTCCCGGATTCACCAGGGTCACTTTCCCGGTGAAGGTCTGGTCGGGGAAGGCGTCAAAAGTAATGTTGGTAGGGTAGCCGACCGCCACATTGCTCAAATCTGTCTCATCCATATAGACATTTAACACGGTCTCCTTCAGATCAGCGATGACAAAGGCTGAAGAAGCCCCGCTCGTGCTGACGACGCCGCCAATGTTCGTCGCCACCGACATCACAGTGCCGTCAATCGGCGCAACCAGGTCTTCAATCGTTTGAGTGGTTTTTGCTTCTGCCAGTTGCGCCTGGGCATTGGTCAGGTCAGCTTCAGCCGCGGCGACATCTTCGGTAGAGGGGCCATCTTTATATTTGTTGTATTGTGTTTTTGCCTGGTCCAGGTTGGATTGAGCGGTTTCGAATGTATATTCAAGCCCCAGCCATTTAACTGCCGTGTCATAGTCCGATTGGGCGCTGTTTAGTAGGGTCAGGTAGATCACTCGCTTCGCGTCATATTCAGTCAGATATTTATAAGGCTCAAAAGCCCGGCTGGCCGCCGCCAACGCCTCGCGCGTCTTGTCCACCGCCGCTTCGGGCGTCAGCCTTTGCAGGGAAATCGGCGGGGCGTAGTTCGCCAGGTTATATTGCGCATCCCGCACCGATTTTTCATAAGTGGCGATGTTCGCCAAAGCCTGGGATTTATTGGCTTCGGCTGTGGCGCTCAGGTTAGCCAGCGCGTTCTGGGCTTTGATCACCGCGAACTCTGCCGAGGCGATCGCGGCCGCGATTGTTTCGGGTGTATCTTTGGTTTGCAGGCGGGCTAAAACCTGGCCTTTTTTGACCGAGTCGCCCACCGCTACATTCACTTCGATCAGTGTTCCTGGGTCGTTAAAGCCCAGGCTGACCTCTGAAACTGCCACGACCTGCCCGGTGCCAGTGGCGGAAAGGGTAATGTCTCCGCTCCGCACGACCGCCGTTTGCATAGCGGGTGTTTGAGTTTCAGTCGCCAGCGAGGTTGCGCGAAGCGTCTTTGAATAATAATAGTAACCGCCCCCGCCGGCAACCAGTACAAGAACGATCATGAGAATCCAGAACCATTTTTTCTTCGACATGCCCGGCGCTCTCCCTAAAGGTACGATGAATTCAGCTTAAATTCTAAATCATCATTCTGCAGCAAATGTGAAGAAATGATGTGGTTTTATTGAGATAATCTGATTGACGAGAAATTTTATTCATACAGAATCAAAAAGCTAACTTGCATCCCAGGGCGCGCTGCCAGTCTTTGCCCCATGCAATGAGCCAAGAATAGTCTCTTTCAATTCGGGCAAGTGGTCGGCGGTTGCCGCCAGTAAACCGAAACACCCGCCGATCATCATATCGCCAAACGGCGTGGCGAAATACGGTTGCAGCGCAGAAGCGCGCAATAAATTGCGCCGTGGGCCGGTCACTACCACGCCAAATCCAGCCTGCTCCAGAGACAACGGCTGGTCGGAGTTGATCCAGGCGCCATGCCCGTGATGACCAAAAACATCGCGATGCTTTAAACTTCCCTGCGCCAGCGCGCGCAACAGGCTGTCTAACTGGGGTAGATCCAACAGGCCGGTGTGGTGTTCGAACAGACCCTCGATGCCCAATGGCCCCAACCGGAAAGCCAACGTATGAAAATTGCCGATGTTAGCGATCAAAACCCGCTCGCGGACGCTGACCTGGGGGTCGAAGGTTGCGCCCAGCACGGCTGCCGGCGCGGTGTCCATCACCACCAACGGCGTATTTTCCAGCCCTGGGTCGCTTTCCAGGCCGGCGGACTGCGCTACAGCTTGCAGGCGGGTCATGCTGGCTGGAATATCTCCAGCCAGGTAGGCAAATGCGCTCAGCCGGTTCTCGGCGCGGATACGCTGCTCCAGATAATCGAAGCGAAACTGGCGATCCGACACACCCGGCGGCGCGTCGCCGTGGTCGAAGACCGCTACCGCAATTGCCGCCAGATTATCCAAGGCAACCCCAAACTGACTGAAGGCGCGCGCAATGGATTGGAAATCAAAGTCGCGCAATTCCAGCCGTAAGACTGAGGCGGGTAGACGTCGCGCTTCGTCGTCGCCGACTACCTGGACGCCCATCGCCTGCACGACTTGCAGGTCGTCATTGAAACTGCGCGCTGCGTCCGGCGTCGCAAAGACTGGCAACCCCAGGCGCAAGTGAGACTCAACCGCCCACTGACTTGGCCCACCGCCCATGGTAACCCCGGAAAGCAGCGCTGCCTGCCGGCGCTGGCCGGCTTGCTTCAGTTTCTGGTGTACGATCATCGTCGGCGAGGGCGCGACCAGCTTGAACCCGTTCTCCAGGTCGAGGCCGGAATCATACAGGAATATATCTTGTGTCCCAGTTCCAATATCAACGGTGAGAATTCTCATAGAGCTTATAATGTATGAACAGTCTCAGTAACCTGCGTCTGGCGGCGGTGTTCAGTAGTGAGGATAATCCGCTCAAAATGGCGTTATCTGAATGATGCAAATCATATAAAACGGAGTAAACATCTCTCTTTATAGCGCTCGTGGGATAGATTATACTCTCATCTCGAATTCCTTTATCCGTGAGGTCTTGCATGATTCTTGAAGATGAAAAAAAGCGTTGGGAAGAGACTATACTCAATCCGGCTTTAAAAAAATCGCCGCCGCGTAAAGCTGGATTTCAAACGGGTTCAGGCATCCCGGTTTCGCCTATACTGGCGCCTGCCGATCCAGATCCGGATTATATGGATAGCCTGGGTTTTCCAGGCGAATATCCGTTCACGCGCGGGGTGCAGCCGAGCATGTATCGCGGCCGTTTTTGGACAATGCGCCAATACGCCGGTTACGCCACTGCCGAGCAATCCAACCAGCGGTATCGCTACTTGTTGGATCAAGGCCAGACTGGCCTGTCGGTGGCTTTCGATCTGCCGACCCAGATCGGTTATGACGCCGACGATCCATTCGCTCAGGGGGAGGTTGGTAAGGTGGGCGTGTCCATCTCTTCTTTAGAGGATATGGAGTTGCTGTTTGATGGAATCCCATTGGGCAAAGTATCTACCAGCATGACTATCAACGCGCCGGCGGCAATATTGCTGGCGATGTATATCGCGGTCGCTAAAAAGCAAGGCGTTGAACCAGCCCGCTTGCGCGGTACGATCCAGAATGACATTTTAAAGGAATACATAGCTCGCGGTACATATATCTTCCCGCCTGCGCCATCCATGCGCCTGATTACCGATGTCTTCCGTTATTGCCAGGCCGAAGCGCCGCATTGGAATACCATCAGCATATCAGGCTATCACATCCGTGAGGCTGGCTCGACTGCTGCCCAGGAAATTGCCTTCACTCTGGCGAATGGCATTGCTTACGTGCAGGCGGCCCTGGATGCCGGGTTGAATGTGGATAGTTTCGCTGGTCAACTTTCCTTCTTCTTCAATGCGCATAACAATTTTATGGAGGAAATCGCAAAATTCCGCGCTGCCCGCCGCCTATGGGCCAGCATCATGCGCCAGCGTTTCCAGGCGCAAGACCCACGTTCCTGGATGCTGCGCTTCCATACTCAGACCGCTGGTTCGACTCTGACCGCCCAACAACCGGAAAATAACGCGGTGCGCGTAGCCTTGCAAGCATTGGCGGCGGTGATGGGTGGAACGCAATCGCTGCATACTAATTCCATGGACGAAGCCCTCTGGCTGCCGAGCGAACGCGCTGTGCGCGTGGCTTTGCGCACTCAGCAGGTGATTGCTTACGAATCGGGCGTCGCCGATTCGATTGATCCATTAGCGGGCTCCTACCTGCTTGAATACCTTACGGACGAACTGGAAGGCCGTGCGCAGGCTTATATTGATCAAATTGACCAGATGGGCGGCGCTTTAGCAGCCATCGAGCGTGGCTTTATGCAGGATGAAATCCAGACTGCCGCCTATGAATATCAAAAGGCGGTAGAGCGCGGGGAGGAAATCGTGGTGGGCGTCAATGCTTTCCATGTGGATGAGTATAACGACCTGGAGCGTTTGAAAGTTGATCCGGCGATTGAACAGGCGCAGCGCCAGCGCTTGAGCGTGTTGCGCCAGCGCCGCGACGCCGCGCGAGTCAATGAATTATTGGAACAGGTAGAATCAGCGGCGCGCGGCCAGGATAACCTGTTGCCGTTGTTCATTGTCTGCGTCGAGAATGAGCTTACCCTGGGCGAGATGTGCGGGTCATTGCGCCGCTTATGGGGCGAGTATAAACCGCCTGCCTGGAACTGATGTGGAGGAAAACTGCGATGAGTAAAGTGTTGCGGATAGACCATGTAGCCATGGTAGTGGATGACCTGGAGGCGACTCTGGCCTTCTGGCGCGACGGTTTAGGGATGCAGTTAACACATATTGAGGCGGCGCCGGCGGAGAAATCGCGGGTGGCCTTCCTGCCAGTGGGCGGCAGTGAAGTCGAGCTGGTCAATCCGACCAGCGCTGACTCGGGCTTGAGCCGTTACCTGGAGAAACGCGGACCAGGCATGCATCACCTGTGTCTTGAAGTGGACGATATGGATGGAATGTTGGAGCATCTTAAAGAAAAAGGCATTCAGTTGATCCACGAGACGCCGCTTGTCGGTTTGGGTGGGAAACGATACGCCTTCATCCATCCAAAAAGCGCCAATGGGGTATTAGTCGAGCTATACGAATTGCCAAAATAACGCACCCTGTTGTTTGCAGCCTATCCCCCAGCATCCAGACCGCGCGCCAATACCTGTCGCCGGTGTCCATCGGCGCGGTGTTCAAAAACATAAAGTCCTTGCCACGCGCCCAGGCTCAATTTCCCGGCGTCAATTGGGACTGTCAGGCTGGTTTGCGTGAGCATGGCGCGGATGTGGGAGGGCGAGTCGTCTGACCCTTCCAGGGTATGTCGGTACCAAGATTCATCCTCGGGCGCCAGCCGCTCCATGAAAGATTCTAAATCGAGTTTGGCGGTCGGGTCATAGCTCTCGCTAATCACCAGTGAGGCGCTGGTATGGGGAATGAACAGGTAGCACATCCCTTCGATAACTCCCCACTGTTGCAGGCAGTGTTCAACCGCCTGGGTGAAGGGATACAGACCTTTGCCGCGAGTTTGGATGGTCAGGGTTTCTTTGTGCCATTTCATTGTCAAACGATCCCTCGGTCTGGATTAAACAACGATGCCCCAGTCAGCAACTCTGGGGCATCGTTGGAAAACGGAAGCTTTTGTTAGCCTTTCAATGCGCCGGCCAGGATGCCGCGCACGAAATAACGGCCCAGGAACAGGAAGAACAGCAGCGGGACTGCTACGGTCAATAACGAGGCTGCCATCTGCAAGTTATAGGGCGAGATGGTGCTGCCCTCGGTCATCGCCATCGCCACCTGCACAGTCTGCGTTCTGGGCGTGCTTAATGTCAAGGAAATAAAGAACTCATTCCATACCTGGGTGAAAATGAGAATCGCCACCGAGGCGTAAGCCGGCAGCGAGATGGGGATCACGATCCGGAAGAATATTTGGATTTTGGACGCGCCATCCACTTGCGCGGCTTCTTCCAATTCCCTCGGAACGCTGAGGAAGAATGTACCCATCAAAGTAGACGCCAGCGGAATATTAATAATCAGGTAGGCCAGGATCAGGCCGAAATGTGAGTTTGCCAACCCGCTCTTGGCGGTGATCGTGGTCAATGGAATAATCACGGCCTGGTAGGGCATGTACAGGGCTATGCCGACCAGCACAAAAATGATCCTGGAAAATGTGGACTTGGAACGGCTTAGATAATATCCGCCCAAGCCGCCGAAGAAAGCCGCCAGTAAGGTGACCGTTACAGTTATGATGGTCGAATTGATGATCGGCTTGCCCATCGGGATCAAGAAATTGGGGCTGCCAAACAACGCCACCGTGTAATTTTGGAATTGCGGTATTTTAGGGAATGCCAGGTAGGTTCGTTGGGTGATCTCGGGCAGCGTTTTAAGCGAATTGGTGAGCATCACGTAGATTGGCAAAAGGTAGACGCAGGTCAGCATGACCAACACTACCAGCACGATGATTTTGAGGGTTGTGCTTTTGCTTTTCATTCGAACCACTTCTTGAGGGCGTAAATGGTATAAGGGATGATGATGATGAATGCCATGAGGAAGATAATCACGCCAATGGCTGCGCCAGCCGAGGCCAGACGCATATCATAAGCTGTGACGATCATGTTGGTTGCCAGCACATCGGTGGCAACCCCCGGGCCGCCTCGAGTCACAATCCAGACGATGTCGAATACCTTCAAAGTTGATATCAATAGCAGCGATACCAGCACCAGGATGCCTGAACGGATATTGGGAATGATGATCGAAAGCAAAATCCTCAGCTTGGATGCACCGTCCACCGTCGCGGCTTCGACCATCTCTTGCAGCTCAGAAGTGCGTAATGAGGATTGGATGATGATGACGGAGAACCCCAGGTATTGCCAGACAAAGACCAGGATCAGCCAGTAGGTGGCCGTTTTAGGGTCATTGACGTAGGAAAAGGGCGAGTGGATACCCAGCCCCCCTATAATGGTGTTGAATACGCCTTTTTCTGGCTGGTACATCCAGGACCAGATCGTTCCGGTTACAACAAAGGACATCGCAACTGGATATAAAATGAGCGTCCGGACATATGATTCAAGCCCCGGAAAAGGCGCCAACTCTAAAAGATAGGCCAGCAAAACAGCGGCGATAATCGTAGGTACCACACCCAGGATCAGCCATTTCAGGTTGTTCTGGACATCAACCCAGAAGCGGGTCTGATGGAAGAGATAGGTATACCATTTGAATCCTGTAAAAGTATAGTTGGCGGCGGTGCTGACCCAGTTTGCCATGGAAACATAGATATTCCAAAACAGCGTGCCATATAAGATTAGCAAGAACAGCAGCAGTGGCAAAGTAAAAACCAGGAATTCTGCAACTGACGCCCCTTCCCGATGCCTCTTTTGAATCTTTGCCGAGATCACCTTGTCACCTCAAATATCTCTACTAAGGCTGAAGAAATCCTTCGTTCAAGTATAGCCAGGTAGGGATACTGGAAGTATCCCTACCTGCTAGTTATACTCTACCAGTTTACCCGATGAGCAGGCTGGCTCATCAAGTAGCTGGTAAGCGTTGTCAATCTTCTACGGCCACTGATACCAGGCAGCGCCGGTCTTGACGTCAAAGGTGGTCATCATCTGGACCACCGCTGCGATGGCGCCAGCGACATCGGGTTTATCGGAGGCAAAGAAGGTGGCAATGATATCTCGGTAAGCCACCTGCGCAGGATTGGGCAGGATCGTGCCGTGCTGGTCGAGGATCAGCTTATCGGGGTTCTTGCTCACGTATTCCTGCATCTCCTGGCGGATCGGATCGGGGAATTCCTTCGGATCAATGTCGGTGCGAGCGAACATACCGCCCTGGGTGACATCGGTCGGAATCTGCAGCTCGGGGGAAGCCACAACCTTGAGCCAGTTCATGCATTCTTCCTGGCCGGGAGCGCCTACAGTGCAGCCGTAGGTGTCAGGGTGGAAGAGCAGGATGCGATCGGGCTTGGTGGGGTAGTTCACTGCGCCGAAGTCAACGCCTGGCTGCCAGTTGGAGCCTTTTATGAAGGCGCCGATAGCCCAGGTGCCCATGATCGTCATAGCTGCTTGCCCGGCGCCAACCGCGCTAACGGCCTGGTCCCAGGTGAGGCTGGAGTGATCAACCATGTTGCTGTATTCTTGCAACGCAGCAAATTTCTCCAGCGATTCCTTGAAGATCGGATCAGCGGCGACGTCAATTTCACCCTTGAAGAACTTGACATAGTATTCCGGCCCGCCCAGCTCCAACATAATGGTGTCGAGGACGAACACGTCCGACCAGTTGTCCTTTGAGCCAACGGCCAGGCAGGACATTTCCGGCTTGGCGGCTTTGATGGCTTTGCAGGCAGCGATCATATCATCGTAACCAGTCGGAGCGGCCAGCTTCAGTTCTTCAAACAGCTTCAGGTTGTAGTACAGGATATTCTCGAGGTGCATGTTCAACGGGACGGAGTAGGGGTGCCCATTGATCGTTACGGCGTTGAGCAGCGGCTTCGGGATCTTGGCTGCGTAATCAAGTTCTTTGTACAGGTCATCCAGGGGCTGCAGGACATTGCTATCAACATAGTCCTTCAGTTCAGCGCCGCCCAGAGTCTGGAAGGTGTCTGGCGGGATACCAGCGGTGATCTTGGCCTTCAGCACAACGCGGTGGCTGGTGCCGCCGCCGCCGGGAACCGGGTTCTCTACCACGGTGATGTCCGGGTAAGCAGCCTTGTAGGCCGCGAACATGGCGTCAGCGGCTTCGCGCTCGCCGGGGGCAGTCCACCAGTGGAAGATTTCCAGTTTCTTCTGCTTCGGTTCGGGGGTCGCCTGAACTACCACGGTCTCAACAATTGTCTGGGGCGTCCCCGCCACCATGACCTCTTTGGTAACAACCTTCTCCACCGTAACGGTCTTGACCACTTCAACCGTCTGGGGAGCGCAGGCGCCGAGGATCATGCTGAAGATCATCAGGCCAGAAAGCAAGACGAGTAACTTTTTCATTGTTTTTCCTCCTCCTTAAGGTAAGGAAAATATAGAGAGATATGTGAAAAATGGTGAGAAAGGAAATAGAAAAGGCTCTATTATTCTTGCCGCGGGCGCACCTCCTTTCTGGTGAGATAGCCGGGCTGCATAGATCTTAGCCCCAATGGGTCAGCTTGAAACGCTTGAATTGAACCCATGGCCAGCACAGTCTGAAACTCGCATACACACCCCAGGCTGCGCGTCCGATCTTCCAGCCAGTAAGCCCAAAAACTTGAGTGAATGATAACGTTCACGTTAATTATTCATCATAACGGTTTATTTGTCAAGCTTTAAGTGGCTTTGTGAGAATTACCACAATTTTCTGCCGCGTGATGGGTGGCAATATAGCCTGGTATAAGCACACGCCAAGAACAGGATAAATGACACATGACAAGTGGAGGGGATTTTGCCACAATACTGGTGACGCTTCGCCAGGATGCCGGTTTCCATTGCCACAAGGAGCGAGGGTCATTCTCTTTATCGGGAGCAACGATCATTGAACGGTCTCGTCTCTTGGGCTGAAATTGATTTAGACGCTATCGCCTTTAATATCCGTGCCTTCAAACGCCAGGTGGGGGATAAAGTGATGGTGATCGCGGTGGTTAAGGCAAATGCCTATGGTCATGGCGCGATTCCAGTAGCGGAGGCCGCGCTGGAGGCTGGCGCCGGAATGCTGGCCGTGCATCGTATGATCGAGGGTGTTGAGCTTCGTAAAGCGGGCTTGCGCGCACCGACGCTGATCCTGGGTTATACCCCGCCGGATGGCGCGGACTGGGTTGTTGACCATCAACTTACCCCCAGCCTGACAACCTGGGAATTTGCTCAGGCGCTTTCAAGCCGGGCAATCGCTCAAGGCGCTATTGTTCCTGTCCATATCAAAGTGGATAGCGGGATGAGCCGTTACGGTCTGCTGCCGGGCGAAGTACTCGAATTTCTAGCCGCCATAGCCGCCCTGCCCGGGTTGCGTTTGGAGGGGCTATTCACCCATTTCGCTACCGCTGACGAATCTGATCAAAACCATGCCTGCCAGCAATTGGCGGTCTTCAAGGATGTCCAGGCTGCGGCTCGGCAAGCCGGCTTTGAATTTCCTCTGCTCCATGCGGCTAATAGCGCCGCCTTGATGACGCTGCCGGAGGCGTATTTCGATGCCGTGCGTCCCGGTATTGCGATGTATGGATTAAATCCTTCCAATGAATGGTCGCCGCCTTTTGAGATCCGCCCGGCGTTGACACTGAAGAGCCTGGTAAGCCGGGTCAGGTGGCTTTCGCCTGGGGCGGGCGTGAGCTATGGACGCACGTTTGTCGCTTCACAGCCTATCCTGGCTGCCCTGGCGCCGGTAGGCTATGGAGATGGTTATCATCGTATCCTGTCAAATACCGGTTATGTTTTAATTCGCGGCCAGCGCGCGCCCATCCTGGGGCGCGTCTGTATGGATCAGTTTGTGGTAGATGTCAGCGCGATTCCAGGGGTTCAGCAGAACGACGAAGTGGTATTGGTGGGCAAGCAGGCTGGCGCCAGCATCCGAGCAGAGCAGATAGCTGCGTTGGCAGGCACCATAAATTACGAAGTGACTACATCGTTGCTGCCGCGCGTTGCACGCCTGTATTTCAAGGGCGGCAAACTCAGGCGGGTTGATACGATAGCCGATTAAACGATTCGCTGGTTGCTATTTATGTACCTGCACGAAATCAATGATAATCAGGTTCTGGTCGCAATTGTCGTAGGTATCGAAATAGATCTTATCGGAGAGCGGACCGCCCGATTGGTTCAGTAATTGCAGCCACAGCAGACCCTTGGATGGCATCGGCAGGTCAGCCAGCTTGAATTCGTATCCCGAACGTCCGTAGTTGAGCGCCAAACCGGTCAGGCTCATAGTATTTTCCGGGATTTTCACGCCAGGCAGCCCGCCGCCCAGTTGGACAATCAGCCCAATGACTGGCGCATTGCTGATATCAATTACCTGTCCGCCCACTCCCAGCCACTGGCAATCCAATTCGGGGTGGTAAATATTTGGAATCGCTTTAGGGTTGCCTTTGCGCACTTCGAAAGCATAACCGCCTGCTGGAGGTGTGGGCGGCAGCGGCGATGAAGTTGGCGAGGGGGTGATGGTGATCGGCGTCGGCGTCGGCGGTAGAGTCGCCGAGGGGGTCGGCGTCCAGGTCAGGCTTGGCACGAGGGTGAAAGTCGGCGTCCAGGTTGGCGGCAATTCATAGACCTTATCGGTAGGCGTAGCGCTGGGCAGTTGCGCTTGCGGCGGCATGGTTGGCGGCGGGAAGAGGTTAATTGACGAAGCGGGGTTGGTATAAATAATCAGAAAGATCCCCACGACGCAAATGATTACCAGCAGCGTGATCACCGTTAAAATGCTCCACAGCGTGGAGCCGAGATTCCGCCTGGGAGTCGGATTGCTATAGCGGTGTTCTTTACCGCCGTCATATCTTTTCATAAATACCTATCCAGCATACCAATCATAACCTGTTCAGGGAAGCGTGATTTCTACCTGGCTTTGGCTACGCCGTTGCGCTAACCACTCTGTGATCGCCTGGGTTTGTAAAACCAGCCGCGCCTCCGCTGAAAGCGGGTGTTGTGGATCATGTTCAATCGCTTGCAATAGATGAAAACCAGCCGGGCTTTCGACCACTGCGCTGAATTGTTCAGCTTGCAGGCTAAAAACCGCCTCTTCTACCTTCTTATCGAGTAAATAACCACGCGGAAACCAGCCCAGGTCGCCGCCGGTAAGCGGGTCATATTGGAGCGCCAGCTCGACGAATTTACTGCCGGTTTTTAGCTGCTGATAGACCTGTTGCGCCTCATCTTCATTATAAAGCAGGATTTGGCGCGCATGCACCTGTTCAACAGCAAGCGGTGTGGCTGCCGCAATTTGATCGCGCATCCAGGCAGCGGCTATCGAGCGAGTCAGCGCGCGTTGGAAGCTTTGCTCATCATAATGGTAAGCCGTCAGCCAGATCTGGAATGCCTGCTCGCCGCCTGTTTCGTTGCTCAAATAGCTGATACGCTCTTGCAGCATAGCCTCGTCAACGATAAAACCTTTTTCGTTAGCGCCCTGCGCCAGTAATGCCTGGTCAATCAAATTGTCCAGCGCACGTTTCTGATCTTCCGGTGCAAGTTCTGTTCCTTTGGCCGCCTGGATCATTGCTATCTCAGCCTGATATTCTGCCAGGCCGATTTCCATACCGTTTACTCTGGCGGCCAGTGAGAAGAGGGGTTCTTTACCGCCAGAGGTCGCCGTCATGGTTGCAAGGCTACCTGTAGAAGCGCCAGCCGTTGACTGTGTCTCAACTACGGCGGGCGCGGCCTCTGTCGTTGGTGACACGGTCGCCGCTTTACAGCCCCCCAGGCCAGATAGAACTAGGCCGCCTAAGATGATGCCTGTGCAGTAAAATATACTCCGTTTCATCAGGTAGCATTATACCTGCCTTCAGACCCGGCATACCGTTGTAATGTGACCGTTCCAAATCTGGTAAAAAGGTGGTTAAATGGTTGTGGGGCGGCTGTATACCGCGCCCACAACCTACGAAAAAAGAGACACAGTCGACATGC
>Ga0172371_10006817_pt1 | contig 16449 bp, 14 predicted proteins | sample Lak12m_FD_114543 | JGI IMG/M metagenome (GOLD analysis project Ga0172371, IMG submission 114543) | Freshwater microbial communities from Kabuno Bay, South-Kivu, Congo - kab_022012_12m | ecosystem: Environmental > Aquatic > Freshwater > Lake | place: Democratic Republic of the Congo: South-Kivu...
ATCATTTGTCCGGAATCCAGATTGTGCGCAAGACTGTAGCTATATATAGCATAGATTCCGGATAAGTTAATTTCTAACGGCTCGATTACTCGCCGAGAAATTAACTTTTCGGAATGACATACTGGGCAAAGTCTTGTAAAAAATGTAAATAACGCTCGAGATTCTTACACTTTATATTTTGAGTTTTTTATAAAAAGTTCTTAAAGACAGTTTTTCCGCGTTTGTAAAATGTAATCAAAAAGACAGGTTTTTAATTTTTATGGTTTCAAAAATAAAACACAATCTCACTAAAACAGCAGCGGGTGGCGCTATAATAATCGCTTTTTTTTCTTTGCTTTCAAGAATACTCGGAATGTTCAGAGACAGGATTCTTTTTACGTATTTCGGTGCAGGAGATGTTTTGGATTCTTATTACGCGGCTTTCAGACTCCCTGATCTTATATTCAACACTTTGGTTTTGAGCGCTTTTTCAGCCGCTTTTATACCGGTATTTTTGGAATATTGGCAAAAAGATAAAAAAGAAGCATGGAAAATCGCAAATTCTTTGATGAACATAATATTGATCGTGCTTTTCGCGCTCGGGCTTTTGGGATTTTATTTCGCTCCGGAGATGATGCAATTCATAGCTCCGGGATTTTCGCTTGAAAAAAGAATTCAAACAACCGAACTGACGCGCATTATGATGATTGGAATAATTTTTTTGGGAATTTCAAATGTTTCGTCAAGCATACTCAACGCTTTCAAAAGATTTTTGGCTTTCGCTGTGGCGCCGGTCATGTATAACATAGGGATAATTTTCGGAATAATAGTATTGGTTCCGAAAATAGGACACGAAGGGCTCGCTTGGGGAGTAGTGTTTGGATCTTTTTTGCATTTTTTCATTCAGATTCCGGCTTTGGCGAGAATAGGGTTTAAATATTCTTTTAAAATTCATTTTAAATTGAAAGGTGTTTGGAAAATAGGATCTCTTATGCTTCCAAGAACTTTCGGGCTTGCCATAGGCCAGATAAATCAACTCGTAAGCACAATAATAGGGTCAACTTTGGTTGCGGGATCTGTTGCCATATTCAACGCCGCAAGCAATCTTCAGGCTGTTCCGATAGGCATATTCGCCATACCGATCGCTTTGGCTTATTTTCCTTTGTTTTCCGAAGCGTGGGCAAAAAAAGACATTCCGGAGCTTGTACGCGCGCTTTCTGAATCTTCAAGAAGGATATTGTTCATAGCAATACCCTCATCAATTTTTATAATACTTTTGCGCGCGCATATAGTAAGGCTTGTTTTGGGTGCCGGAGCTTTTGATTGGACAGCCACGATTTTGACCGCAAGAATACTTTCTTTTTTTGCGATTTCTCTTTTTGCGCAAAGCCTTGTTCCGCTTTTTGCCAGAGTTTTTTACGCTTTGCAAGATACAAAAACTCCTGTTTTTGTAAGTATCGTGTCTCTTGCAATGAATATTTTTCTTTCAATCAAATTGAGCTCTTTGATGGGAGTTTCCGGACTCGGGCTCGCTTTTTCAATATCAAGCGTTTTCAGCGTGTTGGCATTATGGATTCTTTTGAGACTTAGGCTTGGCGATCTTGATGATGTGGTTGTTTTTTCTTCTATATTGAAAATAAGTTTGATTTCAATTATTTCAGGATGGGTTTTATACGGAGTTTTGCTTTCTTTGGGATCTTATGTTGATAACCATACCGGAGTCGGGCTTTTGATCCAATCTTCGGTCGCGGCTTTGTCCGGATTTTTGGTTTATATAGCCATGGCGCTCGGGTTCAAATTGGAGGAAGTGAAAATATTCAGATAAAGATATGGATAATATAAGGAATTTTTGCATAATAGCTCACATAGATCACGGAAAATCAACTCTTGCGGACAGGTTTTTGGAGCTTACCAATACTGTTTCAAAAAGAGACATGAAGGATCAAATTTTGGATCAAATGGATCTTGAAAGAGAAAGAGGAATAACAATCAAGCTTCAGCCTGTAAGGATGGAACACAAAGGATTTGTGTTGAATCTCATAGATACGCCCGGACATGTTGATTTTTCATACGAAGTTTCAAGGTCATTGCAAGCTGTTGAAGGAGCCATACTTTTGGTTGACGCGACCCAAGGAATAGAGGCGCAAACATTGTCTAATTTATATCTTGCAATGGAGCAGAATCTTGAAATAATTCCTGTTGTAAACAAAATAGATCTTCCAAACGCTGATCCGAAAAAAGTCTGCGGAGAAATAACAAAACTTTTGGGAGTTTCGGAAAGCGAAATACTTTTTGCGTCCGGCAAAACAGGCCAAGGAGTCATGGAAGTTTTGGACTCTGTTATTGAGAGAGTTCCTTCGCCAAAAGAGAAATCTCAAAAAACGCAAGCTTTGATTTTTGATTCGCTTTACGACGATTACAGAGGAGTTGTGATATACGCGAGGGTTTTTGGAGGTTCAATAAAAAAAGGCGACACAGTCCATCTTTTGGGGTCAAAAAAAGACACCCATGCTTTGGAGGTTGGCGTTTTTAAACCAAAATTTTCTCCAAGAGAAAAACTTTCAAAAGGAGAAATAGGTTATATTGTGACAGGGTTCAAGGATGTATCTTCCGCTAGAGTCGGCGATACGGTGACGAGTTCCAAAGACAAATCAGAGCCTTTGCCGGGCTATAAACAAGTAAAGCCAATGGTTTTTGCCGGAGTTTTCCCGGAATCAGGAGAAGATTATCCCAGATTAAGAGACGCCATGAGTGAGATAAATTTAACTGACGCGTCGCTTTCTTTTGAGCCGGAACAATCCCCGGCGCTCGGGTTCGGCTATAGGTGCGGATTTTTGGGAATGCTTCACATGGAAATAATAGCGGAGCGGCTAAGAAGAGAATATGATTTGGATTTGGTTATAACGACTCCATCCGTGGCTTATGAAATATTTTTTCACGACAACACAAAACAAACAATACATTCTCCTTCCGAGCTTGGTGATTTGACCAAAATATTGGAAATAAGGGAACCTTGGGTAAAGGCCGAAATCGTGACTCCAAAAGATCATATAGGTCCTCTTATGGAACAAGTCAAAAGAAGGCACGGGATTTTTGGAAATACGAATTATCTTGACGAAGAAAGGGTTGTTTTGAATTTTGAAATGCCTCTTTCTGGTCTTATAACAGATTTTTATGATAAAATTAAAAGTGTTTCATCCGGTTACGCGTCTTTGAATTATGAAGTTTACGATTTTAGACGAGCGGACGTTGTGAAGCTTGATATTCTGGTGGCTGAAGAGATTGTTGAGGCTTTCAGTGTTCTTGTTTCGCGCGAAGACGCTTATGACGCGGGCAAAAGAATAGTTTCAAAACTCAAAGATATAATTCCAAGGCATCAGTTTGTAATCAAATTGCAAGCTGCGATATCTGGCAAGATAGTGGCCGCGGAAAGAATATCGGCAATGAGAAAAGACGTTACAGCCAAGCTTTATGGAGGAGACGTCACAAGAAAAAGAAAGCTTCTTGAAAAACAGAAAAAAGGAAAGAAAAAAATGATGAACATGGGCAATGTTGATATTCCTCCAAGAGCGTTTTTGGAAGTTTTAAAAAGATGAAATTATGAAAAGAAGAACAATAAGAAAAATATTTTGGATGATTATATCCGTTGTTGTTATTTTTTCTTTTGTTGTTTTGCCGCTTTTGAGATACGGATTATAATCCGCGCATTTAATTATCAGCGCGATTTATGAATTTAAGAAAGATAATTACAAATCTTGACGACGACGAAGATGTTATAGCTCTTTACAGAGAATGTTTTTTGGCTTTTTTTTGGAATTGGTTTTTTGGGTTTGCGATACTGCTTTCTCCTTTCTTTTTTCTTTTTCTTTTCATACGATGGGGCGCTTGGGGCAGCTTGCTTTTGCTCGGGCTTTTTGTTTTTGGTTTGTTGATAATTTTTAAAACTTGGAGACTTTGGTATTTCAGCTTTATAGCGATGACGAATAAAAGGGTTATAATGATTAAACAGAATGGTATTTTGGATAGGTCTGTTTCGCAGGTGGATTTGGATAAAATTTATGATGTTTCTTATAGGCACAAAGGGATTTTACAAACGATTTTCAATGTCGGATCTCTTTATATAACACCCGGGGACTTTGAAAAAGTTGAATTGAAAAACATGGACAGGCCCGCGGAAATACAGTCAAAGATTTTAAAATTGCAAAAGGAATATGGGCTTGAACCGAAATCTTTAAAAGATGACTCTGAATTTGAAGAAAAAGCGTCTGTCGAAGAAAAAGAAAAAGAAATAGAAAATTTTTTCAGAAAACAATAATTTCGTTTTGTTATTTTGGCATATCTTAGGCGCGTAAAATACGCGTTTGTTTTTTATTTTTCAAAAAACTCATTTTTATGATATAATATTTGTAATGAAAATATTATTTTTACGTCTTATTAAATAGAGTGGCGACAATTTGAATTTTTGTTTTACGCGCGGCGAAAATTGAATAAAATTTATGAAACAAAAAACACATATATTATCAATTATATTGGCAACATCGGTTTTTTTCGCTTCGGCGTGCCCTTCTCAAGCGAGATATTTTGATTCAAACGATATTTTTACAGATGCCGAGCTTTTTGACTCAAACGCGCTTTCAAGAACCGCGATACAACAATTTTTGGAATCAAAAAACAGTGTTTTAAAAAGCGTGACGGCGAACGTGAACGGAACCATAAAGCTTGTGAGCGAGATGATTTACGAAATAGGCAAGACTTACGGCGTGAGCCAAAAATTTTTGCTTGCCAAGCTTCAGCACGAACAAGGGTTGATAGAAAAAACAACAGCAACGCAAAACGCTCTTGATTGGGCTACCGGATATTCTTGTTTTGGCGGAAGGTGTAATGAAAAATACAAGGGAATATACGCCCAGCTTGACGCGGCTGCGGATACGCAAGGAATATACGCGAGGAAAAGCGCTTCATCGGGATATTTTGGATACGAAGTCGGCAAAACAACCAAAACAAGCGACGGTTATTCGGTGACTCCGGCAAACCAAGCCACAACCAATCTTTATATTTACACTCCTTATCATGGGTCATTGTCCGGAATAGGCGGAAACTTCTTTTTTTCAAGGGTTTGGAACAAGTATTTCACAGAAAGAGTCTATCCGGACGGAACATTGCTTTATAATTCCGAAACAGGCGAATATTGGAAAATAGAAAAAAATAAAAAACGAAAATTTTCATCTGAATCCGTTTATCTTGCTGATTATAAAAAAGAAGACGCTGTTTTGACGACCTCGGCATCGCTCTCTTATTATGTCGCGTCTGATGTTATAAATTATCCGAATAATACGATTATATCTTCTTCTGATGACGCTACTTTGTATTTGGCCTCCGAAGGATTAAAGCACAGAATAGTCGGTGAATCAGCGCTCGCTTCTTTGGGCATGCGTCTTGCGAACACATCGCCTGTAAGCCCTGTCTTGGTTTCTAAAAATGTTTTGGATAGCATGGAGGAAGGCGAGCCTATTACAGAGCAATCCATTTACCCCAAAGGCGAGCTTTTGAAAGACGAGAAGAATTCAGTATATTATGTTAAGCATGGAGTCAAAAGATTGCTTTTAGATGAAGCGGTATGGCAAGAAAATTTTGGCAAAAAAGAACCAACGTTGGTTTCTTCCGCTGTTTTGGCTTCTTATAAAAATGGCGACCCCATAGCTCTTTATGACGGATCTTTTGTAAAATCAAGAGATGGAAAATATTACATTGTCTCCAATAATAAGAAAAAAAGAATAACAAGCGAGAGTGTCGCTGTCGCGATGTTCGGTCAGCAGGCTGTTTTGAACGCGCCTGTCGCTTCTGACGCGCTTCTTGCCCTCTCTCAAGACGGTGATCCGATTGATTATATTGACGATACTGTCCAAGACCCTGCCAATTATGTTTCTTACGCGGAAAGAATGGCATCTCAAATCGCTTCTCAGCCAACACAAAATCAATATTTGGGATCCATAAGGAGCATAGAATCGGATAAAAGTTTTTTGGTTGGAGCAAAGTCAACAATAAAGGTGATCGCGGAAAACAGAGGATCAGCTCTTTGGCAAGCCGGTAAAGTGTATATTAAAATGATTGACGAAGACAGTTCTTCAAGTTCGTTTTTGGCTCAAGGAAGGGTTGCTCTGACAACTGATGTTTCTAAAGGCCAACAAGCTGTTTTTGAAATTCCGATTTCAGCACCATTGGAAGCTAAAAAAGTAAACCAATGGTTTATATTGGAATATCAAGATTTGTCAGGCGCTTTTTATGAAATGCCGGGCGGACTTTTGAGCAAAGAGATATCTTCAATTTCCGGCACAACGGCTGAGATAACAAGCCATAATATTCCGGTTGCGGTAAAAAACACTTTTAAACCTATAAATATTACTGTAAAGATAAAAAATACAAGCAAAGACAAAACATGGACATCTCGTAGAGCCGCTTTTATATTGCGCGCGCAAGATGGAGAAAAAAGTCCGTTTTATGATTCAAACGATTGGATAGACAAGGAAATAGTCGGGGTTCCGCTTAATAAATCAAAAATTCTTCCCGGAGAAACAGCTATCGTGAGATTCACAATAGCTCCGCGCAAGGTTAAAGCGGGGATTCACAGGCTTAATTTCAGCATGGTTTTGAAAGACACGGGAGAAACTGTTTATTTGAACGGCTCGGAAGAATTTGAGCTTTTGATGAGAGTTGATAATTAATTCTCAATACGCTTATGAGAAAAGGGATTTTTTTCTCAAAGCCAGTGGTTTTTTTGGAAATATTAATAATTTCTTTTTTTGGTTTTAAGGTTTGGGAAGAATTTTCTCAAAAAAGATCCGTTGAAATGGAGGTTAAAAAACTGGAAGCTGAAATAGAAAAACTTAAAACAAGGGATGATGACCTTACTTCGCTTTTGGAATACGCCAAAACCGATTCTTTTGTTGAGACAGAAGCGAGAGAGAAATTAAATCTTGTGCAAGAGGGAGAAACTTTGGTAATAATTCCGGACGCGGACGCGGAACAAGAAGAAAAAACTTCGCTTGCTTCCGAATCTTTGGAGGTAGCCAAGGAATCCAATATTGTATTGTGGTGGAAGTATTTTTTTGATCCGTCGTCTTTATAATTTCAAAAATAAATATGAATAAAAAATTAAAATACTCTTTGCTTTTTTCTTCTCCTGTTATTTTGTTGTTTTTTTATTTTTTAGCCGGGATTTATTTTTTCAACAAATCTTCAAAATACGAATACGCGTTTTCCAAAATTTTCAAAATTCCGGCAATGTACATAAATTCAAAAAGCATACCTCTTTATTTGTATATTGAGGATAAAGAAGCTATTGTAAAGTATTTTAACTACATTTCAAAAGATTCGGGATCGGTTTTGGATGAGGAGTATGTTGAGGATCGTCTTGTGAATAAATTTTTAGAAGAAGAGATTATATCGGATTTCGCGCGTAAAAACGGAATATTTGTCACAGAAGAGGAAAAATATTTTGAATGGGAAAAACAAAAAGCTTCATACGGATCTGATGATGAGATTAAAATTTTTTTGACCGAGGCTTACGGTTGGAGCGAGAAAAATTTTTTAGACAGGGTTTTGGGGCCGTTTCTTTTGAGAGAAAAGGTGGAAAAATTTCTTATGGAAAAGGAGTCTTTGAATGACGCTGATTTGCTCGCCAAAGCGACAGAGATCAAAACGATTTTGGATATGGGAGAAAAAAGTTTTGAAGATATCGCGAAAGAAAAAAGCGAAGATGAATATTCCTCTTCCAACGGAGGGGATATAGGTTATTTTGAAAGAGGAACTCTTGACCCTTATTTTGAACAAGCTGTTTTCGCTTTGGAAATAGGAGAGACCTCCGAGCCTATTAAAACTTCTTACGGATACCATATAATAAAATTGGAAGATGTTTTGTATGGAGAAGACAATAACGCGAAGTCAGCTAGAGCGCGACATATATTGGTAAAAGGGTTTGATTTTGAAGATTGGCTTGAAAAACAAAAATCAGGCCTTAGCGCGTGGCGATTGGTGAGATAGATTGCTAAACACAAAATAGTTGCTCAATTCTTTTATGTTTTTGTATTGGAGCGGGTGACCGTGATCGCCCGCCATGTGGCGGATAAAAACCCCTTAGCATTTGGTACTGCTACGGAGAATATCCCTCCATGCGGCGGGTAAAATCATTTGCGAGTTTTTTGTATTGGAGCGAGAGAGGGGAATCGCCCGCCATGCGGCGGGTAAAAACCCCTTAGCATTTGGTACTGCTACGGAGAATATCCCTCCATGCGGCGGGTAAAATCATTTGCGAGTTTTTTGTATATGTGGAGCGGGTGACCGGGATCGAACCGGCGATCTTCTGCTTGGGAAGCAGACATTCTACCACTGAACTACACCCGCTTGATTTTATGGAGCCCGCGGTCGGGATCGAACCGACGACCTACACGTTACGAATGTGTTGCTCTACCGACTGAGCTACGCGGGCGAATTTTTTGCACTCGTTTTCTTGTCTTGTATATGTTATAATATAATATGTTAATAACAATACGTCAATTTTGTTTAAATCTTATTTTTATCAAGCTGTAAAAAGTATTATTTAAATCTTTCTAGCGTATTTAAAACAAAAACATATCTCAATATTTTATGGTTCGATTCAAAAATGTAAGTAAAATATATCAAGGTCACCAGACAGCGCTTAAAGATATAAATTTGCATATAACTCCCGGGGAATTCGTCTCAATAGTTGGCCAAAGCGGAACAGGCAAGACCACAATGGTCAAACTAATGCTCGCCGAAGAAAGGCCTTCAAGCGGAAAAATAATAATAGGAGGCTGGGACATAGGCGATATAAAATCAAGAGAAATCCCATCGCTCAGACGACAGATAGGGGTTGTTTTTCAGGATTTTAAACTTTTGCCCAATAAAACTCTTTTTGAAAATGTCGCTTTCGCTCTAGAGGTAGGTGGAGAGCAACAAGAAAAAATAGACGAGATAGTTCCTCAGGTTTTAAGAATAGTCGGGCTTGAGAGCAAGATGAACAGGTTTCCTCGCCAGATTTCCGGAGGGGAACAACAAAGAGTGGTTGTGGCAAGATCACTCGCGCATAGGCCAAAGATATTGGTGGCTGACGAGCCGACGGGGAATTTGGATTCAATAAATTCACGAGATATAATTGATCTTTTAAAGAAAATAAACGATTTCGGAACAACAGTGATTTTGGTGACCCATAACAGGGAAATAGTCAATGACTTGACCAGAAGAGTGATAACAATTGAAAACGGAGTCATCGTCAGCGATCAAGCAAGAGGTAAATATATTTTATAATTCATTTTGTTTAAAATGTTTTTTCTTTCTTTATCAAGAATAATAAAGTTTTCCTTCCAGAATTTTTTAAGGAATTTTTGGCTTTCTTTGGTTACCATAACAATAATAGTTCTTACTCTTTTTTCTGTCACTTCGCTTATATTCATCAACGCTATAACGGAAAAAGCAATGCAAATAGTTGAATCAAAAGTTGACGTGAGCGTTTATTTTAAACCAGCCGTGACCGAGGAGCAGGTTTTGGCGGTAAAAGACGAGTTAAAAACTCTTCCTTTTGTAAAAAATGTTGAATATGTCACAAAATCCGAAGCATTAACAAAACTGCGAGAGCAATACAAAGACAGCCCTTTGATACTTGAATCTTTGAAGGAGCTTGATAATAATCCGCTTGGAGACACTTTGGTCGTGAATACTTATGACACAGAAAGTTATCAAAAAGTCATAGACGCTGTTTTGGCGAATTCCAAATTCGCTTCTTTGATTGATGGGCAGAGTTTTGACGATAACAGTTATATAATAGAAAAGTTGCAAAAGATAACAAACAGAATCTCAAGAATAGGATGGGGCGTGACAGCGTTTTTCGCGATAATTTCGGTTATGGTCATAGTGAACACGATAAGAATCGCGATATACACCCACAAAGACGAAATAGCGATAATGAGGCTTGTTGGCGCGTCAAACAGATTCATAAGAGGTCCTTTTGTTTTTGAATCAATAATTTACGCTTTTATAGGCAGTTTGATATGTTTTGGGCTTTCTTATCTTTTTGCCGTTTTTTCGGACCCATATGTTATTGAAATTTTAGGCCAGAGCGATTTTTCAATTTTAGGATATCTTTTTGACAATATGCTTTATATTTTTGGCGGAGAGCTTTTGGGAATAATGATTATTTCCATTGTCGCGACCTCTCTTGCAACAAGGAGATATCTTAAAGTTTAGCTTGTCTTGCGTTGTTTTTGTTAATAGGTTATAATTTTTTTCCATATTCGGGGATCGCCTGCCTGCCGGCAGGCAGGTCTAATGGTAGGACAGCAGAAGAAACAAGACAGAGAGAGTTATTTTTAAAGTCAGCAATCGCCAGAGAAGAAAAATAAAATATATTAAAACGTTCGGGGATCGTCTAATGGTAGGACAGCGGGTTTTGGTCCCGTCAATTGGGGTTCGAATCCCTATCCCCGAGCCAAATTTTATAAAAGCACAAGCCTTAGTAAGTCGTTGCGTTTATAAAAACTGCCAAATAAACTGTAAAAATATCGGCTTGAATCATTATTTGTAAAAGAAAATTTTTATTAATTAATAAGTTGGTTAATTTAGTGGAGGAAATTTATCATGGAAGAAATAACAACAAAGTCAGGTATGCCAATTGGTATGGTGGTTGGAATTTCCGTCTTAGTGGCAATTGTTTTTGGTGGTGGCGCTTATGCTTATGCAAACAACAAAGCTGAAAAAGAGAATACTGTAACTACTTATAGTCATCCAGAATTGGAATACTCACTAACTTTGCCTGCAGGATATATAGGAGTTGATAGATATGATTGTGAGGGTGCTTGTAGTTCTAACCTGACTTTCGCAAAGAAAGTGTCCAATGGCTCGTATTCTGAATCAAATGTGAGTTTGGTATACTACAAATTTTCAGACACTCTAGACAAAGAAGTCGCGGATTATCGAAATGCTAATAAAAGGGACATTATGGAAGAGTCGGATGTTAAGATTAATGGAATCGCTGCCAAGAAATTCAAATTGGCCGGAATGGTAGAATTCTACAATTACATTGCTGTTTCTAATGGCTACTTGCTGATAATTGAGCAATATGAATCAGGCGTAGAGAATCAGAAGGTTGTTGATTCAATAATCTCTTCATTCCAATTCACAAAATAGAATTGTTTTCAAAGAAAAATTTGTCATGCAAAAGATAGATCCGCCTCGTGCGGAAAATTGTCATTGGTGCGGCTTCGTCGATTCGGTGGGCCGTCTTTTTTTGTTGTGTCAAAATTGTATAGTTTTGACGGTGTAAATCATAAGAGGTAAAATAGTGTTGCATCATAGAATTATGAAAAAACAATCAAAAAATAAAATAATTGTAATTTTTGAAAATCATCCTGTCCGTCGTATTTGGGATGAAAAACAAGAAAAATGGTATTTTTCGATAGTTGATATTGTGGGTGTTTTAAGTCAAAGTGCTAACCCAAGGAATTATTGGAAAGTTCTTAAAAATCGTTTAAATAAAGAGGGTGGTGAGTTGGTTACAAAATGCAACCAACTGAAAATGGAAGCTTCTGATGGCAAATATTATCTTACTGATGTAGGTGACGTAGAAATGATTTTTCGATTGATTCAATCAATTCCATCTCCCAAAGCCGAGCCATTTAAGCTTTGGTTGGCTCATGTCGGATATGAACGAATGCAAGAAATGAATGATCCGGATGGCAATGGTGATTTTTCTCGCAAGCTTGGCACTTTGGTAAAAAAGAATAATTTGGGTTTTAGGGAGCGAAGTTGGCGTTATTCCATGTACATAGAAAACGGAACAATCAAAAATTTTTATGGAAAAAAATATCGCAAACAACATCGCTACAGATCCGTATGAAGTATCAGACGAGAGGACTATGCTTTGTTATTTGGAATCTGTAAAACAATAATTTTTTTTCTAAAAGTTTTTGTGTTGTGGATAACTTATTTTTGTTAATTTTTAAATTATGATAAACTATACCTATACCACAGGTATAGGTAATATAAATATATTATATGAATAGAAATAAGCAAAAAACATTGATAAATTTTAAAAAAGCGAATTCTTTGATTTCAAAAATAATATCAATGACGGAAAACGATGAATATTGCATAGACATTATGCAACAAAATTTGGCAGTTATAGGATTGCTAAGATCGGCCCATAGATTGTTAATGGAGAATCATTTTAATGTTTGTTTTAAAAATGCCATGTCTTCCAAAAGCGAAACAAAAAAACGCGAGATGACCGACGAAATATTAAAAGTTTCAAATTTGTTTAATAAATGATATGAGTGATAATTGCTTACCATCTTGCGAATCAAATAAAGAATCCGCGATAAAACATGGAATTTTATCCGGAGTGGCTCCTCATTTTTTTTGCATAATTTTTCTTTTAGCGCCTTTGGTGGGCGTGTCTTGGATATCGGCTTTGTGGTTTGGATTTTTTTTGAAATATAATTTGAATTATTATTTAATATTTATATCTTTGTTTTTGGCTACCATTTCCGTTGTTTTTTATTTGTTAAAAAAGAAGAATTTGAATTTTTTTGGGATTAAAAGGAACTGGTTGTATATTGCTTCTGTTTATGCGATTACGGTTATGGTTAATTTAATTTTGGTTTTTGTTGTATTTCCTTCATTGGCGGATAAAAATTCCAACAACAAATTGTCAAAAGCAGACGCTGTCAGCGAATTAAATTTGAGAGTTGAAATACCTTGCGAAGGGCACGCTCCGTTTATAAGCGGAGAAATCATGAAAGAGAACGGAGTGGATTCTGTTGATTTTGATTATCCATATTATTTTAAAATAACTTATTATAGCAACATAACATCCCCTGAGAAAATTACCGAATCTGAAATATTCAGATATTTTAAACCGATTATAATTAACTAACATAAAAATATGTTGGAAAAAACAACAGATTGCCAAAAATGCGACAATGATTGTGTATGTTGCGAGAATGAAAATTCTTGTTGCGGAGAAGTTCAATGCGATTGTCAAAAGTAAAATTAAATTTTTTGAATAATCGCGTCATCAAAAAACAGCGCTTCGTGCGCTGTTTTTTTGACTATATATTTATTTTGTGATTAAATTTATTTGCTTTGGTTCGGAGTCAATACACCATAGAAAAGGAGTGCGAGATGTCCGGGAAAGCGGTTTTGATAGTGGATGACGAGGAGGCGATAGTACATTTACTCTCCAGGGTGATAAGCCATCTGGGAGTCAGGGTTCATGCTTTTTGCGACTCAATAGAGGCGCGCAAAGCGTGGAATTCGATCCACGATGATGTTTTTTTGGTTATCGCGGATTACAAAATGCCGGGTTTGAACGGCATGGAGCTACTCCAATCGATAAGGAGCGAGAATAGCGATGTGTGTCTTGTCCTCATCAGCGCCGACATGCCCAGTAAGGAGAGGGAGGTTGCTGATAGATTTATTGACAAGCCGTTTTTTTGTCAGAGATCCTTGACATTGTCACTCAAGCCAATGTCAACGCTACTTGATGTTCTTTTTTGTTTCTGTGCGTGGCGCTTTCTTTTGTTGCAAGAGAGAGCGCCTTCTTTTTTATTGCTTTTTGTGATATAATCGCAATATAATAAAAATAAAAAAATATTATCATGGATACTTTATCGCATGGCCTTTATGGAGCGATGGCTTTTGGAAGATCAAGTAAAAAAGCTTTTGTTATTTCTTTTTTGTTTGGAATTTTTCCTGATATTTTCGCTTTTGGATTTGAAATATTGAAAACCATATTAACCAGTTTTAATTTTACAGGGCATATAGCTGACGCGGCAAACAGTTATATGGTGATTCTTTACAGTATAGGCCATAGCTTGGTGATAGCATCAGCTGTTTTGATTTTGGGACTTATTCTTTTGAGGTCAAAAGCGATACCTGTGTCGGCTTGGGTTTTGCATATTTTAATGGATATCCCCACTCATAGCGCTGAATTTTTCCCGACCCCGTATATCTGGCCTTTCCCGACCCCGTATATAGATGGAATACCTTGGCCAACGCCGTGGATCTTTTTTACAAATTGGGCGATTATAATAGTATTGGGAGTTGCGATATGGAAAAAGAAAAAATTGAATTTGTGGATAAAACAAAAGTTCTTAAACAAAAAACAAAGCAAAAGAAAATAGATTATCTTTGTTATTGATATATTTTAAAATTAGTTAAAATTGGCTAATATAAGGGATTTTTTGTCCCTTGCTTTTTTTGTATTTTTCTGTTATATTAACAAGCTATTTTGAGCTTGTTTTTTGCTTAAAATAGAGGACTTTGACAACTTAAATATTAAAGTGGAATTAAGTTTTAAAAAAGGCGCGTAATACTGTCGCGCCAACCGGTGTAAAAAAGAAAAGAAGGAAGTCATCTCGCAGTCCGCGCCCGGGGCGCGGAAAAGGAGGACGACATGAAAGGGTTAGGCGTACTTCTCGTCGCAGTTCTCATCGCGGCTTTGGCCGCGATCTCCTGCGGAGACGGGCGAGACTCGCTCGTTGGTCCGCGTGGAGACGGCTTGACCTCGGCTGATGTTTTGGCCGAGTTTTCCACCGGAGACCCTTCCGGCAAGGCCACCACGGCCTTGAATTTCGCCATCCGGATGACGGACGCTTTTGGTCCGGTCTACTCCGGTGTGGCGGACACGGACACGGTGCTGGTGTATAGCACCGTGGGTAAGAGATATCTTTTGGCCGCGAGCACCGCGGTCCCGGACACCACAGGTGTTTTGTGGGCGGGGATTACCGTCTTCCCCGGTGATTTCAACCGAGACCTCCGGGTTAGTATGGACGACTTTTTTGTCTTTGCCGACTCGTTCGGCAAGACCGTGGGGTCTTTGGACCTCACGAGCCGTCCGTTGGACATGGATGCGGACGGAAGAGTCGGCCTTGCCGACTTCTTCCTGTTCGTGGACAATTTCGGGCTCCAGCCCGCCACCGCAAAGCCGGTTATTGAGGATGTTGACGCGCTAAGATCGCGCGTCGCCTCTCTTTCCGGCGAGATGCGCGTCGTTGGGGAGGCTCTTCTTCTCACTATCACAGGAGAGAAGAGTTTGCCCGACGCTATCTCCGAGGTGGCGACTAAGACCGGGCATGTTGGCCCGGCTGGCAAGGTCGCGGCCTCGGTTTGGCCCACCACGGGTGTTGTACCTCTCAGGATTAACATCCTTGGGGGGCGGAGGTACGTCGCCGTGGATACGACCGTAACCCGCGACTGGATCGCGGTGTCCAAGTACTACAAGGACACTGCGCCGGTCGCAGGTGACGTCACTGTCATCGACGGGATTCGGACCGCTCCTAGGGTTTCTCAGGACGTGTCTGGATCCATGGTCGCTGGCGCCGGGAGCGTGGAGAAGGTTCGCCTCGCGAATATCTTCTCCGACGACTCACGGATGCAGTATTCCGTGGTCGGCGCTCTGCCCACCGGAGTCCAGCTGAACGGGAATCTCCTTGAGATCTCGTTTGCGGACTCGTCTGGCGCGGACTACAGATTCACTGTCCGCGCGACAGATCAGGACGGCCTCATGTCTGATTTCCCAATCAGCCTGAGGCGCGCCGCGGTGCGCGCCACCACGGAGCTGGTGTTCCCGGATACTGTTCGTATCGGGGACACCTTGGTTCCGGAGGTGAAGAAGGTCGTCTTTTGGGACTCGGAGATCAAGTCCGAGACCAAGACGGTTGACACCTCGTCCGCGCTCATCGGAGCGCCTACGACCCAGTCCCAGCCAGGGTCGTATACACTGGTCTTGCTCCGGCCCGAAGGGGCTATCAGCAAGACCATCACGGTCTACCCTGCGGTAAGCAGGGACTATATCCGGGTGGATAGGTTCTCATCCGATGTCTCGGCCAACAAGGTGAGCATCAGGATTGAGACCGGCCTCTCCGCGGTGCGGGTAGAAGTTGCCTTGAATGGCAACAAGATCTACGACAGCACCGTCGCGGTTCAGGGCGACTCAATCGGCTTGGTGGTGCCGGCGGCTTATGTCGGCAACACTGCCAATGAGTTGTCCTTGACAGTGTCCGACAACTTCGGGAGGAGAGAAGTTCGTTCTCTTTCCGTTGTTGTCGGCGACACCGTCCCCCCGAAGGTTTGGATTCTCGGGAGGACGCCTGAGGGCCCGATAGGGATCTACCCTTCTGGCAGGATCCTTTGGGGGGTGAAGGCGGTGGATAACACTGCTATTAACCCTTCTTGGAGCAGGGTGCTGACAGCGGACGCTCTCACGGTTTCGGCCGTGGTAGGTGGTTCGGTGGTTCGGACATCTGGTTTCAACCTCCAGCCGTCCAACGGGGACACCGTGGATGCTTGGGGATACTTGGAGTTGTCCCCGGTGTCTTCAGGGCGCGAAGTTCGCGTCCTATTCAAGGTCGTGGACCTCGCCGGTAACGAGGCCACTGCTGATACGTTGCTGTATCA
>Ga0172371_10006823_pt1 | contig 16444 bp, 17 predicted proteins | sample Lak12m_FD_114543 | JGI IMG/M metagenome (GOLD analysis project Ga0172371, IMG submission 114543) | Freshwater microbial communities from Kabuno Bay, South-Kivu, Congo - kab_022012_12m | ecosystem: Environmental > Aquatic > Freshwater > Lake | place: Democratic Republic of the Congo: South-Kivu...
GACGTCGGACGCCGCAGCACCTCTTCGAAGAACGAAAACGTGGCGTCCAGGTCTTCACGCATCTCCTCGGGAAAGCCTGCGATGAACGACGCGGTCGACGGCACTCCCGCTGCGTCCAATTGCGCAAGAGCTTCGCGCGCGCGGTCCAGGTTCAACCGTTTGCCCAGCACCGCCTGCATCCGCTGCGCGCCGCTCTCGACCCCGATGAACACATTCTCGCAATTCGAGGTCTTGAGGTCTTCGATCACGCTCTCGTCAATCGCGTCCACCCGCAAGCTGCAGCTCCAGGCAATGTCTCGAACCGCGGGCGTGGACCGCCACTGCTCGCAGAAAGCATGGAACGCCTTGCGATCGGCGCCAAAGTGATCGTGCACCATCATGACCCGGGTCGCACCAAGCGCCTTGCACGCCTCGTCTGCTTCCCGAACCAGCGCTTCAGGGGTCTTCACCCGGTAGCGCCGCCCGAAGTACACGCTGGTCGAGCAGAACCGGCACGAGAACGGGCAGCCTCTTCCAGCTTCGATCGGAACCTTGTCGATCGGTCCCTTGGCCCAAAGATCGAACGCTGGTGCGGGCACCTCCTCCATCGCAGGAAGTGGCCCCGGCTCGTTCACCACAACCTTGCCCTGCTCGCGCCACGCAAGACCCGGCACCGATTGCGGCGACGTACTCCAATCGGCGAGGAACTGCGGCAACGATCTCTCCACCTCGCCGCACAGAATGCAGTCCACCGCTGGGACCGCCTCCAGGGTGGCGCCGGCACATGCGGTGGCTTGCGGCCCCCCGAGTACTACGGTGCACTCGGGCCTCAGATCCTTGACTCGCGCCGCGACCGACAACGTCGTCGGGTACGAGCTGCACACGGTCGAGAAGCCGATCAGGTCGTGCGCTTCCTCCACGCATTCGGCCGCAAGTCGCGCAGCGAAGTCCGCAGGGGCGCGGCCGGCCTTGATGTGCTCGAAGTAGGAACGGTTTGAATCCACAACTCGGACGGTCCAGCCCGCATTCCTGAACAACGACGCAACCACCAGCACGCCCAGAGGCGGAAGCTCTACGTACCTCTCCTTCAGCGATTCAAGCGTCGCAAGGGCTTCGTATTCCGCAAGAAGGGGTGAGCTTACGATACAAACGGATGGCATGAAGAAACTACCGGAGTGATTCTCAGCTTCCGCCGACGATGGTCTCGACGTACTCGATCTGCAGGGTGCTTGCGATCCAGTCCCACGGCTTCCTGATGAAGTACGCGGGGATTCCGTCCGCATTCAGCCTGCTCGAGATCTGGGTCTTCATCGCCGTGGTGAGATCCCCCACGGTATGGACCGGCACCGTCACACGCACATAGATCTGATAGGTCGCTGGCATGGTCTCCCTCCTCAACTTCCGCCGACGATGGTTTCGACGACGCTGATCGACTCCCGGGCATCCAGCCAGTCGAGCCCCTGATCGATCAGGTAATCCGCGATGTTGTCACCCTGAATCTGGGCGCGGACCCAGTCCTTGTCGGTCAGGGTGAGTTGTCCCGCGTAATGAACCGGGACAATTGTGAGGATAGTAACTGCATTTGCCATGGTTACCTCCTACGTGGTTTGGTTCACAGCCCCTGCTCGTTGCTCAACTACAATGCTTATGCTAATGCATGCCCGGAACGTCCGTCAAGGATTATTTTCAGCCCCGCCCGTCAGTCCATCTTGCAAGGGAATCCGCACACCGCCCGTCAGGTCCCCAACCACTCCGCGACGTGCCGTCCCGCGGACAGTCCGTCAGCGGCGCTCGATGTTATCCCGCCGGACCAGCCGCTTCCTTCGCCGCAAGGAAACAAGCCCGGATGCGACGGGCAAAGCCCAGCCTCGTCGCGCTCCATCCGCACCGGGCTGGACGTGAGCGTCTCGGGCGCAATCAGCAGCGCTTCCCTGCTGACAAACCCCTTCATCGAACGATCTGCCTCCTCGATCGCAGCTCCAACTGCTGCCGACACGTAGTCGGGAAGCAGCCCGGCAAGGCCCGTCGACATGACCCCGGGCTTGTAGGAAGTGGAAGGAAGCGTCTTCGAGATCCTGCCCGCAAGAAAGTCCGTCAGGCGTTGGGCCGGCGCACGATATCCCTTCCCTCCAGCTTCGAAGCAGGCAGTCTCGACCCTGCGTTGGAGCTCGATGCCCGCGAGCGGGGACGCACTATCGAAGTCTGCGGGAGACACGGTCACCACGACCGCAGCGTTGCTCCACTGCGAAGAACGCGTAGCGAAACTCATGCCGTTTATTGCCAGGTGCCCGGCTTCCGGCGGAGTCGGCAGGACGTGGCCCCCGGGGCACATGCAGAAGCTGTATGCTCCGCGGTTGTTGTGCGAGCTTGCAAACGCGTACCTCGCGGCACCGCATGCCGGGTGCCCCGCGTACTTGCCAAGTTGGATTCTGTCGATCAGCTTCCTGGGGTGCTCTACCCGAACGCCGATTGCGAACGCCTTGGCGGACATCGCCACGCTCTGCCCGTGCAGCCGGACGAAGAGTGCTCTCGCGTTGTTGCCCGGCGCCATCACGACCGCATCCGCACGGACCACTTCGCCGGAAGCGATCGTCACACCGACCACCCTGCCGCCATCGAGAGCAAGCCCCGTCGCCTCGGTCCCGAAGAAGAACTGTGCGCCGTGCTGCTCAAGAAGGTCGCGCAGGCGCTGCACCACCTTAGGCAAACGGTTGGAGCCGACGTGCGGGTGCGTGTCGATCGCAAGCATCCCGTCGTGGGCCAGCCACGCGAAGATCTCCACGACCCGGGCGGTTTCCGCCGTCCGCTTGCGCGTGTGCAGCTTGCCGTCCGAGTAGGTTCCGGCGCCGCCCAGCCCGCAGGTGTACGCAGGGGCCGCAAGCAGCTCTCCCTTGAGCCGCAGGTCCCTTGCCAAGAAGTGCCGCTCCGGGAACGCCAACCCGCGGTCCAGAACCACTGGCGCAAGCCCGTTCTCAAGCAGGGACAACGCGGCAAAGAGCCCTGCTGGACCCGCTCCGACCACCACCACCCTCCGGCCAAGAGTCCGGCCAAGCGACAGCCGCGGCCCCCCCGGCCCCTCGGCTACGCTCGGGACAGGCTGCCCCGGAAGCAAAGCGGCTCCTGCCGCTCCGCCATGCCGTGGAGCGCACCCGGGGCACATCGGCTCCTCACGTTTCTCGACGGTCACCAGGAACTTGACGTGCCTGTGTCGTGCATCGAGCGCGCTGCGCACCACGGTTATCGAGCCCGCGGGCCATCCGGGCAGGCGCTTTACGAGGCTTGCCTCCAGGTCAAGGTATTCGTCCGGGGTGAGGGATATGATCTCTCGGTCGGTCAAGCGGGGTCTACAGCGCGTTGCAGCGGGCTATGTCGTCCAGCTTGGACGCACCGTCGATGCAGTTGCGGTAAGTCTTGTTTTCCGGCTTCATGCACTTCTTCACGCACTGGCCGCGGATGGTGGAGCGGATCGCATCCGAGCCCTTCCACAGCGAAGCGAACTTCGAGCACATCGAATCGCAGTCGGACTGCGTGGGTGCCGCATCCGCTTCCCGGGGAGGAAGCGTCGGGGTCGTCGGCTTGGCCGCCGGAGTACCGGTCGTGCCGGGCCTGGCAGCCCCAACGGGAGCAGGCAACGACGGTGCGGAAGCGCCCGACGTCGCGGGCGTGACTGGCGGCTGTGCAACCAGCTTGCCCGCTGCCATGTTCGGCTCGAAGAGCTGCCACTTCGGATTCGCATCTTTGTAGACGACGGGGTAACCCGACACGACGGTGCACGTCGTCGTGCCCACCAGCCAGAAGCCCCATTTTTCTTCCACCTGGAAGCCGATGATGTTGTCGATCTTCGCACTCCCCCGCGTCATCGCCGCAAGCGCTGCCGCCGCTGACGAATCGCCCGACACCGTCCAGACCCAGAAGAGCTGGTGCGAGCACGCTTCCCCCTTCAGGTTCGGGTAGACCTGCGCAGGTCTGCCGAAGTCGTAGGGTGCGAAGCTGTCCTGTGCGTGACGATAAGTCGTCGTGCATCCGGCGCAAATAGCCAGGAGCGTTGCAAGTGCGAGAGCCAAGGTCCGTCCCATCTCAACCCCCTTCTCAACCAACGAGGCCGGATAATACCGCGCCCCTCCCCCCCGATCCAGTGGTTTTTCCGGTGCTATGGCGTTCCGGCACGGTGCAGGAAGAGAACGGAGGCAAACAGCGTCGCCGGGCCGGCTTGGGAAGCGATGCTCCCGAGGCTGCCGGCCGCGGAGTGAACGTGGTGAAGTTGCGGCACTCCTTGGTCCTCCAGCCCGGGGCCATTTGAAGCCGGGGTCCCGGTCAGCCAGGGCCACCAGGGCCACTTCTCACCCCAATACGTCTCCTCATACACGGACTGCATGATCTCATCTTCGCTCCCGTCGCTCCCTTCTACCGGCCAACACAGATCCTTGGACGGACCTTCCTCCGGCGAACGATCGGTAGCGGCGTTGGTTCCCGTGACTCCGCTTCCTTGCATGCCCCATCCGGCATCTTGGCGTGTGTCCCAGGCGTATGCGTGGTAGGTGTCAACCGATTCGTTTCCGAGAAGCCACTTCAGGAAATTCGCCATGCCTCTCGTCCTCGTACTCCTTTGGCAGATCAGAACGTCTAGCCCCGTGGGGTCGCCCAGACGCGCCGGATCTGAGGCTGCATAGGCGAAGTCGCTTCCGGCCGGTCCGTGGGAGCCGGGGGTCAGCTGCTGTCAGTCGCGACCGGAAAGGGAACCACTTGTCGCGGTTTAGGGAGCCACTTCGCTCCATTCTCCGTTCGGCCCCATTTCGAAGCCGCAATCCGGTAGGCACCTGGACGCTCTGAACCTTCTCCGAGGTCCGAATTGCAGAACCCGCTGGAATCATTGGAATCACGATCTCCGGTGTCGGGCCCGCAGAAAAAGACCTGCGCGAGAATGCTGGGTCGAATCATCCGACACGCGACCTATTCCTGGTGGGGCTTGGGCCGTGAAACGGACGGACTACTCTCTGTCGGGGCAGGTGATGGTACCGCCTCCTTGATCCTCCGAAGCGCAAGCGCCAGCAGACTCAAGCCGAGCGGCACCAGTACCACGACTTCGGCGACCATCAGGTTCCGGAGAGTGCGGGGAGAGGTGCTGACTTCCACCTGCCGCAACAAGCACGGCGCTGTCGGTGACACCACTTCCACCGTTAGAGCAATACCGTCGGACAGTCTCCGAATCGGCACCAAGCACTCACTTGCCACATCGCTCTCCGTCACGTCCCGGACGCACACATTCGTTTTCTGCGTCCCACCCGGGAATGTGACCTTGACCGCCAGGATCCCCAAACAGCCCGTGGACGAGTCAGACACGGGTCTCCCCAGTCCGCAGAAGTTGACTTGCCGGTCTGCCAGGAGTCCCCCATCCAAGTGCCATTCGTTTGCTCTGCCCGAACAGGTCATCACGTCCAGTTGCCTGGAAAGGGGTACCAGCACCAGAATCGCTGGTGCCCCGACAACCGCAACTGCCGCGACGGCCAAGGTGATTGTAGCCTTCATGTGCCCCCACCCTGTCTGCCCCACAAGGGATCAACTTCCAAATCGATCCGAATTGCTGGGGCCGTCGTTCCTGGCCCGCGAGAGCCCACCGCCCGCGGTGGCTTCCACCGCTACTGCCGCCGTCACTGGTCGCACTCGCAGGCTTCGAATCCCTTGTCTTCGAGAGCGTCAGCAAGATCGGAAGGCCAGTACAGGCCCAGTGCGGACGAGACACCATGCACCATGTCGGAGTAGCTGATGTCCAGTCCACCCCCCCGGAGAACGTCCAGGACGGCATCTACGCAGTTATTGGACAGGACCCAGGGCTCGGCGTGGTCAAGCAACCTCATCGCGTTGAGGAGCGTGGCCGCCTCGTCGGCGTCCGGCTCTCCAACCCAATACCGCCTGCATTCCCCGTCTCGGTATGAATACTGATCCTGTGCCTTCGACTGGAAATCGTGCGAGAACCCGAGAGGCATATCTGGCCAGTAGCTCATGTACACCCCGCTCGTTTCAATTGCCGCGTGCCCGAAGTCCGTAGCCTCGCCAGCGTATATGTAGACCCACGCAAGTCCTGTCGCGTCGAACAAAGCAATTGGAGAGAGGCCGGCGTATGCGAACCCTGGCCATTCGGCGGTCGCCGCGATGTACCCCATCGGATCGCGCTGCAGGTACATCCCGTACTGTGGAGAGTACGATCTGTGCCAGTTGTACCAGACTCCGGGGACGCCGTCGTCCCACTGGCCGGGGAAGCGGATGGGTTGAGCGAGGGGAGGTCCGAGCGTGTCGCCATTGGCGTCGATGCCGACGTCCCCGGCGGTGATGTCGGGATTCTCGGTATTCCCTGTTCCTCCGAAGGGTTCGTACCGGGCGCTCCAGACCACTACACCGTTCTCGTCGGTCAGTGCCCGAGGTGTCGACAAGTGGTCGTTGTCTACGCTCATGAGGGTACGCCGTTCGTCCGGGCCATAGCGGTACTTCACGACTGCTCCGTCCGGAGCAGTCACCTGCTTGGTCCGTCCGCTGCTGTCGTACGCAAACAGCGTCGTCGGCCCAGCCTGGGGCGTGATGCTCGTCAGGTTCCCTGCCGCGTCGAACGAGAATGTCCTGGTTCCAATCCCGCCGGTGACGGAAGTCAAGACGCCATGGACGTTCCAGTCGTACGCCTCAGTCGTCCCATTCACCGTCTGGGTCAAGCGCTCACCCGCCTTGTTGTACGTGTAGGCATACGTTCTCAACAAGGCACCACCCGGATAGTTGGAGTAATCCTTGGCCTCGGTGAGCCGGGAGAGGTCGTCATACGCCAGAACCCTGGTGAAGCTCTCGCCCTCGGAGATGCGCGTGATGCGCCCTCTTTCCAGCCATCAAACCACCTCCTTGTCAAACGTAGCAAACATACCGGATATGGATTCCATTTCCAAGAGGGGCAGAACACGAGGAACACGCCCCAGCAAGCGACATGGCTGCGACCCAGAGAAGGAAACGACCAACCAAGCTCAGTTTCCACATTTCCCATTCCACCAATGCTTCCTTCACCCATCCGGCGCTACAAGGCCCCGGCACGGTGCAGGAAGAGAACGGAGGCAGCCAGCGTTGCGGTGCCGGCACGATACGCCGGGCCGTGGAGGCGCAGCGGGATTGCACCACGAAGGAGCAGCAGCTCGACTTCGGCGTCGCCCCAGCCACCCTCGGGGCCGACAAAGCAGGAAGCGCTACGGACCCCAACCAAGTCCAGGGTCGTCAGCGGTTCGCCGCCGTTCTCCCAGAGGAAGTAGATCGGCGCTCCGGACACCCGGTCCAGCGCTTCGTCCAGCCCGGACGCCGTCTCCAGCACGGGCAGAAGTGGTTGCCCCACCTGCCGGGCCGCCTCCAGCGCTACGCGCGCCAAGCGCTCCAAGCGGCCGGAGCCGGAGCGGCCGCTGCCGGACCTCTCGTCCGCAGCAGTTGCTCTGGCAGCGCCATTCGGTCGGGCTCGCAGCTCTCCCTTCCCTCCCCGGTCCTTCCGCTCCGCACGCTCCGGCACCAGTCGCACCACGCTTCGCTCCATCGACGTGAAGATGAGCCGCGCTACTCCAAGCTCCGCCGCGGCCGCAACCACATCGTCGGACCGCGACTGCTTGAGAAGGCTCACCACCAGGGTCAGATCGAAGAGCCTGGTTCCCGGCGGAACAGCCTCCAGCACGCGGACTGCGATCGACTCGCCGTCCACCACCATCACCTCGCCCACCGCACTCGCACCCTGGGCGTCGGACAACCGGATGCGCTCACCAGGCTTCACGCGCACCACGCGTGCAAGATAGTGGTATGCCGCGCCCACGAGCCGGACCACGCTTCCCGGCCCGCCTCCCACCTCCACAAACACCATCGGCGTCGTCATGGCCGCCTCCAAGCCTCACTACTCAGCATATGGCAGATTCCCCCACACGACGAATTCCCTCGCCTGCCCTTTGCTCACCAAGGATCACGCCAGGCCGACTCTGCGCCAAGCGCCTCCCCACCACCCACGAATAGCAGTAAGCTCGATCCGCTCGAACAGATCCTCTCCCTTGAAGAACTCGTCCTCGAAGTCGGGCCTGTTCTCCGGCACCAGACCGGCCAGCACCAGCTTGCCGCCGGGCCGCACCATCCGCTTCACCGGCCCCGAGATCGTCAGCAACAGGTGCCCCAGGATGTTGGCCGCAACCAGGTCGAACTGCGCTGCAATCGGGTCCGCTCCGCCGCGGTAGAAGGATGCTTCGACGTGGTTCCTGCCCGCATTGTGCGCCGCTTCCAGCACCGACGGCTTGTCGTAGTCGAACCCCACTGCAAGCGACGCACCAAGCTTCCGGGCAGCGATCGAAAGTATCCCGCTGCCGCATCCCGGCTCGCAGAATCGGTCCCCGGCCGAGATGTGGCGGTCGATCAGGGCCAGCGCAAGCTGCGTCGATTCGTGCGTGCCGGTGCCGAATGCCTGCCCCGGCTCGATCGTGACCCTGTGCAACGCGGGAAACGGGCACTGCTTGCATTCGGGCCCCACCGCCAGCCGGTCCGAAATCCGCACCCAGTCGTAGAACTCCTTCCATTTCTCGACCCACTCGTTGGGGTCGTAGACGAAGCTTTGGACAGCGGGCTCGGGCAGTTGCGCAGACGACAGGAGCGAGAGCAGCGACTTCAGCTCCGAAGAGGTCTCCGCATAGATGACGAAGGTCTCAGGCCCGCCTTCCAGCAACATTGGGGAAGGCCCGGGTACAATCTCCTCGAATGGGATCGTGTTCGAATCCAGCAGCTCCCGTGCCCGTTCAGCGTCGAGCCCGGGCAGCACGAGGGTGACGCGGAAGATGTCTCGCGATCGGGCTACTGGGCCACCACCCAAACCTTCACCTTTGCCTCGACGTCCTGGACCAGCTTCACCGGCACCTGGTACACGCCGAGGAACTTGATCGGCTCGTCCAGCGCGACCTGCGTGTGGTCCACCTGGAACCCCTGGGCGTTCAGCTCGTCAGCGATGTCACGGGCGGTCACCGAGCCGAACAGCTTCTCTTCCTCGGCAACGTGCCGTTTGATCGTGCACGAAACTTCGGTGAGGCGCTGCGCATCGGCCTGAGCGGTCTTCCGCTCCTGCACGATCTTGGTCTCGATGAGCCTCTTCTGGTGCTCCATCTCACGGGCCGTCGCCGCAGATGCAGGCACCGCCAGTCCGTTCGGATAGAGATAGTTGCGGGCGAAGCCGGGCTTCACGTTTACCGTCTGTCCCGTTGCCCCAAGCCCCTTGACAGGGCGAAGAAGGATCACTTTCATGGCTTCCCCCCTTGTCCTAGAAGTCCTTCGCAACGAACGGGAGCAGCGCCATCACCCGGGCGTTCTTGATCGCCTGGCTCAGTGCCCGCTGATGCTTCGCACAACACCCCGAAATACGCCTCGGAATCATGCGCCCCCGGTCCGTTGTGAACCGGCGCAGCAGCCCCACGTCCTTGTAGTCCAGCTTCAGGTTCTTGTCCGCGCAAAAAGCACACACCTTGCGCCGATAGAAGAATCTCTTGCGTGTCGCCATGTCCTGCCCCTAGTTCTCAGTATCAGTGGTGGTATCGGCACTCGGGACATCGGTCGTCGCTTCGGGCGACGGCCCACGCTCTCCGACGCCTACCCTGGCCATGCCGTAACCGCCGTCATCGCCCGGCATGTCGAACCCGTGCCCGCCTTCAGGCGCACCTTCCCGCGGCTTGGCAGCAAACGGGTAGATGTCCTTGCGGTCGCCCTCGAAGTCGAACGTCGCCGCATCGATGCGCTGAGCCAGCACCACCGTCATATAGCGCAGCGACTCGTCCGTCATGCGCAGCTGCCGCTCCAGCTCCTTGACGATCTCACCGGTACCGAGATACCGGTAGTACACGTAGTTCCCCTTCGGGTAGCTGCGGATCGGGTATGCCAGCTTGCGCTTACCCCAATCCATGTAAGTGATGGTGTGTCCGCCATCCCGCTCGACAGCTTCGGTCAGCTTCGTCTTGATCCGATCGAATGTCTCTGTCGGGAGGTCAGGACGCAGGATGAAAAGTGTCTCGTACTTCCTGTGCATGACGATCTCCTTCCGGTCGTCGGCCCAGCCTCGTCGGCTGAGCAAGGAGTTGTTCCGCAAGGCACCTGCCTTTGCGGCACCTGCACGGCACGGCCGAGGCCGCACCAGCAAGCCAGCGTACCTTAGACCGAGTGCATCCGCTAGTCAAGAACTTCTTTGTCGGCTTCTCCGGGAAGCGAAAACGCATTGTGCCGGTTCATCGCGGATTCGATTCCGCAAGCGATCCACGTCCGTGCCGCTGCCTCCGCCTCGGCCAGCACCGCGTCCAGCACAAAGCGCTCTTCGGGCGAGAATCGGTCCAGCACAAACCCGACCACGTCCCGTTCCCCCTCAGGCTTCCCGATCCCGATGCGCAGCCTGGGGAGATCCTTTCTCCCCGCAGCAGCAACTATCGACTCCATCCCCCGGTGCCCCGCAGTCCCGCCCCCGCGGGCCATCCTGATTTTCCCCAGCGGAAGGTCCATCTCGTCGTACACGATCAGCACGTCTTGCGGTTCCAGTCTGTAAAATGCCATCTGGGCTTGGACAAACGACCCGCTGAGGTTCATGAACGTATGGGACTTCCCCACCAGCACGCTCCGCCCCGCAATCTCGATCTTCGCAGTGACTCCCTTACCGTGCCCCTTCTTCCACGACCCCGAGCAGGATTCGACCAGCCGGTCCGCAACCATGAAGCCGGCGTTGTGCCGCGAGACGGCGTATTCCCGCCCCGGGTTCCCGAGGCCGATGATTGCTTTGAGCGAGTCGATGGACACGACCAGGACTTACTTCTTGCCCTTCTCCGGGGCAGCGGCCTTCTCGCCTTCCTTCTTCTTGTCCCCGCCCGCAGGCGCGGCAGCAGCGGCGCCTTCGGCTCCTTCCGCAGGCGCTGCACCCTCCGCACCTTCAGCACCTTCCTCCGCCGGCTTGGCCGTGACTTCCTCGACCACCTTCAGCTTCTGGACCACGAGCACGGGGTAACGGGTCTTGTAGACCGGCGTGACCCCCTCCGGATACGGGACCTGGTCCACGTACACCACGTCGTTCATGTTGAGCGGCGTGACGTCGATCACCACCTTCTCCGGAACCTGGTGCGGCAGGCAGCGGACCGAGACCTCGCGGCGAGCGATGAACAGCTTCGCTCCGGCCTCTTCTCCGATGGACCGTCCGGTGGTCTCCACGGGCACTTCGGCACGGCACTGCTGGTCCGCCTTCACCAGCACGAAGTCGAGGTGTACGAGGGTCCGCTCGACCGGGTGCACCTGGTACTCCTTGAGGATCGCGGGATACGCCTGCCCATTCACCACGAGATCCACCACCGTTGCCTTGCATGCACGACGGTTGACCAGCGTCGCAGTCTCCTTCGACGGCAGAGAGAGCCACATCGGCTTCTCGACGCCCAGCCCGTACGCTACCGCAGGGATCTTCCCGGCCTTGCGAAGCTTCCGTCCGTGTTCCTTGCCAGTGCTCGTCCTTGTTTCGGCTACCAACTGCGGATGTTCCATCGCTTCCTCCACTTCTCGGAGCGTTTCTCCCGCCCCTCTTTCTCACTTGCGGCAAGTGGGTTGGGGCGCCAGGATTCGAACCTGGGATCCAGGGACCAAAACCCCGTGTCTTGCCGCTTGACCACGCCCCATCAAAAAAGGACAACCAGTCAAAAAGCCGGGTTTGTATAGCACGCACCCCCGGCGGTGTCAACACTAGAGTAGTTTGATCAGCTTGACCGCACGAGCGATTGTCTTGAACGCCACCCGGGACCGGTACCCGGTCGCGTCCCCGCCCATCTGGAAAGGCATCTCCTGCGAGAAGCTCAGCTCGACCTCCTCGACCAGGAAATCGAAGATGTCGTCGCCTGCGTACTCCCCCTTCCACACCGACGGAAGCACTGCCAGCGCCTTTGCCGTCCCCAGGTTCGCGATTCTCAGGTGCATGCGCTGCGGGTCCATGGTCGCGTACGGAAGCACCTTCATGCCGTACCCGTAGAACGGGACCGTCCCGGCCATCGCGATCATCATGGGACCTTCGTACAACACCTGCCCGGCCCGGAACGTCCGCAGGTGCGAGCCCTCTGCTCCGACTTGAATGCACTCTCCCTTGGTCACAACGGCCGTGACCGTCGTCTTCCTCCCCTGGATGGCGTCCTTCGTGCGCCGGGGAACCGTGCGGGCGAACAATCCGAAGAAGTACCCTCCGACGTTCTGTACCAGCGGCTTCAGCACGCTGTTGCCAAGGTTCTGCTTGACGTAGCGATAGTCGTTGAGGATCTCCGCGTCCACGCCCAGTCCCAGGAACGGCGATCGCACTGCCTCGCACTCGATGAGCGAAAGATCAATGGTCTCACGAGTGGCGCTCGAGATGTATGTCTGCAGGTCGCCGGCCACGTTGCCCGAGCTGACCATCCGTGCCATGGCGTTTCCAGTGCCGAGCTTCAGGATCCCGATTGCCGGCTGCTTCTCCAGCGGGTAGCGGGCCACCTGGTTGATGAGCTGCATCACGGTCCCATCCCCTCCGCCCGCGAATACCGCCTCGTACCCGCGCTCGATGAGAGTCGCAGCAATGGTCTCGGATTCCTCCGCCGACGACGATAAGAACAAGTCGTCGGGGTGCACGAGCTCCCCAGAGATCCTCTCCACCTCCTGCGTCACTCGCCGGGCGTTGCGATTCAGCACCACTGCAAACCGGCCGTGCTTGGAACCCATGCCTCCCTCCTTGCTCAAAGGGGCCGTGCCGAGCGTCCCAGACTCTAGCGCGACACGCCGAAGGAATCAACCGCCAAGGCTCCGAGAGTGGAAACGAGCCGCGGCGTTTGCTATAACGCTCGCAAGCGGGCACGCTGAGCCTGCAAGGAGCATGGGATGAGCGACCTCGATACCTTGTGCATCAATACCATTCGCACGCTTGCTATTGATACCATCCAGAAGGCCAACTCGGGACACCCGGGCATGCCTCTGGGCGCTGCCCCGATGGCCTACGTCCTGTGGCAGAAGCACCTCAAGCACGACCCCGCAAATCCCAAGTGGCCCGACCGCGACCGCTTCGTGTTGTCGGGCGGCCACGCAAGCTCGCTCCTGTACGGGCTGCTCCATCTCACCGGCTACAATGTCTCCTTGGAAGACCTGAAGTGCTTCCGCCAGTGGAAGAGCAAGACGCCCGGACATCCCGAGATGCGGCTCACGGAAGGCGTCGAAGCCACCACAGGCCCCCTCGGCCAGGGCTCGGCCAACGCCGTCGGCATGGCCATCGCAGAAGCTTTCCTGGCCGCGCTCTTCAACCGCCCAGGCCATACCGTGGTGGACCACCACACGTTCGCACTCGTCAGCGACGGCGACCTGATGGAAGGCCTCAGCAGCGAAGCTGCATCGCTTGCCGGGCACCTCGGGCTCGGCAAGCTCATCTACCTCTACGACTCCAACCACGTGAGCCTCGACGGCCCGACGTCGATCACCTTCTCCGAGGACGTCGCCAGTCGTTACGAAGCCTACGGCTGGCACGTCCAGACCGTGACGGACGGAAACAACGACCTCCCGGCGATTGACGCAGCGATCACCGCGGCCCGGAACGAGACCGCGCGGCCATCGCTGATCATCGTGAACACCACCATCGGCTATGGAAGCCCCAACCGGCACGGGTCCTCCAAGGTGCACGGCTCGCCGCTGGGCCCGGAGGAGGTGGCGCTGACGAAAAAGGCCCTGGGCTTCGACCCGGACAAGTCCTTCTACGTCCCGGATCATGTGCGCGATCTCATGCTGTTCTGCCGCAACTTCAGGGGCAAGGCAGCGCATGCTGATTGGAAGAACCGCTTCGGCGCCTGGAGCAACGCACACCCGGACCTGGCCGCGCTCTGGTCCGACGCGTGGTCGAACAGGGCGCCAGCCTCGTTTGCCGACGAGCTGCCCACCTACAAGCCCGGCACCAAGATGGCGACCCGAGTGGCCGGCGGCGAGGCGCTCAACGCTCTGGCCAGGAAGATCCCCTTCCTCCTCGGCGGTGATGCCGACCTCTCCGCTTCCACGCAAACATCTCTTAAAGGAATGGGCGACTTCACCAGGGAGAACCGCGCCGGCCGCAACATCCACTTCGGTGTGCGGGAGCACGCAATGGCATCCATCGCAAACGGCATGGCCTGCCACGGCGGCATCAGGACGTTCACCGCAACCTTCTTTGCTTTCGTGGATTACATGCGCCCGGCTGTCCGGCTTGCGGCGATGAACCATCTGCCGGTGGTCTTCGTGTTCACTCACGACAGCCTCGAAGTCGGAGAGGACGGTCCAACCCACCAGCCGGTCGAGCAGCTCATGTCCATCCGGTGCATCCCCGGCCTGCACACCGTCCGTCCTGCGGATCCCAACGAGACAGCGGAAGCGTGGCGCTATGCGCTGGAGCGCACCGACGGCCCCACCGCACTCGTCCTCACCAGGCAAAACGTGCTTGCCCTCGACAGGTCCGCGGTCCCCGGGGCTGGCTTCCTGGCTCGTGGCGCCTATGTCCTGTCCGACAACGGAGAGGGAGCGCCGGATTGCCTTCTTATCGCCACCGGCTCGGAAGTCGCATGCGCGCTCGGTGCGCAGAAGCTTCTGGCCGCTAAGAACGTGCAGGCCCGCGTGGTCTCCATGCCATGCGCAGAAGCATTCGCAAACCAGGCCGCGGATTATCGTGACGCAGTGCTACCCCCCGCGGTGCACGCCCGTGTGAGCGTCGAGGCCGGCGTGACCTTGGGCTGGAAGCGCTGGATCGGCGACAACGGTGTTGCCGTCGGCATCGACCGCTACGGAGCATCTGCTCCAGGCCCCACCTTGATGAAGGAATATGGGATTACGCCCGAAGCCGTGGCCGACGCAGCGCTCAAGGCCATCGAGAATGCCCGCAGAAAGTAGGCGTGCCTCTTGGAGAGACTTACGCTCTCTGGGAGAGGCCGAGGAACATCCCGCAGTTCGAGCCGATGGTATTTTCCTGCATCTCGCCGATGCTCAGGATTGTCTGGTAGCCGGCGCTTTCGAAGCGGTGACATACCTCGCGGCACCCCGTTGGATCAGATGGATCGATGAGGCCCGAAAGCCCGGACGCGGTCGCGGCCCCAGTCGGATTGATCGGTGTCAGCTTCACCGCAAACGCTTCGGGGTCGAAGAACTCAAGCAGCGCTTCGGGCTCCAGCGGAAATCCCCGAGCGGGAGCGAAGTTCAGCGTCACCTTCCTGTCTCCGGGGGCGAAGTATCGCTTCCCCCAGTCCCCCATCTGCGCAAACGACCACGTGCGTGCCGGTACCAGCTTCCGCCTTTGCTCCTCGTCCGTCGTGTGGATCGAGAGCTGCATCTGGTACCGTCCGCCTCGATAAAGCTGCCTCTTCAAGTCCAACAGCCTCTCGAAGAAACCATCTCTGCCTGCCGGTGCGACCGTCGAAATGCACGGCATGAGCCCGGGCGCATCCAGCTTCTCGGGCAACGCCTCGATGACTTCCAGCACTGAGTCGTTGAACGCGGGATCTCCCATCCGGGCGAACTGGACCTTCAGCTTCTCAACCGGCACCGCACCGCGGCCGAACCTGCGCTCGACCATGTAGGTCACCTGGTCCAGGATCTCCGTGGCCGACAGTCGTCCCTTGTAGTTTCCGCCCGCGTCGCAAATGGGACATCGGACGGGGCATCCCTTGAGTGTGGACACAATGAGTACCCACTTCCTGCTGCGCGGGATGCCGGGTGCGCACGACTCGGCAAACTCGATCCGCTCGCCATCTGCCAGTCGGGCGACGTAGACCGTCGCTATCCCGCCCTCACCCTGCTCAAACAGAACTTCCATCCCGAATCCTCTTCCCTCCGCCGAGCTGCTTCCAATCCATACCTCATTTCAGCCGCTGTTCCTTGCCCCGCTCCGGCTGCCCGGACTCCGATGATGCTTCCTCCCACCAGCTCCCGGTCTCAGCCGTCCGAACTCCACCAGCGCTGCCTCCACTCCGTCGCCTACTGCCGTTGCGCCTTGTCCAAGCGTGCCGCGGCGAGCGTCCCCTGCAATATACAATCCCGGGACTCGGGTCAAGATCGTCGCCCCTTCCGCTTCGCCCCAATCCACATCCATGAGCGGGACCACCGCCCTCCGTCCCACTGCGACTACCACAACGTCTGCTTCCAGCGTTCGCAGCGACTCGCCTTGGCAGCTTGCTACCACCCTCCCGTCCCTCTCCCCAAGCCCGCAGACCTCTGTCCTCGGCCGCAACCTGATCGCGGGCACCTGCGATACCAACTCCACCAGCCGGGCCGCTGCCTTCGGCCCCTCCCCCCGAATGCACACCTCCACCTCCATCGCCCCCCCAGCCAAGCTCAAAGCATAGTCCAACGCCGCCTCGCCCCCACCTACTACCAATGCTCTGCCTCCCTGAAGCGGCGTCGTCACCCCGCACCGCCATGTCTCATCGGCGGTGCGTCCCTCAGCGGCGCC
>Ga0172371_10006824_pt1 | contig 16441 bp, 9 predicted proteins | sample Lak12m_FD_114543 | JGI IMG/M metagenome (GOLD analysis project Ga0172371, IMG submission 114543) | Freshwater microbial communities from Kabuno Bay, South-Kivu, Congo - kab_022012_12m | ecosystem: Environmental > Aquatic > Freshwater > Lake | place: Democratic Republic of the Congo: South-Kivu...
AGTGAGGTTGCTGTCGCTGTTTTCCACACCTTCCACTTTGTAATGGAAGGGAATGCTGTATTCGCCCAGATTGGGACTGGAAATCACCATCCGGTAATAGGCAAAGCCCGGAGAACCGATCCACAGATTCAGGTGAAAGGCTTCCGCTTCATTGGTGCCCAAACTGAAGGGACGGTCTATGTTGCCAGGATAGCAATTGCCTTCCTCGTCGCAGTAATTGAAATACCAGTCTTCAGGCGCCTGATCCACCACGATGCGCATGGTGTAGCTGTCGCTGGCGCCCAGGTTGAACAGCCAGAACGGTGAGGACAGATAGCTGGTGTTGGCGGCGCCTTCCACAGAGGGGTTCCAGTTCATGGCAGCCCGGAAGTTGTAGGTGGGCAGAGGTAATGAGGATGTGCACTGGACAATGGCTTTGTTGCTGAGCTGCACTGCGGCGATCGCCCAGAGATTGGTGGTATTCCAGCTGGGATTTAGGGTGAAAGAGCGGTCAAAGCTGTAAACGCTGCCTGCTCCGCTAAGGTTGAAATCCTCATCGTATAAAATGGTGCGCACCACGTGGGTGGCGTCGGCGCTAACGTTATCCTCCAGAAGGACATATACCACTTTAGCGCCGCTGATGTTCTCAGTTGGGGAGATCATTTTGATCTCACCGGCAAACTGACCGCTGACGCTATTGAAGGTAGAAACGCTCATTTTCAGCGGACTGGCGGAATAGCGGAATTGCTTTAATGCCTGCAGGTATAGTGAGCCGTCACCGATGCCGACATCGCTGCCGGGAATGGTGATCTTACCATTGAAAACCACCGCCGGAACGCCATTGATTTCATAATAGCCAAAACGATCCTGCACGATGGGATTGCTCAGATCGCCGCTTTCGGTGTATAGTCTGGCACAGACAAATTCGCCGCTATGGGTTTGGGAATGCAGCACCTGCAATCCCTGCCAGGCGGTTACGCAGCCCGGACACCAACTGGCTCCGAAATCCTCTGCCAGGGTGGTGGTGGGAAAATAGGTGGGATTAGCGCTTAACAGCGTGAAGGCAAGTAGCATCACTGCCATTATTATGTGTTTCATCAATATCTCCTTGTTAGTGGGGGTCTTGGGGTTGAGAGGTCGAGGGGTCGAGGTGCATTTTATAAATCCGTGTCAATCCGTTCAATCCGTGTAACCATTAAAATCTTGTATTCAGCTCTACTTTCAAACCTTCGAAGGGTGCCACATAGCGGCATACGCCATTCCGGCACACCTTGCCGCCGGCTTCTTTGCCGCCGAACAGGATCAGGTCGGTTTGAGTGAATATGGGGTATTTCAGTTCCACGGCGGGGTAGTAATTACTGTCCAGCAGTTTGGACATATCTTCCCACCAGCTTTGCGCCGCTAGGGAAACTGACAGTTTGTCAACGGTGAAGTCCAGCTGCACCTTGGGTTCTGCGTGTTGCGTCTTTACCTCGTTTTTTTGTTTGCTGACCAGCTTGTATTCTCCTTCCAGCTGTATGGGGATATCCCCTGCAATAAAGCTGCACAGGAAAGCCGGGGTAAGCTCCTGCTGCCAGGCGTCCAGAACCTCATTCAGTTTTTCTACGTGGGAATAGGACAAGCCAAGGTGCCGGTTGCCACGTTCCCAGTCCAGAGCGGCATAGCCGTCGTTCATTTTCAGGGTTTTCTGGCTGTTCCAGGCTTCGGCGTAGTCACCATTCAAGCTCAGGCATTCCGTTAGCCCCAAGGAACCAAAGGCTTGATAGCCTTCTTCGTCCTCACCGCTTGCCTGGCTGTCGGACAGCGTTTCGCCGTGATGATTTGCCAGCGGAAGGTCTTGCAGACGGTATTGGAAGCCGTCATACAGCTTGTAAGCACCACCCAGGGTAAGCGACCCCAGGCTGTAGCTGCCGTTGGCGTAAAGTGCCTTGCCTTCTTTTGATGCGGAGGTTTGCCGGTAGAGGTCGCTGGTGGCGGCTTCAGCCTGAAGGTCGAGACCGGAAAAGGAGGCATTCAGCCTGGCACCGAAAACGTCCCGCTCGTTATAGCCCAAAGCCAGTAAATTGCGAAAAGCAAGCGCCGAAGCGCCCAAACTGACTCCCGCCACAGTGGGGGTTTGAACGTCTGCTCCATAAGCCAGGTCATATTTACCGGCATTGGTGGGACTTTCAATAGCGCCATAGAGGGCTTTGAACTTCAAAGCATCGTCGTATTTGAATAAAAAGCTGTCCAGACGGTGATCGAGGTCAAATTCCAGGTCTTTGTAGCTGCGGAAGATCATTCCGCTGCCAAAACTTTCTTCCGTGGTTCCGGCTTGAATGCTGTAGGCATCCCTGGCATAGGAGGCATAGAACTCTTTCCAGGCATATTTCAAGCGGTCGCTGTTCAGTTCGTCCAGAAGCTCGGTCTGCTCCACAGGATAACGCGGCAGATCGGTAATGAACTTCATTCCGAAGGTGAAATTGCGGTAAGCCAGGGCAAAGGAAAAGCTGTCCGAAAAATAGGCGTTCAGGGAATCCTCTGCGGTGCGATAGGTGAATTTGGCTTCGTTCAAGCCGTTTATGGATAAGGTGTTCTGAGCGCCCAGCATGAAGCCGGTGCCCAAAAGCAGGATCAGGAACAAATAACGTTTCATAGCCTATTCCGCCTCACATGGCAAGCCCAGCAGCTGGCGGATCTGCTGCTCATATTCATGTTCCACACCGGGGGTGAAGCCCAGATGCGAAAAGACCACCTCGCCTTTGCTGTCCATGATGAAGGTATGAGGCGGGTTATCCACTCCCAGCTTCTTTGCCAGGCTCTTTTCGCCGTCGAACAAAGCCAGGAACTGATAGTTCTTGGATTTCAGATAGGTTTTGGCTTTGCTTTGATTTTTGGGCGCATCGATGGAAACCATCACCACGGTCAGAGTGTCATATTTCTCCGCCAGAGCGTTCAGATAGGGCATGGCGTCCTTGCAGGGCTTGCAGTAATCCGCCCAGAAGTCGATCAACACAGGTCCCTTGCCCAGAAGGCTTTGCAGGGTTACATTCTTGCCATTCAGATCCGGCAGCTTGAAATCCGGCATGGCGTCGGCGAAGGCAATGGCTGACAGCAGCAGCAGAACAAGCAGGATAGCTATATGTTTCATTTATTTACTCCTTTTCACGTTCAGCGGATACAACAACCCGCTGTGGATGGTGGCGTTATTGGCAAAGGGGGAGGGGGTGGTCTGGGCAAAAACAACCAAGGAAAGGTCATCCGGCAAAGTGTGATCGTCAGTGATGGAAAATTCGATTGGTTCAGCCAGATTGGCATTCGTGATATCGAAGCGCTTGCGTGCCAGAACCACATTGGTCAGGTTTTCCCCGCTGAAACTGGTGGCGGAGGAAACCTGTTCGATCAGCGCCACATTGAGGATCAGGTCGGTTTTGGGCAGAGCTGCGGTCTGCAGGGTAATCCCGATGCTGCCACTAACAGTAGTGCCGGTTATCTGAGGATTGAAAACCTGATAGATCACGGGATTATCGACCTGCACCAGGCTTTCCACCAGCGGGCTATATTGATCCAGTACGTCCTGGGTTTCGCCGGTCAGCTTGTAGAGACCCTGGATGATGGAAATCGGAGCGCTGAAAGCATTGTAGTATTGGTAGAGGGCGTCAGCAATCGAGACCGGTCCGGTTAGCTGGTGGGTTAGGTAGATAAACTGGTTCGGATATAGCGCAGCAAGCTCATGCAGCTTGGCTTCCACGACGGGACAATAGCTGCAGCCGATATTGGTAACGTATTCCACGATAACTTTCTGCTTGGCGACAGGCGGATTGCAGGACATCTGATTGCCGCGCAGCAGCCATTTGTCGTTGGTTTTGATCAGGTTTTCGCCCACAAAGCTGCTGTCCATCACCACCGCTTTGGTGGCGGGATCGGTGATCTTTAAACGCCAGTTTGCCACTGCATGAGTGTCGTTTTGCAGTTGAGCTGCTGCCAGGGTAACCTCGAACTGCGGCTGGCTGATTCCGTTGATAGCACTGTGCAGGATATTTTCCCAAGTGGCTTTGTTGACGCCAAACTGCAGGTAGTCATCCGCATAAAATGCCATCACCGGTGCCAGATTGCTTGCCGTTGCGCCGTCAAACGCAGTCTGTAAAGGCGTGAACAGCTCGGTGGCAAAATTCACCTGGGTGACAGGCTGAAAGGCATGTTCATAGCGGTCACAGGAAGCCAGTCCCAGCAGGAGGGCTGCCAAAGCCAGAACATATATGGCTTGTTTCATCTTTATCTTCCTTTGTCTTTATTACTCACTTGCTTGGGTGAAGTCGATTTGGCATCCACCAGTTATCTCTTTTCCTTTAATCTCTGCTGCCAAATGGACTGCACCGGGCACGGACTAAGTCACTGTAGTCCATGTCGCCGCATAGATACAGGCAAGTTAAAATCTTTTCTGGCGACATCGACTCCAGACTCACTTATGCACTGCTTACCAGTTAATGTCGCTGTAGTCCATGTCGCGGCATGGATAGAGGCAAGTTAAAATCCTTTCAGGCGACATCGACTCCAGACTCACTAATTCTCACTTACGTAGTTCTCACCTGCAGTAGGCTCTCACCTATTTTCCCGCCTGCCGTAGGCTCTCACTTATCTCACCTTTGGATAGCAACTCACCAAAGATCACCGGTTCTTTACCAGGCACGTAAAGGGCATTGAAAGGCACTCCAGCCCGGTTGTGTTTCTTGATCCAGTTGAACAGCGTTTCATCCTTTTTGGTAAAGTCACCTCTCAGCAGAACTACGTTTTTACTCTTAAACTCCTGCATCATGCTTTCGGTGAAGAGCACGGTTTTTTCATTAGTCATGCAATTTTTGCACCAGGCAGCGCCGATGTCAAGAAAAACCGTTTTGCCTTCCGCCACGGATTTATTCAGCAATTCTTCGCTGAACACATACCAACCTTCCGGTGCGTGCGGTGCGGGGATAAGTCCACCCACCTCAACAGGTTGCTCAGCAGCTTTGGTTTCGGGCAAAGGCAGATAGGTAACCGCCGCAAAGACGATCAGCAGGATCGGCAGGATGGTAAATACCCACTGAGTGGCTTTGCTGTTTTCATAGCGGACAAAGCGTCCATATAGCCACACTGAGAAGCCCAGGATCAGCAGATACCAGATCACCTTCAGAAAATAGTCGCCGGAGGTGAGCATCAGGATGGTTTTTAACTGCGTATAAACGAGATAGAACAGTACGAAACCCATCAGTTCCTTGAAGATAACCATCCAGTCGCCGGGTTTGGGGATGATCTTCAAAGCCTTGGGGAAAAAGCCGATCAGCAGGAAGGGGAAGGCAAAGCCCAAACCCAGAGTGAGGAAAAACACCATCATCAGCACCGGCGGCAGCCGGAAAGCAAAAGGCAGCGCCGCGCCCAGAAAAGGTCCGGTGCAGGAGATCGCCATCAAGAAGGCAAAAATCCCGCCAAAAAAAGAGCCGCTATAGCCGCCTTTGGCAGTTGCCTGCGTGGCGGCGGACATCCCTGGGGCATGGATCTCAAAAATCCCCAGCAGCGACAGAGCAAAGACAAACACGACGGACATCAAAGCCAGCACGAAGCCGGGATTCTGATTCTGCAAACCCCAGCCGGCAGATTCGCCAGCCTGTTGCAAGGCGATAAAAACCCCCGCCATAATGCCGAAGGAGATCAGCACGCCCAAAGTATAAACAAAGGTATGATTCAGCACCTTGCTGCGGTCTTTCTGCGCCTGGTTCATGATGCTCATGATCCTGATCGGCAGGATCGGCAGCACACAAGGGGTGATATTCAGAATTATTCCGCCCAGAAAGGCGAAAAGGATATATTTGAAGATCTCGCTCCAGGGGGGCATGGTCTGGGATTTCAGCGGTTCAGGTGGCGTGGACTGTTCAGATGCCGCAGTTTGGGTTTGCAGGGTTTCCGGCAGTTCAGCGCTTTGAAGTTCGGCAGTTTCGGGGGCAAGGGTTTCGGTTTTTCCCGCTACCATGCCCTCAGCGGCGGCAACGGTAAGAATAAGGGTCTTTTCCGCTTCTTCGGGAGGATTGCACATGCCGCTTTCGTAGCAGAGATTATAGCTCAGCAGGGCTTTGACCTGTTTGGTCCCGGGCTGGGCGGTGGTTTTCACGGTGAATGGAAGAGACAGCGTTACGCTGGGATGATAGTTCCATTCCTCATCGCTAACCACTTTGGTGGGTTGCGGATACGTTACTTTGCCAAAATTCAAATCCGGGCAATTTGCTTCCAGATAAAAATACTCGGGGTCTTTGGGGTTTACGCTCTGTTTCTGCCCTTCGGGAATGGTCAAAGTGGCTTTGAGGATGCCCTTTTCGCCGGGTTTCAGGGTTTGGGGCTGCAGCGAAAACTTCACGCTTTGCGAAAACAGCGGCAGACCCAACAGCAGGAGCATGCCGATCATCATCAACAGCTTATGGCTATTGCGCATATATTTATTCCTCCACAGATAAATCTGTTTGCTATCAAACAGCATAATGCACAAAACATTCCAAGCTTCAGGAAGATGAGCGGAAAAGCTTGATTCCGGATCTCCTTTCCTGCCATCCCATTCATTACCTATCCTTTACCCATCCTATAAACACAGGATAAGCATAGCATGGGTAAGGGAATGGATCGCAGGCGAAGACAGCCGGTCACATATTTGGCAAGCGAGCCGAAAAAGAGATTGACAAAATCTCATATCAAATTAGTATGTATTCCAGATGAACAGATTTCAAGGAGAAAAAATGGCGGTCAATACACGCACCGAATATGCCCTGAGAGCCCTTTTGGAAATAGCCGACAGCCCACTTGAAGCGGTTAGCGCCCAGAAGATCTGCGCTCACCAGGCATTGCCCAAAAAATATATCGAACGCCTGCTGAGCAACCTCAAAACGGCGGGACTGGTGGAAAGCAGTTCCGGTGCCCGGGGAGGTTACCAATTGGCAAAACCGGCGGCGCAGATCAGTTTGCGACAAGTGCTGAAGGCGGTGGACGACGACTCGCTGGATCCCACCTGCAATACCGGTTCCACAAGGTTTTGTCCCAGTGGCGACTGCGCCCTGCGGATGTTTTTTACCGGTTTGGGCGAAAAGCTCAGCGAGCTGTTGTCCGCCTACAGTCTGGCAGACATCTATCAAGGCTGGAAAGGAGATAAAGCATGAATCCCGGACGCATATACCTCGACAACTGTGTAACCACACGTCCCGCCCCGGAAGTTTTACAGGCGATGCTGCCGTATTTTGAGGAGAAATACTGGTTTCCCGGCAGTTTCATCAGCACCGGCGAAAGCGCCAATGAAGCGGTGGCGGGCTTTCAGTCCACGCTTGCCGGAACGATCTCCGCCAAAGCAGAAGAGATCCATTTCACCTCGGGCGGAACCCTTGCCAACAACATTGCCATCAAAGGTTTGGCACAGGCTTACGCGGGTTTGGGCAAACACGTGATCGTGTCCGTGGTGGATTATCCCGATTTGCTGACCAATGCCGCCTGGCTGGAGAAAAGCGGATTTGAGGTTAGCTATCTGAGCGCGGACAGCGAAGGCTTTATCAATCTGAACGAACTAAAGGCTGCCATCCGCAAAGACACCATCCTGTTTATGACTACTGCCGTGAACCATGTGGTGGGCACGATTCAGCCTTTGGACGAGATCAGGCAGATCCTGCACAGCGCAGATCACAAGATATACTATCACCTCGATGCGGGTCAGGCTTATGGCAAGATCGCTCTGGACGTTGATCAACTGGGGGTGGACACCATGTCCTTCAGTGCGCACAAAATTCACGGTCCTCAGGGCATCGGAGCGCTCTATCAATGCAGCGGGGTAAAGCTGGCACAGTTGATCCACGGCGTGAAGCGGATTGACAATCTGCAAACCGGTGGACTCAGCCTGGCTCTGATGGCGGGTTTTGCCAGAGCCGCGGAGCTTGTTTTTGCCGATTTTAACGCTACCACAAAGCAGTTGCGCGAGCTATCCGATTACCTTCTGGCAAAGCTGGAAGCCAGAATACCCCATATCGAACTGAACGGTCCCCGGGGTGATAAACGCGCTCCGCACAATATAAATATCTCCATCGACTATATAGAGGGCGAGGCGATCACCATGATGCTGGACATGCAGGGGATCACCGTGGCAACTGGTTCAGCTTGCGCTTCGCAGGGACTGAAGGCAAACTACGTGCTGATGGCGCTGGGTAAGAATCATGTGCAGTCCCACGGCTCGATGAAATTCACACTTTCGCGCTATACCACCCAAGCCGAACTGGACGAAACCGTGGAGGCTTTGGCACAGATCACAGAACAGCTAAGGGCGCGCAGTCCACTCTATCAGGCAATGACAAAGGAGCAATAAATGCAATACTCACAGAAGGTTTTAGACCACTTCATGCACCCCCACAACGTGGGCAAAATGGAAAATCCCGATTCGGTTGCCACCGAGGGCAGTCCCGCTTGCGGAGATCAGGTAACCGTATATCTGAAGGTGGACGAGCACAGTCACAAGATCGAGGACGTCAGCTTTCTGTCCTATGGCTGCGCCTCCAATATAGCCACCGCCTCCATCATCACCGATCTGGCGAAGGGTAAAACCCTGGACGAAGCCAAACAGATCACCTGGAAAGATGCCATGGAAGCCCTGGACGGCTTGCCGCCTGTAAAGGTGCATTGCAGCGTTCTGGCTGCGGACACCTTGCAGACAGCCATTTCAAACTATGAGATTTCCCACGGACTGAAGGAAGTGCCCGATTTCAGCAAAGCGACCATCGAGGAAGAACTGAAAAAGATCATCTATCCCCAGGTGGGTGAGGACATTATCAGCCTGAAAATGGTGAAATACATAGGCTTTACCGATGGTGAAGTGCTGATCGACCTCAATATGATGAGCTTTGACCAATACCGCGATAACGTGGCGGAGGAGATTCGCGAGCATCTGGAGAAATACCCGGAAGTGAAGCATGTCCAGATCAATTTTCCCTGATACCTTCCTCCTCCCCTAAATAAACAGATTATCCGTATTACATGATAGCCGCAGGCTTTAGCCCACGGGAAATTTTTCTCTATCCCGGAATAGAATTTGCTTTAAACCCCATTCATGAAGAAAATATCCCTCGCAATAATCTGTCTCGCCTTGTTCACTCTGCTTTTAGCAGCAGTCCAACCGGATGTCTCCCGCAAGGAGCGTCCTCTTTATGCGTCCGACCGGATCAAGCTGAAGCTTACCCCTGAAGCTGAGCTTGGCTGCCGGTTGCCTGTGGCTGCCTACGCCGAAACCCCTTCCTTCCAGAATTTCGCTCTGGACGGCATTTTCCGTCAATGCGGAGGCATGTCGGTTATCCGGGCTCACATCCCGCTGAAAGACAAGGTTTGGGAAAAGCGTTCCGGTTTTGACCGCTGGTATATCGTTAAGCTAAGCGGCAAAACCAGCGTGGAAAAGGCTTTGGCTCTGTTCCAGAAAAGCCCCCTGGTGGAAACCGCCATCCCGGAATATTATGCCTATCTGCATGTGGTTCCGAACGATACATATTACGCCAATAACTGGGGACATAACAACACTGCGCAGCTTCCCGCCTATCAGGGCGGCAGCCATTCCGGTCCCGGGGTGGGAACCATCGGCTTTGACAGCGATGCACAGCTTGCCTGGGATCAGGGTCAGGGATATGGTTCGCAAGCCACCATCATCGCCATTCTGGATACCGGAGTCGATCTGGTGCATCCCGATCTGCGGCTGGTAACCGGATACGACTATGGCGATAACGACGGCAATCCGCAGGATGACAGTGCGGAAAATGGACACGGCACCTGCACTTCGGGCATCGCTGCCGCCAAAGCCAACAACGCTTTGGGTATCACCGGTGTGGCAGGAAACTGCAGTGTAATGCCTCTTAAGGTTATTACCTCCGCCGGAGATATTACCTATACAGCCATCGAAAATGCCCTGGCTCACGCTGCTGATAATGGCGCTTCCGTGGGCAGCATGAGCTTTGGCGGAGGCAGCAGCACAACTGCCATGGATGATGCCCTGGCTTATGCCTACAATCACGGAGTGGTGCTTTTCGCCTCTTCCGGAAACGGCAATGCATCCACCGTCTCCTATCCTGCCAGAAACGAGAATGTGATCTCGGTTGGCGCCGCCAGTCCCACCGGACAGCGAAAAAATACCAGCAGTTCGGACGGTGAAAACTGGTGGGGCTCAAATTACGGTCAAAATACCCAGGATGCCCCCAATTCGATCGACCTGATGGCTCCCACGATCCTGCCCGCCACGGATATCAGCGGCACTGGAGGCTATTCCAGTAACGACTATTTCATGTGGTTCAACGGCACTTCCTGTTCCTGTCCCTATGCGGCGGGAGTGGCAGCTTTGGTGAAATCCAAGGATCCCACCCTGACTCCGGATCAGATCCGCACAATCCTTACCACCACAGCCACCGACATGACCTTTGACGGCGGTGCTGGCTGGGATCGCTACACCGGCTATGGTTTGGTGAATGCGAATGACGCTCTTACTGCGGTTACGCCAGGAATGCCTTTTTGCAATATTACTTCGCCCGATCCCAATTCGGTGTTTGAATTGGGAAACAACATCGAGATCACCGTTTCCGCCACCGATCCCGGCAGATCGGTAAGTTCGGTGCAGTTTTTCCTGGATGACAGCTCCGAACCTGCCGCCACGGACACCGATTCTCCCTATAGCTGGACTTGGAATACCACTGGCTACGCCATGGGCGATCACATCATCAAAGCCGTGGTGACCGACGATCTGGACAATTCAGCTTCCACTCAGATCAGCATATCTCTGGTGATGCCAGCCGATGAGGGCTTCGAAAGCGGCGATCTGTCCTCGCTATTCTGGTATTCAACTGGCGACAGCCCCTGGACGGTGCAGAATTCACAGGTTTTTTACGGCTCCTACTCCGCACAATCCGGAGGGATAACCGCCAATCAAAGCTCAGAACTCTCTGTCCGGCTGAATATTACCACTGCTGGCGAGCTGAGTTTCTACAAGAAAGTATCCTCCTCAGCCCAGCATGGAGTGCTGAAGTTCCTGCTGGACGGAGCTCAAATGGCAGAATGGTCAGGTGAACTGAACTGGAGTTTTTCCAGCTATCCGGTTACCAGCGGAGTGCATACCTTTTCCTGGCGCTATGTCCGGGATTCCAATGCCAATGCCGGCAGCGATTGTGCCTGGCTGGATCAGATCATCCTGCCTCAGCACAGCACCTATTATTGGGAGCCGCAAAATGCCCAGGCTACCGGCGGGAACAAGATCGTACTGATCCGCTGGCAAGCCCCGCAAACGGGTATTCCGCTGTCTTACAAAGTCATGCGGGACGGCAATCTACTTTATACCACCTCTTTGCTTACCTGCACGGACATGGAAGTGGAGAACGGAACCACCTATAATTACAGCATCATAGCCGTGTATGCAACTGGCGAATCCGCACCCTGTCAGACTGCCTCCGCCACACCCATTGCGGTGACGGTTACGGCTGTGGAGATCGGGAATGGCACGAACGCCACCACCGCCAACGACGCCAGTCCGATCAACATTTCCTATCGCGCTTTGCACGGTCAATCGGTGTATCTGGCAAGTGAACTGAACGCCATGGGTATCTACGGACCAATCTACATCACTTCGCTGGGATTTTACATCGATCAGGCACCCACCTTGTCGCTTTGCCGTTTCCTGATCAGACTTAAGCACACCACCGCCACCAATGTAAGCACATGGCAGAATAATACTAACCTGCAAACCGCGCTTTACAAAGAGACCTATGCTCCTGTGGCGGGCGGCTATCAGATGCTGACCTTTGACACTCCCTTTTACTGGAACGGAATGGATAACCTGCTGTTGGACACTGCGTTTGGCGTGCTTTCGGCTAATCTTCCAGGCGGTTCGGTTCGCTATACCAATGTTGCCGACGGCTATCGCTATGCCCGCAGCAACAGCCTGAATCAGGCAGAAGTATATTATGGTGGAATGACTTCGGTCTATCGTCCCAATATCCGCATCGGGGTTTCGGTGATCCAGACCGACCCTGAGATCAGCGTAAATGCCACGAACCTTACTTTTGGCAATGTGCTGCCTGGTTATTCCGCTGCCAAGACCTTTAATATCAGCAATCCAGGTGCCCGTCCGCTGCAAGGCGAGATCAGCTATCCGGAAGGGTTTCTGGTTTCCCAAAGCGGAAGCGAGGGGCTGCTGAGGGACGATCCTTTGCCGTTTACCGTGCTTCCGGACAGCACCACGACTTTTGTGGTCACTTTTATGCCTGGCAATCCCGGAAGCTATGCCGGGAATATCGCGATCACCCACAATGCCGAATCAGCAACCGTGCAGATCGGGGTCAGCGGCAATTGTACCGCAGCTCTGTCCGCACCCTTTATCGAGACATTTGAAAGCGGCATCAATGACTGGAACGCCATGGACGGCGGGCAAACCAACCGCTGGTTCAGAGGCGGAGCTGCCAGCCAGACCGGCGCTCAGGCGCTATACATCAGCCAGGACAATGGGCTTACCAATACCTATAACTTTAGCTCCAGGTCGATCTCGCATTTAGTACGGGACATAACTCTGCCTGCCGGAAGCGACAGCTTGAAGCTGCGTTTTGCCTGGAGAGCCAAAGGCGAGGGCACAAGTCCCTATTTTGATTTTCTGCGGGTATATCTGTTGTCCCCAATGGATTCGCCCAATCCGGGGGAACTGCTGATTTCCGGGCAGCTGGGTGGAAGCCTGAATCAGCATGACACCTGGCAAGAAGCGGCTTTGGACATTCCCCAAAGTTGCAACGGGCAAACCAAGCGCTTTGTGTTCACCTGGGTGAATGACAGCCAGCTGGGCAATCAGCCTCCGGCGGCGCTGGACAATATCAGGATCATCATCGGCAACCAGAATGACCTGGCGGTGGTGATGACTGATTCGCTGTTCTGCAATCTGCCCGCGGTGAATATTCCGGGGGTCGGAGCAGTGCAGGCGGCGGTAAGTTTCAGCGGGATCAGCCCAATCGCCCCTTGCGTAAACATCGTGTCCGGACATAATTCCTTGAGCGAACCTCTGGCGGGGTCCGGATTGGATTTTCGCATCAGCGGAGCGGATTTCCGGGGTGCGAACATAGTTTTTGACCACAATCTGGGCTATAAACCTGCTTTCATGGGTTATAAGATCGGCAGCGAAGGGCAGTGGCTATACCAAACCCCGGCTCCGAACTGGACTGCCACCAGAGCCTTTTTCACTATTCCGGACAGCTATGCTTCTGCCGAGGAAGTTTCCTTCTGTTTTGCCGATCCTTCGCCGGTTCTGCCGCCCTGGCTACCCAGTTTTACGGCGTTGGTGAACAGCGCCAATGACGTGGATCTTACCTGGGGCAACGATATGGTGGCTTTTGATCCCGGATTCACCGGTTTCTCTCTCTGGCGTGGCACCACGAACGCTTTGTCGGGAGCGACCAAGCTAACTGCCTATCTTCCCGTGGTTGCCGGTCTGGAGACTTATGTCTGGACGGACTCCACCACGGCTGAACAGACGCGCTACTATTATTGGCTGGAATGCCAGAAATCCGACGACACCACGAATTTTATGGGTCCCATCTCCATTTACACGGGCACCGATCCGGTTCCGCCGGCGCCAAAGGTGTCCGGGCTGCTGGGCAATTTCCCCAATCCCTTCAATCCGCTAACCGAGATCAGATACGGTCTGGCGGCACCTTCGGGGGTGGAATTCGCCATCTATAACCAGCGGGGACAGGTGGTGCGGAAATATAACTTCAGCCATGCTTTGGCGGGGTATTACAAGTTCAAATTCGATGGACGGGATAAGAACGGCAGAGCCTTAGCCAGCGGAGTTTACTATATCCGGATGAGTTCCGGCAATCACACCTGGCTGCAGAAAATGCTGCTGATGAGGTAATTAGCCGCTATTACAGAGATACCATAAAGGAACGCACTTTTAGTTACGCAAAGTTGCGTTATGCAGATCTGCGTAATAGGATAAACTGCTTGAACAAAGGATCGGAAATCCAGTAGATACCTTCGGTTTTACTGATTATCTGGTCGGAGAGCAGTTTTTGCATCGCCCGCTGAGTGCTGGATACGGCGCCTAATTGGTGCTTTTGGTGATACTCTGCTGAAAACAGATTGCCCTGATCCACCGCCACAGCTTGCAACAGCTTTTTTTGCTGCAGGCTCAATCCATCCCAAATCTGCATGAAATAGTCCGACTGATTATCCAAAACGTTTTCCAGGGCTTTGGCGAGTATTTCAGAGTTGGGTTCGCGGTTGCCTGTAACGCATAATTGCCACAGTTCGGCAGCGATGAATTGCACATAGTTCGGAATATTGTCCGCAGCTTCAATTATCCGCTCCAGCAGCTCCGGGGAGATCTCCATTCCCGTAGACTGGAATCTGGTCTTCAGGTAATCCATCATGTTTTCCGCTGCGATCTTATTGAGTTGCATGAGCTTGCCAAACCGGTAAAAAGCATGTTTGGGACTGGTGAACAATTCCAGCAGAAGATGATACCGGCTGCCGCAAAAGACGTATGCCGTTCGCTGATGATGCTGGATCACCGAGCGGAGCAGGTCGGTAAAGCTGTCCCCATTCAGCTTCAGAATCTCCTGAAATTCATCGAAGATCACCAGCCATTTTTTCTTGGGGTCAAGGTTTTCGGTCAGATTCAGCACATCCTCCAGGGATTGGGAGGGAACCGGAGCCGCACCCATGCTTACCGACAGCGAAGTATTGCCAAAGGCGTCCACTTCCACTGCCGGACGTAAGCCGGACACCAATTTGGCGAGTTTTTTCAGCAGCGTTTTCGGGCTTCTTGCCAGGTTCCGGAAGATATTTTGGGTGTATAGCCGGATAAAACTTTCTCGTGAAGTCACTTGCATAAAATCAATGATGATAATTCCATAGCCCCGGTGCTTCATTTCACCAGCAACCCTATGCAGCAGAGAGGTTTTGCCATAACGCCGCGGTGAGTACAGCACCAGATTATGCCGGTTCTCAACGTGGGTGATCAGTTCGGAAAATTCCGTTTCCCGGTCGGTGAAGTAGGGGTCACTCACCACTTTGCCGTATTGAAAAGGATTTTGCATATCTCAGCTCCTTGTTTGGCATGCTGATTACAGCAAAATAAGCGGTAAAAAAACTGTCAAGTAAATTACGCAAAGTTGCGTTATGCAGTAATGCGTAATTTACCTGCAGTGATGCAACAACGTCCCTGCTCAATACGCGGTAGCAATACGCTATCAATACGCAGTTTGTCCGTAATGACTGCGCAATGACAGCGTATTTCGTGTACCGGCGGATGCTGATCCGCCGAATATCACCTGTTTGGGAGCAACACGGAGATGGGTTTGGGGTATTTCTTTTCAACACAGAGAAAATGTAGTATAGGTTGCCAAACCTGTTGTGTAGGCAGGATGCCGATCCTGCCTCAAAGCGAAGGTTTTACTGCTAAAAATAGAGAAAACGATAAGATTTCTTTTTTGAACCACGGAGAAAAGCAGAGAAAATTTATTAACAAAGAGTAAAAGAGGAAAAGAGGAAAAGAGATTACGGAGAGTTTGATTGACCATTTCACCCTCTAAGACAGGAGTCATTGCTGCCTTACCTATCAATGCTTTACCTCCCTTTTAAATAGGCAGTAAGGACTCATGACGACCCAAGTCCAAATGCCAGCCATGAGTCCTTTACGTCGCTTAACATATTGGTTAGCAGTGAATAATATATGACGTAAATGACTCCTGCCTTTTCCAGTGTTTCACTTTTTCACCTTTTCACTTTTTCACTATACCATCTTACCATTTCGCCAATTCGCCACTTCGCCATATAGTCCATACTGCCGTAAAGCTCTTCCGGTTTCCCGGCTAAGATTTAGATTGACAGAATAGGTTTTAGGATTCAAGCTGCACAATAGTGAAAACTGGAGTATGAAATGGCAAATACCTTGGTTCTGGGCTGTATGTGGGGTGATGAAGCCAAAGCGAAAATAGTGGACTATCTGGCTCGCAAAGCTGATTTTGTGGTGCGTTTTCAGGGTGGCAGCAATGCCGGGCACACCATTGTGACCGGCGGCAAAAAATATGTGTTTCACACCATTCCCTCCGGCATCATGAATCCTGACACTCAATGCCTGATCGGAGCAGGTGTATTGATCGATCCCGGTTCGGTGATCCAGGAGATCAAAGACCTGGAAAAAGAAGGAATCAGCTTCAAAGACAGGCTGCTGATCGATTTTCGTGCCGGACTGGTGCTTCCCCTGCACAAAAAACTGGACACACAGCAGGAATCCCAGCTTGGCAAAGCCCGGATCGGCACTACTAGCAGAGGAATTGGTCCCGCCTACAGCGATTACACCGCCCGCACCGCTCTCCGGCTGCACGATCTGGTTTATCCGGAATATGTAACTGAGCGTCTGAACGCGCTTTCCAAATATCATCATCTCAGGTTCAGCGCTGCTGAACTGGAAGCGGAA
>Ga0172371_10006827_pt1 | contig 16440 bp, 14 predicted proteins | sample Lak12m_FD_114543 | JGI IMG/M metagenome (GOLD analysis project Ga0172371, IMG submission 114543) | Freshwater microbial communities from Kabuno Bay, South-Kivu, Congo - kab_022012_12m | ecosystem: Environmental > Aquatic > Freshwater > Lake | place: Democratic Republic of the Congo: South-Kivu...
CGCTAATCTCAAGTTCTTTCTGATTTTTTAACCAGTTGATTTTCTGAACTAATTTCTGTTTGTACGCTGTACGACTGACAAACGTAGATATGGCAACAACAATCGCCAATAAAAAACCGACCAGAAAAGTTCCCAGCCCCCATTTAATTCCCGCAATAATTAATTGCCCCAATATTTCTTTGAATTCTATTCCGCCGCTAAAATATTGCGAAGAATACCCCGAACAGCCTCCAATAAAAAATAAAAGTGATGATATGATAATATTATAGGTCATCATGTTTTTGAAGGAATAAACCGGATCGTGTTTTGTTTCTAACGGAATAGCATTAATTTTTGATTCGACTATCAAAATGTATTCTTCTATTTTTTCCCCAATTTCTTTTATAGCCGCCGCTAATTTCTCTTTTTGTTTTGTTTTTAGAGATTCAAAATCATTTGTAAGAAGCGTAATGGAATACCTTTTCTCCTGTATTTGATCATCAAATGCTTTAAGTCTTTCTCTCACTTCATTGGCATATTTCGATTTAATGCCTTCATAAAGCGCCATTCCCATTTCATTAAATTTACGTGTTAAATAGCGGTAAGAAGCATGAACAAGCATATTCTTGCTTTCTAAGTAATGGTCTATCAGCTTTCCTAAAAACGCAATCGTCTTATTCGTTTCATCAACGTAATAACTTTTCATTTCCAGCTCAACTAATTTTGAGAGATTTGTTTTTAATTGAGCGAGCAAGGCGGAATCGGGTGTTAATACTGCGTAAAGATTTGCTTCAATCTGATTAATCATCACGGCAAATTCTCTATGGTAAAACAGATTGTAAACAACTGAATTGTTTACAAAATACTTGAACATACCGGCATTGTTCTTCTTGATGGAATATTCTATTCTGCTAAGGTCATATTCGCTAAGATTTTTTACAAGTTCTTCGGCGGCTTCATAATCTGACTGCTGAACTTCAACTACCGCCAGATAAAATTTTGCGGTTATTCCATACGGTTTTATTGCTAAAGCTTTGTTAAAACTTTCTCTTGCCGGTTCAGTTTCTTTATGTTTCAGATAAGCAAAACCGATAAAAACATTAATGAAATAAAGAAGTTCGTCTTTATATGTTTCGCTTACTTTGGTTGAATTAATTACGTCAATACTTTTATTCAGAAGATCGCACGCCGTTGCAGTGTTTGCTATTGATTTTTCATAGGTAAAAAGTACTGCTTTTAGGATGAGATAAAAGAAATTGTGTTTTGAAGATGATTTGTCAATATAGTTTAAAGTAGAGCTGGCAAAATATTGCTTCTCATTCTCTGATTTAATGACAATCCATTTTGTATAACATTCTTTTATGGTTTTGTAATGGTCGTAATCTTTGCTTTTTCCCAAATAGATTCTTAAAACATCTTCTAAGTATTGAACTATCGGCGACTCGTAAATCCAAAAAAGAGGCGCATCCTCAATTCTTACAAAAATCTCATTAAGTTGAGGCGGAACATCAAGATGAAAAAATTTGATGCTTTCCTTAAAACTTTTTAAATACTCAATAGAAGATTTTGCTTCAAACTGAAAACTTTCTTTTGCAAAATTGCGGAATTTCCCGTTTGATGCCTCGACACTGTTATCAACTAAAACCGCGGGTTCGCTATTTACTACATTACTTACAACCATTTAACTTATTTTTACCATCATTTACAAAGATTTATTTTTGATTTTGATTTAATTATCGAAGCTATTTGAAATTATTTGACCTTGCCCGGTAAGAAAAGAACTGTAAGCATGCGAAAACCATTAAAATTCCTTACTTTGGTTAAAAATGTTACTCATCCACCTCAGTTTATTTGCAAATTAATGTTCGATTGATTAAAATTAATAAAAAAATCTTTTACTTTTCACCACAGAAGAGTGATTTGACCACACAGAGTTGTTTTAAGGTTAGAACTATGACAGATGACTTGATTTTTGAAAACCGGTTGCACATTTTAGGGAAAATTACCGCAACACTTCTTCACGAAATTAGAAACCCCCTTTCGGTTGTAAAATTTAGTTTAGATTATTTAAACATGCACCAAGATCAACTTTCAAGCGATCTGAACGGAACAATCGAAAACGCATCGCAGGCGCTTGTGAGAATTCAAGCTTTAGTAGATAGCCTGCTTTACTTTTCGCGCCCGAACACAAAAGAAGAACGACTCTGCTCAATTGAACAAACATCAAACAAAGCGATAGATATTCTTGAAGTTCAAGCATCCCGAAAAAGAATAGGGTTTTCCCGCCTTTACGCTGAAAATATCCCCAACATTACTTGCGATGGAAACAAACTGCTGCAAATTTTCCTCAATCTTTTAACAAATGCCGTTGATGCATGTAAAGGAGGAGATAAAATTATCGTTAGAGTTATTAATGACCAACAGAAAGTTGTTTGGGAAGTTGAAGACAACGGAATAGGAATTTCCGATGAAGACAAACAATATATTTTTAACGACTTTTTTACTAAAAAAGAAAAAGGCACCGGGCTGGGGCTTAGCATCTGCAAGTCTTTGGCAAAAGAACTTAACGCTGAAATAAGCTTTGAAAGCCAACTCGGTAAAGGCTCAAAATTCATGCTGATATTTACTTCAACAATAGGGTAAGCGAAAATGAAATTTAAAATTTTAATAATTGATGATGATAATCTGGTCTGTCTTTCCCTTAGTAAAGTGCTTACAAAATTAGGGTACGATGTTCAAATCTGTATGGATGCCGAAGAAGTTACTGCCAAGATAGAAGAGTTTGAGCCAGATGTCATTCTCTTAGATATTTATCTTACCACACACAACGGCTTAGAGCTTCAAAAACAATTTCACAAAAAATATTCTCATATTCCGGTGATAATGATTACCGGCTATGCCGATGTAAATATTGCCGTCTCAGCTATGAAATCCGGCGCGTTCGATTTTATGCTAAAACCAATTGATTTAGACCAGCTCAAACTGGTTCTTCACAAAGCATTGGAAAACGTTACCCTTAAAGCAGAGGTTGACAAACTGCATAGCTTGCTCAAAGAAAACGAACTTTCAAAAGAGTTTTTCGGAAAGAACACAAAAATATTGCGGGTGCTAAATTCCGCAGAAAAATTAGCCAAAAGCCCGGATACCACCATTTTGATAGAAGGCGAAAGCGGTACGGGAAAAAGAAGTGTTCGCAAAATTTATCCACCAAAGCAGTTTACGAAAAGACGCCGTTTTCATCCAAATAAACTGCGCCACCATCCCTAAAGAATTAGCGGAAAGCGAACTGTTCGGGCATGAAAAAGGAGCTTTTACCGGAGCCTCGCTTAAAACAAAACTTGGCAAATTTGAACTTGCAAACGGCGGCACTATTCTTTTGGATGAGATCGGCGAGCTTTCATTAGACCTTCAAGCAAAATTGTTGCGCGTGCTGCAAGAAAAGAAATTTTACCGGCTTGGCGCCGAAAAAGAAACTACTGTGGATGCTCGAGTGCTTGCAGCCACAAATAAAAATCTGGAAGAAGAAGTGAAAAACGGAACCTTCCGCGAAGATTTATTCTACCGCCTCAATGTGGCAAAAATTACTATTCCTCCTTTGCGCGAAAGAAAAGATGATATTCCTGTTTTAGCATATTCTTTTTTAAAAGAATTTTCTGTTAAGTTCAGCAAAAAAGTAAGCCAAATTTCCCCCGATGTTATAGAGTTGTTCCAAAAATACCATTGGAAAGGAAATATCCGCGAACTGCGCAATGTGATGGAACGCGTTATTTTATTAACAGACGAAGAGGAACTGAAAGAAGCTCACTTTGGGTTTATTTTTGAAAACGAATCCGGTAACATTACTGATGACGACAAATTCACTTTGAAGATTCCCGCCAAAGGGATTAAAATTGATTTGGTTTTAAAAGATTTAATTCAGAAAACTTTGAAAATCACCGGCGGTAACCAGGTAAAAGCTGCAAAAGTTCTCGGGCTTTCACGCTCAAAATTGCGCTACCGTATGGAGCAGCTCGGTATTGAAGTTACAAAAAATGTGCAGTAGGTATTGCGCTAACCGGATACATTTGTGAAAAGGTTGAAGAAAAACTTCCTTTTTAGAGATACCATCCCACTCAGGGATAGTATCTCTATCAAAACCTAAAACAGAGTTCAGTTATAAATTACCGCTGAAAGATATCCAACCACTTGTTCATAATCGAGTGAAACTTCGCCTGAAGTAGTGCGATGAAGAACTTTGGCTTTGTTCTGTTTTTGTTCAAGGAATTTGAGCAACGCAAGAATAAGCCCGCCGCCGCACGCCTCGCTTTTGCCGGAAGTCAAATCATGTGATAACCCTTTATAATCAAGGCGTTCTATTCGTTCGGCAATGTTAGCATCCATCAAATCAGCTTTTTGCTGCGAATGATAATGCGAAAGATCCGAACTTACCACAACCAGCGTATCATCAGTTAATACGGCTGGCAAACTTTCTGCAAGAGATTCAATATAAATTTCGTTTTGATCTCCCATAACTACGGGAACAATTGAAAAATCAGTTAAGACCGTCTGCAAAAACGGAAGTTGAACTTCGATAGCATGTTCTTCTCTATGTCCTTCAACTCCACGGTAAATTCTTTTAGAACCTTTAACCAATAGCTCAGAAATATCATGATTGACGGGTACAAGACCAAGCGGAGTTTCGTAAGCATCTCCTTGGTAAATTGAAATTCCGGGAAAATATTCACTATGGCTTGGCGAAAGAATAACAACAGTAGAATAGCGCTTCCCTTTTATGGCATTGTACGCGTATGCCGCCGTTAAACCGGAATAAGTGTATCCTGCATGAGGGGCAATTATCGCTTGAAGATTTTGGAAGACCAAATGATGTTCCGAGCCATTCAACAATTTTTGAACATACGCATTTAATAGCGAAGGATTCTCTGGATAAAAATAACCGGCGAAGTGCGAAGGTCTATTTTCTTTCACCGGTCAAATCTCTATGCTGTTCTTCGTGAAAAACTTCAGCAGTAAAAGTTTTTATGTTCAAAAATTTTGTACGCCACAAATTAGGGTCAGCTCCGGCTTTTTGGCATAACGCCGTTAAAAAATCATTGATGGTAAATCTATGTTCAGTTGCAACTTGGGGTAAAAGTAACCCGTGCGCATTGGGTTCATCTAAAATTAATCCGTGAGTTCCAATTTTTATTTCATTATAATTTAAAAGCGGTAGTGAAGGAGTTAGTACAGATATTTCAATTAATAAACGGCGGGTTTCTTCAGCAGAAACCGGTGGAAACCGCGGGTCTTCAAGAGCGGAAAGTTTTGCAAGTTCCCAAACAGTTTCTGCAAGAGGCGTTTGAGCGGAAACAAATCCGAGACACCCGCGTAATTGTTTTTGCTTGGTAAGCGTTACGAAACAACCTGTATGCACTGCAAGCGATGGATGACGCACATAATCAATTTCTGGTAGAGATGAAAAATCTTCGTAAATTGATTCGAGCGACTGCCGCGCAATTAAAAGCAACATTCCTTTTTCGTCTTTCGTCAAAAACATAACTTCCTCTTTTAACTATTCACAATTTTAATTTCTACAATTTGTTTTTCTTTTATAAGAAAAAGAAAATTCTTGTAAACGAAAAACGAATCAGCAGCATAATTAGGAATATTTTTGTTCAGAACATCCGAGAAAAAAAGCGAGCCGTTTGCTGTTTCGCAAATATAAAAATGTTGGGTGAATTTCTCATCTTCTTTCTCGTGGAAAGTAAAGTAAAAAAATTTGCCGCTCTGAAGGTATTCTACTTGACCGGAAAATGAAAAGTTTGAAACGGAATTTCTTATGCAATCATATTGAGAATCTTCTTGCAACGGATTAAAAACTTCGGGGAAAAGATAATCTTCGTATGATTTTGCTTCTTGCGCCTGAAGTTTTAAACTATTTACTTGCGCATAATCTTCTCCAAGATTGCGAATCGCTTCCCCCGAACGTAAATCAATTTCCACATAAAACCTGCCTTCAAACTGCTGCTGGAAGGCGATTATCTTTTTATTGTCGGAAAAAAAATAGGTAAGCGCTTCATTTTTCCAAATAATTTTTTTTTGTTTGATATCATACACAAAAAAGCCTTTGTGCTGCGGCATATCGGGCTTTAAATAGAAATGAAAAATAATAAGATTGTCCTCTACGCTTTCAATTCCAATCCACGATTTTTCTTCAAACTGAAAGTTGGAGAAATATTTTGTCTTGGTTACAAGATCGTAACATGAAAAAAAAACTTCCTTCGTTTTCGGATCGCGTTCTTCAATAACAAGTTTATCCGTTTGCGAAATCAGAATCCGCCAAATCTGTTTGTTGTGGCGGTGCGTTAAATATGTTTCGATTTTTTTTTTGCCGATCATACCGGTTCAAACCTTGCCGTAAAATGACGAAGCATCGGCGCTTCGTACGTGAATTTCAATCCGCCAATTTTTTCGCGCTGCTTGAAGGTATCTATCACCACTTCGCTAACGTAATCAATATGGCTTTGCGTATAAACTCTGCGCGGAATTGCCAAACGAACAAGTTCCATCGGAGGGGAAATAATATTTCCGTTTCCATCGTTCTTTCCGAACATCACGCTGCCAATTTCAACAGAACGAATTCCGCCTTCTACATATAAAGCGCAAACTATTGCTTGCCCGGGAAATTGATGAGAAGGAATTTTCGGTAAAAATCTTTTTGCGTCAAGATAAATAGCATGTCCGCCGGGCGGCTCAATGATAGGAACGCCGGCAGAAACTAATTTTTCTCCAAGGTATTCAACGCTGCGAATTCTGTAATGCAAATAATTTTCATCCAACACTTCTTCAAGCCCTTGAGCAACCGCTTCCAAATCTCTTCCGGCAAGCCCGCCGTACGTTGGAAATCCTTCGGTAACAATTAAAAGATTGCGGCACTGCGTTGCCAGGGTTTCGTTTTGCATAGCTAAAAATCCGCCGATATTTACAAGCGCATCTTTTTTTGCGCTCATCGTAACTCCATCGGCATAAGAAAAAATTTCTTGAGCAATTTCTAAAATGGATTTATGTTCATAACCCTTTTCTCTTATTTTAATAAAGTAAGCATTTTCGGCAAACCGGCAGGCATCAATAAAAAGTGGAATTCCATATTTTTTACAAACTTCTTTTGTTTCTCGGATGTTTTGCATCGAAACCGGCTGCCCGCCGCCGGAGTTGTTTGTAATCGTAATCATGCAAAGGGGGATATTTTCTTTCCCTTTTTCTTGAATAAACTTTTCAAGTTTTTCAACATCCATATTTCCTTTAAAGTCAGCGCGGATTTCAGGATGCTTTCCAATTTCGTTTAAAAAATCTTCCGCTTCAGCGCCGGAGAACTCAATGTTTGCGCGGGTAGTATCGAAGTGCGTATTATTCGGAAAATATTTTCCTTTTCCGCCAACGATAGAAAAAAGAATTTTTTCTGCCGCTCTTCCTTGATGTGTTGGAATGATAAATTTCATTCCGGTAATGTTTCTAATCGCTTCTTCAAAACGGTAAAAAGACCGTGAACCGGCATACGACTCATCGCCTTGCATAATTCCCGCCCACTGCGCGGCGCTCATTGCTGAAGTGCCGCTATCGGTAAGCAAATCTATCAACACATTATCGGCGTGAAGTAAAAAAGGATTATACCCGGCTTCTTGCAACAGTTTTTCTCTTTCTTCCCTGGAGGTAAAACGAATTGGTTCTACCGATTTGATTTTGAATGGTTCAATTATAGTTTTCATAAAACTTTTCTACTAAATTTATAAAATGTTATCAGTAAACTACTTCAATTGGTTTTGAGCGCCAAATTGTTTACCAGGTAAAAGCACAGTTACATTGAAAATGACAGACGACATGATTTCACGTAATGTGATTAGTAATACTCTGCCGGGGAAATAGCACAAATGTGTTATTCTCAAACCTGAAGTTTTATCTAAATTTATTTTACTATTTTATTCAAATTTAGTAATATTGCAAGGCAACGAATTGAGTTGTTCTGCAATGTTGAGTTAATACAAATAATTTAACTAATTATCATTGAAAGGAATTTATATGAAATTCTATGCTCATCTTTTTGTTGTTACTTTTATTTTTTTTCTCACTCTTAACGGATGCAAGAAATCGGATGATGTTACTGATGCAGGAACGCCAACGACCGAAACTCTTACTGATGATGAAGTGGCGGACGCTGTCGCAAAATCGTTGGTTTCCGGTGAAGGCGGCGTAGGCCTTACAGGAGTCGTAAATATTTCGGGTGAAAAATCAAACGGAACTCATCTCTTGCTGAAGCAGAATAATCCAACTTCTCCCAACATTGATTCTACTTTTCATAAAGCCGGTAACACACAATATGCTTCTTATGATTACACCCTTGCCATGAATATAAAGTTTATTAAATGGGGAGAAGAATATCAAATGTACCTTCCCACTTGCGATACCGCAAAAGTGAATATCAAAGCATTCGGCAGTGTACTTGCTAACAGCGGCAAGTATGCATATTATGATACTACCTATCTCGCCAACACGTATTTAACGGGAATTGCAGCTTCATCCGATACCATCAAGCTTAGCGGAATGGCATATTATTTTAGTAACTTTAAAGTAGTTGCAACCGATAGAATGTACACGCTGGCAACACTGATGACCTTTTCATCGCTGAAAGTACCGAAATCAACTTACATGATTTCCGGCGGAACACTTACTATTTCAATTGAAGCAACGCTAAAAAATGGTAAGACGGTTTCTGCTACCGGCACAGTTACATTCAATGGAAACCAGACTGCGACACTTACGTTCCATAACAAGCAATTTGTAATCAATTTGAATTCGGGGTTAGTTGTTTCATAATTATTTTAAACTAAAAAAAAGGAAAAACCGTGAGCGAATTAGAAAATCAACAGCAAACTGATCAAGTTCTACTTGAAGAACAAGAACAGGAATTAAGCCATTCCGATAAACTTGTCGGCATTTTTTCAGAACCCGGAAAAACATTTGAAAGTATTGCTAAGTTTCCAATTAAAACAATTGACTGGCTGCTTCCTGTTTTGGCAATGCTCGTAGTTGTTATTATTTCCCAAGTTATTATGATGGGCAACCCGCAAATAAAAGCTGAAATGAAACAGAAACAACTTGAGGCAGTTGAGAAACGGTTCCAAGAACAAGTTGATAAAGGAACGATGACCAAACAACAAGCAGAAGAACAAATGCAAACTGTTGAAGAACAAATGGATAAAATGGGCGGAACTGTTGGAAAAGTTTTTACCGCTATTGGTATTCTGGTTTTTGGGTTTGGCGCTTATTTCGTAATTGCCGGTTTCTATTTCTTAATCATCAAATTTATTTTTAAAGCCGATGGCTCTTACAAACATGTTTTGGTTACCACCGGATTAACAAGCTACATTGGCATTATCAGTATGGTATTAGTTACCATCTTTTCGTTATTTAGCGGAAAACTTTCGCGCGATGTTTCGGCTGCAACATTATTTTCCGTAGACACAAAAACATTTGTCGGCTTTCTTCTGGCAAAATTAGATGTCTTCTCCATCTGGATTTATTTTGTTGTAGCGCTCGGAATGACAAAACTTTTTAATGCCGGCGATTCTAAAAAATATTATTATTTTATTTTTGGCGCTTGGATTATCTGGGGACTTATCGTCTTCTCCCTAATGAAATCGGTACCATTTTTACAGAACTTTGCGTAAAAAATTTTTTAAGGATGCAGATTGAGTTTCAGTCTGCATTCTTTTTATAAAATACTTTGCGGGTCAATATCAAAAAAGATTTTAACATCTTTGAATATCGTTCTTCGGTTGAACCGCATAAACGATTCCGAAATTGCTTTTCTTAAAATACTTCCCGAAGGATCAATAACGCGATCTGATTTTAGCACAATCTGAAAACGGAATTCCCCTTTCAGTCTTGCAATAACTGCGGAAGTCGGCGATGTGATTTTTAGATACTTTTTGAATGCCAGCAATTCATTATAAAATTCTTTCAGTGCGCCGAGCGCTTTTTTTTCTTCTCTATCTTTCGCTTCAATTACGGCAAGCCGCATAAACGGCGGGTAACCTCGGTGTTCTCTGTCAACTATTTCTTTTCGATAAAAACCGTCATAATCATTTTGTACAACTTTTTGCAGAACGAAATGTTTATCGTTTTGCGTTTGAATTACTACTTCCCCTTCAATTTTACTTCGTCCGGCTCTTCCGCTAACTTGTGTTAAAAGCTGAAACGTTCGTTCATCGGCGCGAAAATCGGGTAACCACAAATTTGTTTCTGCCGAAATAACGCCAACAAGCGTAACGCGTGAAAAATCCATTCCCTTTGCAACCATCTGCGTGCCAACAAGAATATCAATTGCTCCTTCTTTAAAATTTGAAAGGATCGTTCCCAAATTTCCTTTCTTTGAAATTGCATCGGAATCAATTCGTTCAAGTGCAGCGTTCGGGAAGTAATAGGCAAGTTCATCTTCAACCCGTTCCGTCCCGGTTCCAAAATATTTCAGATGCGGTGAACCACAGTGATTACATGCCGGCGGAGCTTCTTTTGAAAATCCGCAGTAATGACAGTGCAAAGTATTTTCGTTAATATGATAAACGAGCGAAACGGAACAGTTATCGCACGTTTCTATTTGTCCGCATTCAACGCAATAAATTTGCGTTGCAAAACCTCGTCTGTTTTGAAGAATGATCACTCCTTCTTTCTTCTTCAACCGTTCCTCAATTTTTTCAAGAAGCGTTTTTGAGAAAAAACTTTCCATCCGGTTAAGTTTCTTTTCGTCGTTAATATTTACTAACGTTATTTTGGGAAGTTTCGCGTCATCCACACGTGTTGGAAGATTTAAGAGTTGATATTTTTTCATCGAGGCGCGATACATGCTTTCAACCGATGGAGTTGCCGAACCGAGTAAAATCGGGCAATCTGAAAATTTTGCGCGCATCAACGCTGCATCTCTCCCATTATAGCGGGGCGTTTCATCCTGTTTATAGCTTCCATCATGCTCTTCGTCAACAATGATTAAGCCTATATTTTTCAATGGCGAAAAGAGCGCCGACCGCGCCCCGACAACCACCTGCGATTTTCCGTTCAAAATATTTTGCCACGAATCAAACCGTTCGCCGGGCGACATTTTGCTGTGAATAACTGAAACCATACTTTTAAAATTGTTGATTAACCGAGCCGTCATTTGAGGCGTTAATGAAATTTCGGGAACAAGAACAATGACGGTTTTGCCAAGCGCCAAAACTTTTTTTGCTAATTCAATATAGACTTGCGTTTTGCCGCTTCCCGTTACTCCGTGCAGCAGAAATATTTTAAACGACTGATTTGCAAGAAAGGGATGAACTTCATCTAAAACTTTTTTCTGATCAGGAGTTAGAGCAAAATTTATCAATTCCTCGGAATAAGGTTCTTGAAATGTTCTCTCGATTTGCTTTTTAACGATGGTGATAATTTCTTTTTTCTCAAGCCCTTTAATTGACGCGGGAGAAGCTTTTGTTTCGTTCAAGAGTTGTTGAAGAGGCATTTCATGCTGTCCGGAAACAAGTTTCAGCAGAACCTCCACTTGCTTTGGCGATTTCTTTTCAATTGTCGGAATAAACTCATAAACCTCTTCCGCTGATTTTAAGAGTTTCACCGAAAGAATTGTTTTAATTCTAACCTTTGCTTTATCAACTTCATCATGAATGGTAATCACGCCCGCTTTTTCCAACGTACGGAGTGGCGAAAGAAGATTTTTCCGTTTCGTTTGCTGCTGAAGTTGGTGATAACTGGTAGTTTCATTTTTAGATAATATTTTCAGCAGCGTTTTTTGAATGGCGGATTTTGTTTTTCCTTCATCCAACAATTTGCATGCAACGGTTACATCAACCGAAATACGTTTTTTAGATTGTACTTCAGTTCCCGGCGGAATAGCAAGCCGGAAAGCTTCGCCGAGCGAGGAGAGATAATATTCGGAAAGCCACTCATAAAATTTAATTGAGGTCGCATCAAAGATTGGCAGTTCATCTAAAACATCGTAAATGTTTTTTAATTTTTCCGTTACAGAAGTTTCTTTAAGAAGAGATACGATAAAACCTGTTAGCACTCTTTTGCCGAATGGCGCTACAACTCTTACCCCAACTTGCACTTGTTCCTCTAATTCACCTGGAACTGTGTAAGTAAAAGCTTTTCGGAACGGCAACGGAAAGACTACTTCAACATACACAGGGAGAAATTCCAAAAATCAAAAAAACAAATTCCAAAACGCAAAAAAGAAAATTCAAAAGACAAGTTCCAAAAATCGAGCGACCATTTTTGACTATCGAAAACGAGGAAGTCATATTAATTATTCGCCTTGTAAAAAGGAGCAAGTTCGCGCAGGTCATCAAGGTTTACATCCGTAAGCATTTCAAATTTCAACACTTTTTGATTTGCCTCCCAAATTATTCTTTTAAATTTGTTTAAGGGAACAACCGTTCCGTTTGTGGAAATAATACTGTCACCTTCTTCAACGGTTAAGAAATAATAGCCGTCTTGATATTGAAGTCTTCCCTCCACAACGCTTATATCGGTAAACTTAAATGTTACTTGCCCGTTAAGATTTTTGTTTTCAATAAATAAAGTACGGTTGGTGATTTCTTTTCCTTCTTCTTTTTGCGCAAGAATAAATTCATCGCTCTTTAATAATTTATTGAAAAGAGTTTCTTTATCTTCGGCAAACTCTTTATTGCCTAACGCATCTGATTTTAGATCACAAAATGTTACTTTTGCTTCGCCGGATTTTTTACCTTCCATTGCTATTTCATACGAAACTTTTTCATAAACTAAACAGCCGGAAAATGACATTGCCGCAAAAGATAAAATAAAAAATGTTTTTACGTTCATGATTTTTCTCTTAAATATGTGAACAAAAAATTAAGACACTCCTTCTTCGAGTAATGTTAATCGTTGATAATCAACATCAAGCTCGGCGTTGATACCAAACGGCAGCGTAAATTTGTTTACAACATGCCCAAATGATAAACCATACAGAACCGGGATTTTTAACTGGAATAATCTTTCTTGCAAAACTTCGGAAAGAGAAAAAGAATTTGCAATCCCCGATTCAGCAGGCTTCGATTCGCATTTAGAAAAAACCCCAAGCGCTATGCCGGCGGCTTGTTTGAACTTTCCTGCTTGAATCATTTGCGTTAACATTCTATCAATACGATACGGTTCTTCGCCAACTTCTTCAAGAAAAATTATTTTCCCTTTTGAATCAACGTCATATTTTGTTCCGATTAACGAAGCCACAATGGATAAATTTCCGCCGATAAGTTTCCCGATAGCTTTTCCGCCGCGGATAGCGAACGGTTTGTATTCAGTTTTTGTAAAATCTTCAACAGCGCTTTGCAGAGCAAGCTGCCGCTGAGGATGCAGCAAAACATTGGTAAAATTAGTTACGCTGAAATCATTAAACGTAGAAGTTGCAACCGGTCCGTGGAAACCAACTAATCCGGTTTGTGAAAAAATTCCGTAAAGAAGCGCGGTAATATCGCTGTATCCGATTAAGACTTTTGGGTTCCGCTTAATCAAATTAAAATCGAGAAAATCTAACGTGCGCGCGCAACCGTATCCGCCGCGCACACAAACGATGCCATCAATCTTTTTGTTGCCGAACATTTCGTGCAAATCTTCAGCGCGTTCTTTATCTGTTCCGGCAAAATAGCCGTTAGTGTGTAAAATATTTTTCGCAACCATAACCGAAAAACCGAGCGAAGAAATATTCCGCTTTGATTCTTCAAGTTGTTCTTCGGTAATAAAACCGCCGGGGGAAACTAAGCCGATGGTGTCGCCGATTTTTAGTCTCTTCGGTTTAATAATCTTTAATGAAGATTCAGCAAATGCCGCTCTGCTTGAAAGAAGAAGCGAAGCTGAGGCGGCTCCGACAGATGTAATAAAATTTCTTCGTTTCATAAATAAATTTTTTCTACCATTTTTTCCTTTTCCAAACAAACGTTAAAGAGGCAACCGATGCCGAAGCGAATCCCATGATAATCCAAAACGCAAAAGGGTGACCAGATAAAGGAATATGAACATTCATCGAAAAGGCGCTTACCACAAAGGTTGGAACCATAATACCTATGGTAATAATATTTAATGTTTTCATCAACACGTTTAAGTTATTCCCCACGATAGAGGCGCGGGCATCCATAAGGCTTGCTAAAATGTTGGAATAAATATCCGCTTGCCGCAAACACTGGTTGTTTTCAATTAACATATCTTCAAGGAATTCAATTTCTTCGGTTGTAAAGCCGATTTTTGCCGCGTTGGTTTTAAGCTTGCTGAATAATACTCCGTTTGAACTAATTGAGTTCAAATAATAAACCAAACTTTTTTCAAGCGAAAATAAATTTATCAGATAACTATTCTCCATCGCCGCATTAATTTTTTTTTCGAGTTCGTCCGAAATAACATTAATGATTTTTAGATGTTCCAAGAAATGAAAGATGGAGCGGTAAATTAATTTCAGCGTTAGTTCTTGCAAAGAAGATACTTTTGCTAATTGCTTTCCTTCAAAGAGCATTAAGTCTTCATCAATAATAATTACAAGTTTATCTTTAAATAAAAACAATCCGGTTGAAGCTACTTTGAAAAAAAATTGTTGTTCGCCGGAATAATTTTGCGGACGCTTAAAAATTAGGGCAATATGGCTCGGTTCAAATTCAAGCCGCGACAACTCGTCAGGGTCTGTTGCCGAATTTAAAGTGTGTTCATCGAGGTTTAATACATCAACTAAAAATCTTTTCTCTTTTTCATCAGGGCAGATAAAAACATAAATCGGGCTTTGCTCGGAAGTTGTTTCAACAATTTTATTTTCAATGATTGAGTATCGTTTAAGCATAGTACCTCAACAGAGATTTCTGAGTAACTGATTATTTTATTTTTTCCACTTCGTCAAAAAGCAAATGATCAAATGTTTCGCGCGAGCGAATAATGTTAAAAGAAGTTCCATCTACCAAAATTTCGGACGGTCTTCTGCGCGCATTATAGTTAGACGCCATCGCCATTCCATACGCGCCGGCAGACATTACTGCAAGCAATTCTCCATGCGTACTGTGTTGAATGGTTCGCTCCTTTGCTAAAAAATCACCGCTTTCACAAACGGGTCCAACAACATCGGCAACAATTTCTTCTTTGGTTTCATCAACTGTTACAGGTTGAATAGAGTGGTATGCGCCATAAATACTTGGGCGCAATAAATCGGTCATTGCCGCGTCAACTATTATGAAATTTTTGTTTTGGTTTTTCTTTGTGTACAAAACTTCGGTTACCAAAGCTCCGGCATTCGCAGTTAAAAATCTTCCGGGTTCAAAGATAATTTCACAATTCAGGCTTTTTAGAGTTGGAAGAATTGCTTCCGCAAATTCTTTAATCGAAAAAGTTTTTTCATCTTTGTATCGAATTCCGATTCCGCCGCCAATATCAAAATGGGTTAATGCGATTCCTTCTTTCTTCAAAACGAAAAAAAGTGAGGCAAGCTTTTCAACAGCTTCCACAAAGGGCGCAATAGTGGTTATTTGCGACCCGATGTGCATATCAATGCCGGTAAAGCGAATATTTTTCAGTTTCGTTTGCATACGAAAAATTTCCAACGCCGTCTCGCTATCAACGCCAAATTTGTTTTCCGCAAGTCCGGTAGAAATATACGGATGCGATTTAGCGTCAACATCGGGATTAACGCGAACCGCAACCGACGCAATTTTGTTTTTTGAGGCTGCAATTTCGTTTATTAAAATAACCTCTTCCGCCGATTCTGCTTTAATCATCAAAACATTATGCTCAATACCAAGTTCAATTTCTCTTTTTGTTTTTCCGACGCTTGTAAGAATTATTTTCTCCGGTTTAGCGCCGGCTTTTAGCGCGCGGTAAAGTTCTCCTTCGGAATTAACATCTACTCCGCTCCCAAGTTCTAAAAAAGTTTTAATTACGCTTAAGTTGAAATTCGATTTTACCGCATAAAATATTTTATGAGGAATTTCATGAAATGCCGCTTCAAATTCTTTGTAGGCATGTTCAAAATAATTTTTGCTGTAAATATACGCGGGTGTTCCGGTCTGTTTAACGATATCAGTTATCGCAACATCTTCGCAGTGAAGCTGATTGTTTCTATAAGTAAAATATGCCGAAGGAAAGGATTGCATAATTTTTTTCAATTTCTCTTTTTGTGATATTTCTTTTGCAAATATAATGTTTTTCTTCGCTTTGCAGTTTTAATAATTCAACGTTTTAATAAAAAAGATTTACTTGGTTTGCGCACCGGATTGGAATGTGTTGAACAAAACCATAACACGAGTCCGAACTTCATTTGAAAATCTACTAGTGTCACGTCACTTGTAATATGACGCAATAGATATTATATTGCTATCACAAAAAGAAAGGCAATGTGATGGCAAAGTATAAAGTTACTTTAAGTAGAGAAGAACACGAGGAACTAAAGGA
>Ga0172371_10006828_pt1 | contig 16438 bp, 16 predicted proteins | sample Lak12m_FD_114543 | JGI IMG/M metagenome (GOLD analysis project Ga0172371, IMG submission 114543) | Freshwater microbial communities from Kabuno Bay, South-Kivu, Congo - kab_022012_12m | ecosystem: Environmental > Aquatic > Freshwater > Lake | place: Democratic Republic of the Congo: South-Kivu...
ATCCGTAATAGTCACGCCCTTCTTAGAATACTGTTCGAATAACTTTGCTTTTTGCTTCATATTATTAATTTCCAATATCCAAATACCAATACTACCAATCAATGTTCAAGTGGGAACCCTCCCCGAAGTATGAGGGGATTACCAATTTCCAATTTAAAACTTAAAACCAAGTATATCTCTTCTTTCATTGATAATTGGTTATTGGTAATTTATTGGACATTGATCATTGGTAATTGGAAATTTTTCTCCTTGTCTTACTCTCAATTGATCCCAATCTCCTTCTCAATATGCTCCGCCAGGTCTTTTGCCATGTCATTGATCATGCCGTGGTCTTTTCCTTCGATCATGACTCGAGCCAGGTTTTCCGTACCGGAATACCGTAAAAGAATACGCCCTTCATCTTTCAACCGGGCGTTATAATCGGCCAACTTCTTCTGAACAACCATTAACTTTTCAAACGGGCGTTTTTCTTTAACCCGGACGTTCACTAATATCTGCGGCATCTTCGACATACACGCGGCAAGCTGGCTTAACGGCGCGTATGATTCTTTCATGACTTTAAGGATCTGTAATGCCGTAAGCAATCCATCCGGCGACGTATGATAATCACAAAAAATAATATGCCCTGACTGCTCTCCACCCAGATTGAGCTCAAACTTACGCAATGTTTCCAGGACATATTTGTCACCGACGTTCGTACAAAGCAGTTTCCCGCCGGCATTTTCAATACATACTTTTAACCCGTAATTGCTCATCAACGTGCCTACGACCGTATTTTTCGCCAAGCGGTTTTGCTTCATAAAACCGTGCGCGGCTACGGCAAGAATATAGTCGCCGTCCAAAACATTGCCTTTTTCATCGACTAAAATACCCCGGTCGCCGTCACCGTCTAACGCGACGCCGATATCGGCTTTTTTCTCAAGAACGACTTCTCTTAAATAGCTCAAATCGAGCGCGCCGCCCTTGTTGATATGTTCGCCCGATGGTTTATCATGGATCGGAAAAACCTGCGCTCCCAATTTTCTAAAAAGAGACGCCGCGAAAGGAGAGCCCGCTCCGTACGCGCAATCAAGCGCGATGCGCATGTTCTTTAAAGAATACCCTTTTATGGTCGACAGCAAAAACTTGATATAATTCGATTGAGCGTCTTTCAAGGTTTTAATTTTACCCCGGACATGGCCGTTCTTACCATTGCTGGCATGGATAAAATTGCTAAAAATGATATCTTCCATCCATTCTTCTTCGTCCTCGGAAAGTTTAAATCCGTCTTTATTGAAGAATTTAATGCCATTGTCCGATGGTTTATTATGGGACGCCGAGATCATTATTCCCATCGAAGATTCATAATGCTTCACTAAATAAGAAAGACCCGGCGTCGTGATAATGCCCCCCAATAAAACATCCAGGCCATAATAATTGACCGCGTCCGCCAATATCGTCTCGATGCGGCTGCCGCTTAAACGCGTATCCTTGCCGATAATGACCTGTGGTTTACATTTTTTGTTCTTCGACTTTCTTTCCTGCAGCACCACTTCCGCGATACTTCTGCCGATCTTATAGATCATGCCGTCGGTCAACGGATATTCACCGGGTGTTCCCCGAATACCGTCGGTGCCGAAAATTTTTCCTGTTCGTTCTGTACTGCTCACATTAGCCTCCTTTTATCCTTTAGTGTATGCGCTCTTTGACTTTGTCAGATACCGAGCTTAACGATTTACCCGCCCGATCTTGTCAGGCGTAGCGAATAGTAAAGAATACACTATACTATCCGCACATACAAAGCTTAGCCAAATCTATGAAACTTGAGTATTATCTCCCTCTACGGGATCTGCTACAGAAGGAGATGCCGGTGTGCCGCTCGCGCCGTTACCATTACCGTTTCCATTGCCATTGCCTTTGGAATAGTAACGATTATGCAGATAATAATAATAGGAACCATAAATATCCGGGATGTAATAATCGGTCTGATTCAGTATACATCCGGTCAATTTCGCGTGGGCCTGATCCAATAACTCCTGGGCCTTCAGAAGGATATTTTTGCGGGTACGCTGCGCCTGCACAACGAGAAACACCGCGTCGGTCTGTGCCGCCAACAAAGCCGCATCGGTAAACGGCATCAACGGCGGCGTATCGAGAATAATATAGTTCAGGTTTTCCGAGCGCAATTCTTCCAATAATTTACGCATATTCTTGGAACCGAGCAACTCCGAAGGATGCAGCGGAGTCTTCCCATGCGGGATCATGAACAAATTAGGAATGCTGGTATGATGAACAGCTTCCGTATAATGGCATTTACCCTGCAATACTTCACTCATGCCGGGAGTCCCATCGACATTTAAGTATTCGCCGACAGCTCCTTTACGCAGGTCGCAATCTATCAACAGGATCTTACTGTCTATATCTTTCGAAAACGCCACGGCCAGATTCGCGCAGGTCATCGATTTCCCTTCACCGACTAAAGAACTGGTAAGAGTTATGATCTGAGGGCCCGCGCCGAGGGTCCGTTTATCGTAAGCCCTTCTATTGCCGTTTTCTTTATGCGCGAGCAAAGATTTAACATGGGTACGTAAAATACGGTATTGTTCGGATACCGGAGAAGCGTAATCGTGGTACGTGACCACCCGTTGATTGATGCCGGACTTCTCCCGGGGGATGACTGCTCCGCTGGGGTCAACGGCAAAAGCGTCTTTACGCGACGCCTGCGCTATCAAAGGTACCTGCTTTCCAAGAATCGTCCGCTGTTCTGAAAGTGTATGCAACGTTTCCGTGGAAGGGATTTGCTGTTCAAGTAATTCTTTCGTCTTTTCAGCCAAAGACTGAATTGACTTTTTCTTCTGTTCTTCCCGCTCTACCTGTATTTTCTTTAACAAATCGGTAATCTTACCCATGTATTTCTCCTTTATATTAGTTTCGAGTTACGAGTTGCGCGTTACGTGTAATACAGTTACGGATTTCGTGTTACCTGTTACGTATTAAGAAACACGCAATTCTTTTTTACTATAAACCTTTCCATTTCGTAAATATTTAATAAAGCCACTAATGATTTTCCGTATAACTTCAGTTTCATGATATATTCTGTCAAAATCATCCTGTTCTACATACTCCTGATCAAGAGCAACATACATATGACTTTGGACTTCGGATACTGAACGGCGTGCAATAGTTAAGAACCGCGCAAACTCTGCTCGTGAATAACTATCAAATCCTTCAGCAATGTTACTCATCACTGAGGCCGACGCATCTCTAATCTGGTCTCTCAACCTATAATCTTTATAGAATTGTTCTCGTGACGTTATTCTATATACCATTCTTGTCATTTCTCTCGCTCTTCTCCACGCTTCAACATCTTCAAAGCGTTTAATACTCATTGTAACTTGATTTATTGACTCGAAACTTGTAACCCGAAACTCGCAACTGACGAGCCACAGTTTGCTTCTTGTTCTAACAGACTTCCCATATCTCTAGCGCATTCATCGATTGCCGCCGCAGTCACGGGTTTTTGCTCACGCAAGAATCCGGTAAAGAGCGCACGGTCACATAACGTATTAATAAGACGAGGAATTCCTTGCGAATACGCGTAGATACGGTCAAAACATGCATCTTCAAACATCTGAATGCCATCGCCGCCGGCAATGCGCAGACGATGCAAAATATAGGCTTTTGTTTCTTCCTTGTTTAATGGATACAGGTGATAATACACCGATACTCTCTGACGCAATTGCTTTAATTCCCTGAGTTTGAGTATCTCTTTCAACTCCGGCTGGCCCATTAAAACGATCTGCAACAACTTTTCTTTCTCGGTCTCAAGATTGGAAAGCATGCGGACTTCTTCCAGAACGCTGGCATTCAGATTCTGCGCTTCATCGATGACCAAAACCACGTTAAACCCTAACGAAATCTGCTCAATAAGGAATTTATTGAGAGCGTTGAGCATTTTGATCTTCGGCCATTGTTGTTTGTAGAAAATATCGAACTCTTCAAGGATCGCGATCATCATCTGCTTCGGTGTAAGGTGAGTATTCGTGATCAGGGCGATTTTCGTACTTTTGTCCAACTTGTTCAATAACGTATGCCATACGGTCGTCTTTCCCGATCCGATTTCTCCGGTAATGACCGCGAATCCTTTTCGCTCCGTGATCGCGAAAATAAGATTATTCAATGCTTCTTCGTGCTTCTCGCTCGGAAAGAAATATTTCGTGTCCGGGGTCACCGTAAAAGGCTTTTCCGTTAATCCGTAAAACTGTTCGTACATTACGCTTCCTTTCGTGGTACCAACGCGAAGATCTTCTCAAAGAATGACGGCCTGTTTGCCAGGTCCTCTTTCGTCATGATCGTCGAAATACTGCCTAACACCGGCACATTCAACAATTCTTTGAGGTCTTCTTCGGTTTTTACCGAAGAATCAAGATATTCAAGCCCGAATATCAACCCGGCGCCTATTGCCGCGCCCAAAATAATCCCCAGCAAAGTCAATTTTACTTTATTGGGTTTAATCGGCGTCAACGGTAACCGGGCAGGTTCGATGACCTGAAACTTGGTACGATTATCAGAATCCCCCAAACGTTCAGTGATCTTTGCCGATTCTAAACGGTCTAATAACATCCCGTAGATCTTCTCATTAATGGCTTTATCCCGCTGCAGCCGCATTAACTCTTCCTGCTGGCGCGGAGCTGAATCCGCGATACTGACATAGGTCTTTGAGTCAACCCCTGCCTGCTTCGCCATTTCTTTAACATACACGGTACGCTTCTCTTTTAACGAATCAATACGGCGTTTTAACGACTTAATACGCGGATGCTCGTCGGTTAATTCAACTTGAGCCATGACTAATTCCGCTTCAGTGGAAGCAAGCTCCTGATTCAATTGGCTCAGCGGCGCGTGGATATCCGAATTCTCACCTTTAGAATCGCCTGAACCCGAAAGATTGATCTGCAAACCGTATATTTCATTAAATTTAGTCAATTCCGCGCCGGCTTTATCCAGCTTTTCTTTGTAAATCTTCAGCTGTTCATTGATAAAATCGATTGCCGAACCGGTATCCTGCAACTGTGATGAAACGTTCTGCTGGATAAGAAGATCACACAGCGTATTGACGACTTCCTGCGTTTTCTTGGCATGTTCACCCATATAACCGATCATGATGATCCCGTTCTGGCGCATCTGCAGGACAATGTTCTTACGGATATCCATGATAAGTTTCTCCATGCGCAGCGCGTCATTACTCGTATCCTTATTTAAACCTAAACGCTCGACTAACTGAAATAAACGCGGCCATGACAAAATCTCTTCTTTAATAACCTGCAGCCGATAACCGACCGGTGTCGTTACCGCCAGATTATTCAACAACGGATTCACTACGGTCTTATCATCCACGAGGATCATCGCCTGAGCTTGATAGATCTTGGGGAGCACGAAACCGCTCAAAAAGAACCCGACGGAACAACAGACCAACGGGACGATAAGGAACCATTTCTTCCGTAAGAATATGCGCAAATACTTGTGAAAATCAAAACTCATGCTCGCGTTCATTATCTGTCTTCTCCTTAATACAAATTTCTATTTAGCTGATAGTGTCGTTTTTAAATCACGCGCGTCCGCGGCTTTCTTAAACGGATCAAGAAGCACGCTCAACGCACGATTGATCTCAGCAGGAACGGTCGAAGGGACGACAACGACTTCCCCGGGCTGTAATACCAGATCATCTTTTAAAACACCTTTATATAACAACGTATAAATATCGACTTTGCGGTACGACGGCGTTTTTACATCCGGCTTTACCACAATAACTCTCCTTAATGCGGCTTCACGCGTCGGTAAACCCGCGCCTGCCAATAAATCCCGAAGCATCACGGTATCTCCCTGCATCGGATATTTCCCCGGACGCCCGACTTCTCCGAGAATATACACAAACTTGCTTAAATACGCGTCCATCGTCACATCGACTTCAGGGATCTTAATAAATTTCTCTAATTGTTGAGTGATCTTGTCGCGCAATGCCGTTTTGGTCAATCCTTCTGCCTTAATATCTCCCATAAACGTATATTGAATATTACCATCCGGCCCTACGACAAACTTGCCGCTAAACTCAGGATTATTACGGACCGTTATCTCCACAATATCGCCTTTACCTAATGTATACGTAGCTGACTCGCCACCGATCGGCGGCATGACTTTCGCGTTAGAAACGGTAGCATCACTCTGTAGTATCGGCGCTGTAGTAACTGCCGGCGTTTCCTTGACGATTTTCGCTTCAGAGACTTTCTCCTGTGAAAAAGCGATACCCCCGACCGATACCGTAACTACCGCAGCTACTATGATTTTCTTGACTGTTGCCATCTGCTTCTCCTTTCGTTTATTCAAAAAGTTTACCCCTGTTCTCTCATACCATATTTTGAAACAGGAGGAAGTCTTTAAACTTCTTTATTGGAACCCCACAAGTTATACCTGTGGTACCTTTCTTTGTTCGCCCCGTAGGGCGGTGTCCCTTCCTAAGTTCACCGCGGGCAAAGCCCGTGGAACTCCGGCCAAGGGATGAGCCTTCACAGAGCCGGATATAAAGAATCCACGTAACTTTTCAATTGCTCGACCTCATTGGGTGAATATACCCGCCATCCGCGCCAATCACGGCTAGCTTTAATGACTTTGCCGGTCTGTTCCCACCGGACGATGGTTTTGGGAGCTACTCCGATCTTTTTTGCAGCTTCTGTAATAGTATGCCGTTTCTCTCTTTTAATATTCATTTTACTCTTTTTAATGCCTGCTTCAACAAATATTGTCCTAGTCTGTCCTACTGTGTCCTAGTCTGTCCTATTATTTACGGCTGTCTTTAGTACTCCGCCATGATTATTAGATATAAGCATTTAGCGTGCCACTTTCGTTGTTTTATCAGAAAATAGCTCTAATATGTTTATAATCAACATGTTAGCTGTACTGGTTATTTAAAAATAATTCCGACGTGTTTTTACCGACTTACGACGATGTGAGTTTGTGCATTCTTATGAACAAAATGCCCATAAAGCTTAAAATGTAGGTCTATTTTTAAAACAGGTGTCTATTTGCTTAGACAGTTTTCACTCTCATGCAACAACTTATTGATAATAAATAGGTTATGCATTATACACTACTCAGTGCTCAAGAAAATGATGTAGGATGTCCGCTGCGCTGGGACGTCCGTTCCCTACGGTCACTAGGACGTGGGACGTATAAGAATGTAGGATGTGAAAGAAAGTAATACGTGGAAAGTAATGAACCAAAAAATGAGAGATAGAAAAATTGAGTTTGATAGTTGTTTAATAGACGTCCTAGCGAACGAAGTGAGTGGACATCCTAATGAGCCCGCTGCGCGTGGCGAATGAACATCCTAGTCCCCGAAGGGGACGGACATCCTAACGAACGCCGTGAGTGAACGTCCTAACAAACGAAGTGAGTGGACATCTTAATGAACGAAGAGAATGGACGTATTACGGAAGAGCGAGCTAACAAGCTTACCAGCTCACGAGCTTGCCTTTTTTCTCTTCTCTTCTATTATCTTATTGGTCTTCTCGGTGGGAACTTCGACATACTCGGCAAACTGCATAGAACAGGTAGCGCGGCCGCTACTGAGAGAGCGATACGTCGTCGTGTATCCAAAAAGTTCCGAGAGAGGAGCTTCCGCGGTAACGATCTTCTGATTTCCTTGTGCCTCCATACCCATGATCTTTCCTCTACGCGAACAGATATCTCCGACAATATTACTGACGTATTCTTCCGGAGTCGTGATCTCAAGCGCCATGTACGGTTCCAAAAGAATGGGTAAAGCGTTCATAAATGCTTTCTTAAAACAGCCGATCGAGGCTAAACGAAACGCGATCTCCGAAGAATCTACTTCATGGTATGAACCATCCAATAAGGTGACTTTGACATCGACAACCGGATACCCCGCGTATACGCCTCTATTCATGATCTCTAAAAGCCCTTTTTCAATCGCGGGAAAATACGAGCGCGGAATCGCGCCACCAACGACTTTATTCTCAAACGTAAAACCTTTTCCCGAAGCATTCGGCGCCAACTCAAAGACTACATGCCCATACTGCCCGCGGCCGCCGGTCTGTTTGACATGTTTGTACTCTTCGGTAACCGCTTTGGTCACGGTCTCCTTAAAAGCGACCTTCGGCTGGCCAACGGTTACGCCCACGCCAAACTCTTCTTTCAAGCGATCGATAATGATCTCCAAGTGCAACTCACCCATCCCGGACAATACGACTTCTTTCGTCTCTTCATCAGTCTGCACGCTAAAAGTCGGATCTTCTTCAGCCAATTTCGACAAAGCTTTACCCAACTTATCCTGGTCCTGCCGGCTTTGCGGATTTACACTCAACGACACAACCGGAACGGGAAATTCTATTGCCTCTAATAACACCGGAGTATCTACATCCGTAAGCGTATCACCGGTAATAGAATATCCTACCCCTATCAATCCGACGATATCGCCGGAGTACGCGTCTTCTCTGTTCTCCCGCTGATTAGCATGCATCTGCACAATCCTGCCGACCCGCTCTTTCCTATTTTTTGTCGCGTTTAATACATATGAACCCGCTTTTAAATGTCCGGAATAAACACGGACATAGACTAATTTACCCATATGCGGGTCTGTCTGGACTTTAAAGACTAACCCGGTAAAAGGCTCTTGGTCATCCGGATGCCGTTCTACAGTCTTTTCATAATCATGCACATCATGCGCTCGTACTGCCGGCAGGTCCATCGGCGCGGGCAGATAATCGATAACCGCGTCCAATAATTTCTGCACTCCCTTATTCTTAAACGCTGAACCGCAGACGACCGGGACGATCTTATTCGCGACCGTTCCTTTACGGATGACTTTGCGCAATTCATCGGGACTGATCGCGTCTTCCGATTTTAGATACTTCTCCATCAAGGCATCATCGAATGCCACGGAACGTTCAACCATCATATGATGATACTTCTTCGCGGTATCCCGGTATTCCTCAGGGATGTCTTTGACCTCGAACTCTTCGCCTTTACCTTCGACTAAATACTCATACGCTTTCATCTCGACCAGATCGATGACCCCTTTAAACGTATCTTCCGCTCCCCAAGGGATCTGTATCGGCACGACTGCGGCCTGCAGCCTGTCTTCCATGCTTTTTAAGGCGTTAAAGAAGTTCGCCCCGACCCTGTCCATTTTGTTGACGAACGCGATCTTGGGAACATGGTATTTATCCGACTGGCGCCACACGGTCTCTGATTGCGGCTGAACCCCGGCAACCGCGCAAAGGACGACGATCGCGCCGTCTAATACGCGCAGGCTGCGTTCGACTTCCACGGTAAAATCCACGTGCCCGGGCGTATCGATCAGATTAATACGGTGATTATTCCAGAAACAAGTCGTCGCTGCCGCGGTAATCGTAATACCGCGTTCTTGTTCCTGTTTCATCCAGTCCATCGTCGCCTTCCCGTCATGGACTTCACCGATCTTATGCGATTTGCCGGTGTAATACAAAATCCGTTCTGATACCGTTGTCTTACCCGCATCGATATGCGCGATAACACCAATATTGCGTAACCGGTCTAAAGGATATTTTCTGACAATCGTATCTTTCTTAGCAGCTTCTTTAGCAGCAGCGAGCTCTTCCGCCGAAGGCTCTTTTTCAACTTCGGCTGGATCAGGGGCCTCTAAAGAGCTTTCGATTGATGCTACAACCGCTTCATTCACATCCGGAGGCTCTACAAGCGGTTCCTGCGGCACTGGCGGGGTTACCGGTGGCGTAATCTCAACAGGCGAGTTCTCCTGCGCCGATGAACCCGCAGATACAACAGTATCTGCTATAACCGGTTGATCTACCGCAGAAGCCGGCTGAACTGGTACTGCCACCTCCTCTGCCGGTAGGCCGGCGGCGGGAACGGCCTCTTCTTTATGGCGCGTGACACTTCCGGTTTGGACTTCCAATAATAAATGATTATATTGCAGTTTTTTATGCGCGAGTTCATTCTCTACCGAATCATAGAGTATTTTTACTTCATTAAATTTCGCCTGCACTTCATTGAATTCTTTCTTTGTGACGAATTCGCTCTCTTTCTCTTTCTTTTTATAATCAAATATCGTCTTACTCTGTTCGCGCACCTGCACAGCGTAGTTTTCTATCTTGGCGCTTAGGCCCCGATTTTCTTTGACCACTTCCTGGTTCTGCGCGTCAATGGCCCTTAACTGCTCCATCATGCCATTGAGTTCCTTGCCCAGCCGTACGTTCTCGGTAAATACTTTCTCCAATTCCTTGTCTTTCTTATCCAGCTCATCTTTATACTCATTGTTTTGGCGCTTATACCGCTCTAGTTTCTCTTCTTCTTTCACGGTCCAATCTTTCTTCTGCTCGATCTCTTTGGACAACGCGGTATCCTGCACTTTTTGCGTATCAAGCTGTTTCTTTACAGCGAGGCTGTCCGCATTCAGTTTATCGATCTCTTCCTTCAAAGAAGAGATCTCATTCTTCAAACGCGCGTTATTATTGCGGAGGATATCATTGTCATTAAACAATTGCGCCTCACGCGAGTCCAGCGGCGGGTCTTTTTGCGGTTTCGGCATTCGGCGCGAACGCGAACTTCGCGTCTGTCCGGGCCTGGATGAAGGGTCCGGGAGCAAAAACAACGCGATGCCCATTCCTACGCCGAAGAGCGTTAATAGTATAAAGAGAAGTATCATAATTGATAAGTTATTAGCTCTTAGTCATTAGTACGTAGGCAACAAAGAAAATTCCAAGGACTAAGTACCAAGTACTAAGGACTAATGACTCTTTCTAGATCCTTTTGTTGTCCGCGAAACTATAATAGGTATCCTGCCCGATGATAATATGGTCCAAGACCTTAACATTCAATAATGCCCCCGCCTTAACGAGTTCTCCGGTAAAAACGGCATCTTCACTACTGGGCGCGGGGTTTCCCGAAGGATGGTTATGCGCGCAAATAAGGGAAACCGCGAAATGATGCAGCGCTTTCAGATAGACTTCCCGGATGATCGGGAACGCTTCATTGACGGTCCCCTCGGTTATTTCGATGATCTCGATAACAACATGCTGCGCGTTTAACAAAATGACTTTAAAAACTTCTTTTTTCAAATCGCGCAGCCGCGCGGTAAGCAGGACTGCGGCATCTTTCGAAGATTGGATCTTCTGACGGCCTTCAAAAACAGTTTCTTCGCTCAACCTTCTTCCAATCTCCAAAGCAGCTTTTATCTGGGCTATTTTAGCCGTTCCCAGCCCTTTAAACTCTTCCCAAACACTCGGCTGGCTATGGCTCATATTCCGTAACGTCTTAAACTTATCGATGATCTGACGGGCCAGGTCTAACGCGCTCTGTCCCCGCACTCCCGTACGCAATAGGATCGCCAAAAGCTCACTCGTTGAAAGTGTATGCTCGCCGTTGCGTAAGAGTTTTTCACGAGGCCGGTCAGTTTTCGGCCAGGACTTTATCCCTTTCCCCATATCTTCCCCTTTAAGTTATTTATTATACTATAGTCTTTAGAAAAAAGAAGTCACATGTCACAAAGTCACAACGTCACATGTAGAAAACTAATATCTTATGCTTCTCATACACTTGTATCTTGTGACTTGTGTCTTGTGACTTGGTGACTATTTAATGAATTGTTTATTCAACTCGTCGATCTCCAGGTCGAGCTGCAATAGTTGTTCTTCGATCTGGTGAATACGAAAATGGTAGGCACCGGTCTTTTTCTTGTCGTGGTATATACGGGGATTATCCAATAAGGTCTTCTTAACATGCATCTCGGTATCCAAATCACTACGGTCTTTTTGAATCTTTTTTATCTGATTAGCAAGAGCGATATTAAAAGCTTTCCGTTGTTCCTTATCCTGTAGTTTTTTCTCTTGTTTTGCCGCATGGTCCGCGTGAGAAGCCGAAGCAGTCCCATGAGCGACCGGACGGGTCGCGGTTTGTTTCTTTTCACCCGGGGTCTTTTCTTCTCTAACCTTCTCCAGATAGTAATCGAAATTGCCGTGAAACTTCCGGACTTGGCCTTGCTTGACCTCAAAAACAAAGTTCGCCAGAGACCGCACGAAATGAATATCATGGCTGATAAAAACAACCGTACCCGCGTACTCCGTCAGCGCTTTTATCAAAGCGTCGACAGCATCGACATCCAAATGGGTGGTCGGCTCATCCAATAAGAGGAAATTCGGAGGATTGATCAGCAATTTGGCAAGAATAAGCCGGCTTTTCTCTCCGCCGGAAAGGATCTTCACTTTCTTGTCCACGTCACTTCCCTTAAACAAGAATAAACTTAATATCGTCCGTATCGCCGTAGCCGTCACTTTCTGAGCGGCCGCGGTAAAAGCTTCCTCCAATACGGTATTCTCAGGGTTTAAAACATCCATTCTGGTCTGAGAAAAATAGCCGATATCGACGTTATGCCCGGCTTTGCGTTCTCCGCCGTCGATACCAACGACTCCCGCGAGGATCTTTAACAACGTCGACTTACCCGCGCCATTCTCACCGGCTAAGACTGCTTTCTCTCCCTGTAAGATCTCAAAATCAAGGTTCTGATACACGCGGATATCGCCGTATGATTTACTGATCTTTTCCAAACTCATAACCCGATGCCCGCTCTGCCGCGTCGGCGGGAAGCTAAAATCGCGGATACTCTCGCGCGGATCGTCCGGGACCACGATCTCTTCCATCATATCGATAAACTTCTTCTTAGCGCGGACCTGCGTGGCTTTGTTCGGCTGAGCGTGAAAACGATCGACAAACCGCTGCAACTGTTCTCTGCGCCGTTCCTGCTCCTTAAACTGTTTCAACAGATGCTGCCGGCGTTCTTCCCGCGCTTGCCGGTACTGCTCATAATTACCCTGTATCTTCGTCAACCGGCCTTCTTCCATGACAAGCGTATAATTCGTCACTTCATTTAGGAAAGCTTTATCGTGAGAGATCATAATAAACGTACCTTTAAAATCGCTTAAATAATCCTTAAACCATAAAGAAGCGTTCAGATCCAAGTAATTCGTCGGCTCATCCAGCAATAAAATATCGTACGGAAGAATAAGTAATTTCGCCAAAAGTGTGCGCATCTGCCATCCGCCGCTTAACTGAGTGATCGGACGGTCAAAATCTCTTTGTTTAAAACCCAAACCGGCAAGGATCTCTTTGGCTTTATATTCGATCTGAAAATATCCCATGGTGTCCAACTGATGCATAATATCCGAATACCGGTGTGAACCGGCCTGATGAGTCTCTTCCAATTGCTCCTTTTCCTTATGCAGCGCAATCAACGTTTTATCGCCTTCGGTCACTTCCTGAATGACGGTACGTTCGGACGCAAAATGGGACTCCTGAGAAAGATACCCGACGCGTACGTGCTTATGGATATGGACACTGCCGGAAGTCGCCTCCGTTTCACCCAAAATGATCGAGAAAAGCGTGGTTTTGCCGGCACCATTGGGGCCGATCAGGCCGATCTTCTCTCCTTCATTGATACTCAACGAGATATTATCGAAAAGAACCCGTTTCCCATGATGTTTTGAGAGATTGCTGATCGTGATCATAACGGTTGAGATTATATCGTAAGATCGCCGGAGGGGAAAGAAGTATCTTCCATTGAAAAGGTTCCTGGAGGTTCCTTAACGTTCCTTAACGTTCCAAAAAGTTGCTTAAAAAAGGTAACCTTAAGGAACTTTTCGGAACATCACGGAACTTCAAGGAACTTTTAATGATCATGAACGAACGATCGGCGTGGCGTTGGGATCAAAAGGATCCATACGGACTGCCAATGAATATAGATACGGATACGCTTCTTTTAAGTGTTCCATATACGCGATCCACTCCCGCAATACTGCGCCGTACGCCCTACGGATATCGCCTTCAATATGTTTTAAATCCGTAGCCGGCAATTGCGCGACAGACGGGCGGTTCTCCAATTCTTCCATCAGATGAAAAAAGGCCCAGAGAAGATCGGTAAACGATTCATGCTCGAGTAATAACGGATTCTCCAGCAACAAAAGAAGAAAATTTCTTTTCTGGATCAACAGGGCCCGTATCCCGGACAGGCCTCCTTCCGGGACCGAAATCACGCTCTCATACCGTTTCACCACTTTCTTGGCAGACTGGAATTCTTTAGGCGTCCACTCCGGCTTGATCGAGAAAGCAGGCCGGATCTGTTCGATATTTTGATCGAGCGGAATAAACATGCGTAACATGGGATTGCCGACTTCGCTGAAGAAAGCTCCGATGACCATATTCATCTTCTTCAGGACCGCTCGCTTCTCCCGCTGGTTCAACAAACGGTGGATTACCAGGGTCACGATCAAAACATCCACCGGAAGGAAAGCAATATCGTGAAGCAGATAAAAGAAAATATCCCGAGCATCGTGAAAAAGGCTGTAATGCAGAAAGAAAAGGGCGACCGATATCGCCAGCAAAAAGAACCCGAACTTGATCTGCCAGGATAGGCTCTTCACTTATCGTTTACCGCAGGCTCTTTTGACCCTGAATCCTGAAAATACGCTTGAGCTTCGGCGGATTCGCCAAGCTCATTCATGGATCCGGCTTTCTCTGTCTGCACTTCCGTCAAAGGGCCTGAAGATTGAGGGGAACCGGACTGAACCCCTTGCTGTGGATTATTTTGTTGTTGCACCGGGGCTGCCTGTTGAACAGAAGCAGCCTGTTTGGCAGGGTCTTGATCAACAAGGTACTCTTTTTCCAAGTATCCGTATTCACTACAAGAAGCTTTGACCTTAATGACATCTCCTCGCTTCAAATCGTTGTATTTAAAAGTAACCAAGAATGAATTGCTGACCTGGCGCGTATATTCCTCTTCATGGACCTTATTGCCGTTGACGTAAAACTCGACTTTGTTTAAATAATGTTTCGACATGTCGGAAACACCCGTGGGGACTACGTGCGTTACGACGGCTGAGATCTCGTAGCCGACAACCGAGATCCGGACAAACTGAGGGGGATGCGCAAAAGCCAAGGAAGACATCAAACCGACACTCGCGCTCACCATAAAAAAAATACGTATCATACCTGACATAGTTTTTTTCATGCTACCCTGCCTCCTTTTTCTTTCATCGTGCTCTCTTACGATACCGCGACGTTCAACCGCTTACGCGGCATCTTTCTCACATCCCGATTCTTGCTCTATCCTTCCGATCAACAGATCGGGGATCTTTTCCAACGAAACGACGGCCCCGGCAGCGCCTAACGCGACTGCCTCTTTAGGCATACCATACACAACGCAACTCTGTTCATCCTGGGCAATGGTGTAAGAACCGTTTTCTTTCATATGCAGCAGCCCTTGCGCGCCGTCATTGCCCATGCCGGTCAGGATCACTCCGATGGCATTACCGCCGGCATACTGAGAAACGGAATCAAAAAGGACCTCTACCGATGGCCGCTGACGGCAGACAAGCGGCCCCTGCTTCACTTCAACGTAATACCGGGCACCGCTGCGCCGCAGCATCATATGAAAATTGCCGGGAGCGACCAACGCCAGACCATCATGAATAGTATCCCCGTCGGCGGCTTCCCGTACTTCCATACTGGATGCCTGGTTCAAACTATCCGCGAAACTCTTGGTGAATTTCTCCGGCATATGTTGCGTGATCAAAACCCCGGGGAAACTCGGCGGAAGCCGCGGAATGATATACCGTAACGCTTCCGTTCCTCCGGTCGACGCGCCAATGGCAACTATCTTATCGGTCGTCTTGATCATTGCCGAATCCATCTTTTGCGGATGGCCCGCAGTTCCATCATGGCGGTGTTCAGGAATACGAAAACGCGCCATAGCCGAAGCTTTCAATTTGTCCGTCAGGACAATGATCATCTCCGTCAACTTTTGAGATACGTCCAAACTCGGTTTATGCATGACTTCTAATGCCCCCATCTCCATGGCCTTCAAAGCGGTCTGACATCCCGCCGGAGTCAAAGAGCTGAGAATGACGACCGGCATCGGGTAATATTTCATGAGTTTCTCAAGAAAGGTCAAACCGTCCATTCTCGGCATTTCAATATCCAGCGTAATAACGTCCGGTTTTAATAGGACGATCTTGTCCCGGGCGATAAACGGATCAGGCGCGGTACCGATGATCTCCAATCCCGGATCTTTGCTTAATTCACGTGAAAGGATGTTCCGGACGACCGATGAATCGTCAACTATCAAGACTTTGATTCTCTTCATAGCATTGTTTACTATTCAACAGTTCGATATACTCATTAGAATTTCCAATTACCAATCTCCAATTTCCAATAAATAACCAATAATCAATCACCAATGAATGCAAAAAAAATGAGAAAAAGTCGCATGATTATTCATTGGGAATTGGTAATTGATCCCATTTGATTGGTAGTATTGATAATTGGACATTGGAAATTTACGTATGTCCTCATGTAACAAGATACTCCGGCAGCCAGTCCGTCTTTCGCACCCGTTTCG
>Ga0172371_10006830_pt1 | contig 16431 bp, 17 predicted proteins | sample Lak12m_FD_114543 | JGI IMG/M metagenome (GOLD analysis project Ga0172371, IMG submission 114543) | Freshwater microbial communities from Kabuno Bay, South-Kivu, Congo - kab_022012_12m | ecosystem: Environmental > Aquatic > Freshwater > Lake | place: Democratic Republic of the Congo: South-Kivu...
TCCGGCGCGATGCCACATGCGATTGCCGCACCTGCTGCCGCGAGAATATTATACAAATTATGCCCGCCCCGCAACTGGACATCACTCAAGTCGCATATTTCTTTCCGCTCCCCGTTATTTTTGAAGTTAATTCTCCCTTTTTCGATGAAAACACAATTATCCAGGTCCGTTTTGAGGGCCGAAAAGAATATTACTTTTGATTTCATCTCATCGGCAAGACTTCGGACTGACTCTTCGTCATAGTTCAATATGGCGAAATCATTTGGTTTCTGGGCGGAAAAAATATATTTTTTGTCGGCGATATATTTCTCCATTGTTCCATAATAGTTCAGGTGATCCTGAAAAATATTCGTGACGACCGCGATGTGCGGGCTTAATCCTTGCCGACCCAAGCCGCTCAAGCGCCAGCTGGAGAGCTCAAAAACAATTGATCCGTTTTTTTCTGCTCCAATTTCATCCAGAACGCTCAACACAGGTTTTTGCCCAATTCCAGCCGTGAAAACTTTTTTGCCGGCATTTTGCAAAATTTCCGCTATCAAGGTTGCGGTAGTCGTTTTTCCTTTTGATCCCGTGACACCAATAATCGGCAATTTGCATAATTTGAAAAAAACAGTTGAGTCCATTTCGACCGGAATTTTTTTCTTAAGCGCCGCCTGAATATGCTTTGAATTCCACGGCACCGCCGGCCCTTTCACGACCATATCTACATTTTCGAAATCTTCCATCCGGTGCTGGCCTAAAATATATGTAACGCTTTTGAGATTTTGCATTTTTTCGAGCGATGGCTTCAATTCTGCTTCTGTTTTCATATCCGTCGCGATCACTTTCGCTCCCGACCCGGCAAAAAAACGAACGGCCGCCACTCCGCCACTCTCAAAACTGATACCCATAACGGTAATTTTTTTTCTTCTGAAGTTTTCTCTTTTCACGCTGATGGAATGATTTATGGAAATTATAAAGCTTGATGAATATATTTTTTGAATTCTTCTCCTTTCTCTTCGAAATTTCTCCAAAGTGTATAGCTCGGAGAGGCGGTCGAAAGAAGGCAGATTTTTCCTTTTTCGGTATTTTTTATCGCGAACTCAACAGCTTTTTTCATGCTTTTTGTTTCAAAAACATTCAATCCTTTTCGCGATTTCAACACTCGTTTTCCGCTATCGGGAAACAAAACAATATTCTTGATTTTATAATTTTTAAGAGTCTTTTCTAATTCCCGGAAATCATAACCTCGATCCTCTCCTCCTAGAAATATTGTTCCGATATTTTTTAAAGTTTTGATAGCAGCAATCGTCGACTCGGGAGCTGTGGAAATTGCATCATCGTAGAATTTTATTTTATCCTTTTCGGCAATAAATTCCAAGCGATGCGGAAGGGGTTTGAATTTTTTGATGGCTTTTTTGATCGCCGAATCAGCAATCTTGAGAAGCCGCGCTATTTTGACGGCCGCTTTTATATTTTGAAGATTGTGCGCGCCTTGCAAGGGAATTTTTGATTTATTGAGCGGAATTTTTTCTAAAAATGGAGGTCTTACGGCAAGGTCGCCTGCTTTCTGGAATTTGAAAATATTTTGCTTGGCATCATAATATTTTTTCACTCCGCCATGATAATTCATGTGCTCTGGAAAAAGATTGGTCATCACCGCGATATTTGGGGAATATCCGGCGTCATCGAGCATATAGCTTGAAAGTTCAATGACGAATATTTCTTTGGGATCGACTTTTTCCAGCAAGACTTCAAGCATCGGCTTTCCAATGTTTCCGATGAGGCGGACTTTTTTTCCGGCGGCCTTCAAGATTTCATAAATGAGACTGGCAGTCGTGCTTTTCCCTTTGCTGCCCGTCACTCCTATCGTGAAATTTTTTGCTTGTGAAAAGAAAATATTTGTAGCAGTGGTATACGGTGCTGTTATTTTATTTTTTGGAATCCCGGAAGTTTTGACAACGAGATCATATTCTTGCTGTTTTTCGAGATAATTTTTATCAAGTTTTTGATCGAGAATTCCGATTTTCAAATTAGGATAATTCCGGCGGATATATTTTTCCGTGATTTTTCCTTCCCGGCCGTAGCCCAGAATGGCGACGTCTTTTATTCCCAAAAATTTGAATCGGGCCGGAAGCGTCGGGGCAGGAGCGGTTTTCATAACATCCGTGATAATCTTTTCATGATTTTTTATCCGACTCAAGAAAGTTTTTACAACAACATCTTTTTTATAATTTTTTGAAGCCAGCCACAATGCCGCTTGTGCTTCCTCGAATGTTCCCACGCAATCAAACGGTTTTATTTTTCCAAATCCCATGATGTCCCGGAAAAGAGGCAGAAGACTTTCATCAGTCAAAAGATTTTTCTTGAATATTCGCAGCGATTCTTTCTTGCTTATGAACGGCGCAAGTATCAAAAAAACAAAAGCGCATTTCGGACACTCTCCGCACCACAACGATTCGCCTCTTTCTTTGGATATCGTAAAATTCCGATTGCAACTGGTGAAAAACGGAAAATATTTTTTGTGCTTCGAAAACATCTCCGCAATCCGAATCTCATAAAACGGCCGAAGAAGCGAGAAATAGGTAATATTTGATGTAATATATTTTCTAATATATTCCTGAAACATCGCTTCAAATTCTTCCGATTTGCTCCATTGGTGGTTCACGATCTCATTATGGTATTTTATATTTCCAAAGTTGCTGCTGTGTTCATTGCCTACAACGACGTATCTATAATCATATAAAGCAGCAGATAAAATCCCTAGAAACGCAAAAATTGCTGAAATTGGGATATGGCCGTTGTATCCTCCCGGATATGCCGCAAAAATCTTTGGGTCAAGGATTCTCTTGACCGTTACAACCGGATTTCCAATCCTTCTAATTATTTCTTCCGAAACAAAATCCCTTTGCTGTGTTTCGACATGAAACAAGCCAACGGGATAGCTTTTTAAAAGATCAGCAGCCACAATTGATTCCTTTCCTCCCCCGATCCCCAAGAGCGCTCGCTCACTAACTTTTAGATCGAGAGGCTCGACTTTAATATTCGCATATGGAAATTTCGCTATTTTTTTTGGATCGAGCTTGTTTTTATATAAAAATTCGCCAAGACCTTTTCGATAAACCACATTCCAAAACTCCGCTTGATCTTTCGATAATTTGAACGGCAAAATTATTTTTGGCGGACAATATAGTTTGTAGTAACTGATTCCCGATATAAGGTATAGCGGATCAAGAAACTTTTTAAGTGAATCTTTGGAAATATTTTTGGGCGCTCTGGGCAAAATCACTGTTTCGGAAAATTTCAAAGGATTGCAGTTCAAAAATTCGACCTGATAGTCGAACATTATCTTTAGAGTCTCGAAATCAAATTTATATCCGCAAAAGCGGAATGATTTTGCTTTCGGCTTCATTCCGTTAGACATTCTATTAATTAACTAGGCTGTTAAAAAATGGCCGTTCATTTCCCCCGTCAGCTTCTTGTCCCGCATTGCAAATTTTCCGTTTACAATTACCTGTTCCATTCCTTCTGAATACTGATAGGGATTTTCAGCTGTCGCCTTATCAACGATAGTTTTTGGGTCAAACACTGCAATATCTGCAATATTCCCTTGCTCTAGAGTCCCCCGTCCTTCCAGGCCAAATTTTTTGGCCGGGAGGCTGGTCATCTTTTTCACTGCTTCTTCAAGGCTCAAAAGTTTTTCTTCCCGCACATATTTTCCCAAAACTCGCGGGAAAGACCCAAAACATCGGGGATGAGCCAGCTCGCCGGATTCTTTGTGGGAGAGGCTGTATCCCGCCCCGTCCGTCGCAATGATCGAGAGCGGATGCTGGATAATCTTTTTCAAATTATCTTCACTCAAACATTCCATAAGCGTGATCACCCTTCCATCGCTGGCCGCAAGCAGGTCAATAATCGTTTCTTCCACGGACAATCCCCGTTCGGCGGCGATTTCCGATATTTTTCTTTTCGCCAGCGATTGGCCGAAAGAACAAGCGGCGATGATGGCATTTTCATAATGATACTCGGCGGTGGCTTTCATTTCTTCAATTATTTTGCGGCGCAAATGTTTTTCCTTTAGGCGGCGGAGCAACATTTTTTTTCCGCCTTCTGCCGCCCAATCGGGAAGATAGCCATAAAGGACGGATCCGGTTTGAGTATACGGGTAAACATCAAAATTCACATCTACTCCTGAATCAGAGGCGCACCCGATCATATCCAATACCTTATCTGCCAGAGGCCAATTTTGCTCTCCCATCACCTTGAGATGCGAGATTTCAAGATTCACGCCGGTTTGTTTGGCAAAATCAATGGCCTCCTGGAGAGCCGTTATAATTCCGCCGGCCTCGTTCCGCAGATGGACCGAAAAAACCCGCCCGCTGGATTTCACTATTCCGGCAAATTCCGCCAGCTCGTCCCATGTGGCTTTTTTTTCATGGCTATAGGCCAAACCAACCGAAAAACCCAGCGCCCCTTCCGCCAGAGACCGCTCGATAACCCTTTGCATTTCATAGAACTCGTTGCGATCCAGCCGGCGCATTTCGTCGTGGATGATCCCTCGCCTCAAAGTACCGTGACCGATCAAAGTTCCGAAGTTGAGGCTTGAATCCTTCATTTTCATTTTTTCAGAAAACTCTTTCATCGAAAGCCAATCAACATTCACTTTCTTGAGATCCGTCCATTTCTGGATTGATTCAATGATCTTGACATCCGCCAACGGCGCGATTGACGCCCCGCAATTTCCGCCGATGATGGTCGTAATTCCCTGGTAAAGAAGACTCGTCAGCTGGGGTTCCAGAAAAATCTGCCAATGGCTGTCAGAATGGTTATGGATATCAATGAATCCCGGCGCTACGACTTTTCCAGAGGCATCAATTTCAATTTTTCCTTTCGACCAATTTATTTTTCCAATTTTGGCAATCTTTTTCTTGGAAACAGCCACATCCGCCGGAAATCCCTTTTTTCCGGTCCCGTCGATGACTGTACCGTTTTTGATTAAAATATCGTACATAATTTTGATTTGATTTATTTCATGCCATTTCTTCTAATATCGATGTCAATTATTCCCGTCCTATTTAGTAATTTGAGAAATATATTCCGCCATTTCCACCAGCCGATTAGCATAGGCCCACTCATTGTCATACCAGCCGACGACTTTCACTAGATTTCCATTGGCCATCGTGAGAGGCAAATCCACAATGGCACTTGCGGAATTTCCCTTGAAATCCATTGACACCAGTTCCCCTTCGGAAACATCCAAAATATTTTGGAGTTCACCCGCCGCCGCTTCGCGGCAGGCGTTGTTTATTTCCTCGGCTGTCGCTTCTTTTTTCAGAACGCAGACAAAATCCGTCGCCGAAACCAGCGGAGTTGGAACACGCATCGAGATGCCATTCAATTTTCCTTCGAGTGCTTTCATGGCCTTGCCCACGGTTTTAGCCGCACCCGTCGAGGTCGGAATAATATTTTGGCCGGCCCCCCGGGCACGGCGCAAATCTTTGTGCGGCAGGTCCAAAATACGCTGGTCGTTCGTATAGGAATGAACCGTTGTCATAAAGCCTTTTTCGACTCCGAATTTTTCATCCAGCACTTTTATCATCGGCGCAAGGCAATTCGTTGTGCAGGAACCATTTGAAATTATATTTTCAGATGAACTATACTCTTTGTCGTTGATCCCTAAAAGATACACGGGCACGCCTTCCCCTTTTGGCGGAGCCGAAAGGATCACTTTTTTCGCTCCGGCCTTGCGATGTTTTTCGGCTTCTTCTTTTTTCGTGAAAGCGCCGCTGCATTCCAGCACAATATCAACTGCCAGCTCTTTCCAGGGAAGTTTTTCCGGATCCGGTTCGGTGAAGCTTTTTATCTTTTTTCCATCGATAATAATTTCCCCTTCGTTAGCTTCAACGCTTTTCGCATAGATTCCGTAGGAACTGTCGTATTTCAAAAGATGCGCCAATGTTTTGTCGTCTGCCAAGTCGTTTATGGCCGCAACTTCCAGATTTTTTTTCTCCAGCGCTATTTTGAGCGCCGGCCGGCCGATGCGGCCAAAACCGTTGATGGCAATTCTAATACTCATAAAATATATTTACGAATTACGAATCTGTACGAATATACGAATGCAAAAAATATTCGTAATTGGTATATTCGTAGAGCGAGGCGGATTCGTAATTTGTAAAAGATTTAATCGATCATTTCTATTCCCCGAAAAAATCTCTCATAATCCGAAAGGGCCGACTTGATTTCTTCAAGGCTGGTTTCAAATCCAGGATCCCCCATTATTTTTCCGTACAGGATTCGGGTATTTCGAAGCTCCTCGACTCCGGCCAGCTGTCCGGCTTTTATGGCTTCCATTTTCTCATTCGAGTTTTTTCCGGAAAAACCCAGTTTTCCCAAAGCCTCATCCAGCATTTTGTCAGCTTCAATAACGGCAATTTTTCCGCCAGCGACGCTTCCTGATGCCAGACGGCTTTTGATCGCTTCCCATCTGGGGATATATTTGGATTTTTTGAACCGGCCAGTCGGCATTCCATATAGGGCGATCATGATATCCGTCCGCAATCTTTTTGAAATCAAAAGCACCACGTCAATAAACAGCAATACGGAAATAAAAGCGGAAAAAATCTTCAGGTAAAAGAAAAATGCCGACTGAAGAAAACCGTTATAGGCCGAAGACACAATTCCAAAAATATCAATATCCATAACTTTTCAAATTCTAAATTCCAAGCGCTAAGCTCTAAACAAATTCAAATTTTTAAAATCCAAATTTCAAAATGTTTTGAATTTTAATCATTTATATTTTGATATTGTTTAGAATTTAGGATTTAGATATTAGAATTTATTCTCAATTGCATACGCACTGTTGAGTAGCGTTTCTTCATCAAACCACTTGCCCATCAGTTGAAGCCCGACCGGCAAATCCCTTCCTTCTATTTTAGCACTTCCTGCCGGAATGGAAATAGCCGGAAGGCCGGCGATGTTAGCCGTGACAGTGAAGATGTCAGCCAGATACATCTCGAGCGGATTTTCCGTCTTTTCGCCGATTCTGAAAGCCGGTGTCGGTGCTGTTGGGCCAAGAATCACATCAACCTTCCGGAAAGCATCCTCAAATTTATTTTTTATGAGCGAGCGGACTTTTTGGGCTTTTTTATAGTATTGGTCATAGTATCCGGCCGACAGAGTGTAGGTTCCGAGCATAATTCTTCTTTTCACTTCTTTTCCAAGATATTTCGCCCGGGACTTGAAATAGATGTCCGGTAAAATCAAATTTTCCTTGAAGCCCGCTTCCTTTTCTATTGATTGCCCAAAACGGATTCCATCGAACCGCGCCATATTTGAACTCACTTCAGAAGGCACAATGATATAGTAAGCCGCCAGCGCCAGCTCCCCGCTCGGAAGGGATATATCAACAATTTGCGCCCCCAGACTTTCGAACTTTTGAATTCCCTGTTCGATTATCGCGCGAACTGCCGGATCCAGCCCTTCGGTTTCAAAATATTCCTTCGGGAGGCCTATTTTCAATTTTTTTATCTCTGCGTTCAATCCGTCTTCATAATTTTTCTCCACGGTCGGCATAGATGTCGAATCTTTGGCGTCCTTCCCGGCAATTCTGGAAAGTACAATAGCGGCATCTTCGACTGTTTTCGTAATGGGTCCGATTTGGTCAAAACTGGAAGCCATTGAGATTAGTCCGTAACGGGACACCATGCCATAAGTTAGTTTCAGCCCGACAGTTCCGCAAAAAGAAGAAGGCTGACGAATCGATCCGCCAGTGTCAGACGCCAAAGAATATACGGCTGTACCCGAAGCCACGGATGCCGCTGATCCGCTCGACGATCCGCCCGGCACCCGGGACAAATCATGGGGATTTTTCGTTATTTGATAGGCGCTGTTTTCCCCTGACGCACCCATTGCGAATTCATCGCAATTCACTTTTCCCAGGATTACCGCATCACGTTCTTTGAGTTTGGCGATAACAGTGGCGTCATACGGCGGGATATAATTTTCCAAAACCCTCGAGCCTGCCGTAGTCCTGATTCCTTTTGTACAAATAACATCTTTTATTGCGCAAGGAATCCCCGCCAAAAGATCAATTTCTTGGCCTTTTTGGATTTTTTTGTCCACTGCGCGAGCCTTGTCGAGCGCGAATTCTTTGTTGAGAGTGAGATATGCCTCGATTTTCGGCTCTTTTTCCCCAATCGCGTCAAAATAGCTCGAGGTGAGCTGTTCGGAAGTTATTTCGCCGCTTATTAATTTGTTATGGAGATCCTTAATCATAATCTCTTTTAGGAATTACGAATACGCTTCACTCTGCGAATATACTAATCACGAATATTTTTTGCATTCGTATATTCGTAAGAGATTCGTAATTCGTAAAGACATCAAAATACCGCTTTTACCTTGTCAAAACGATCCTTCCTTTCCGGAAAATTGTTTATTATCCCCTCTTTTGTTTCCTTGCTGTACTCAATTACCTTGTCCTCGCGCGTGACATTCTTTGCTCCCGTGATATGGGCGATCGGTTCAATTCCACTAGTATCCGTTTCGTTCAATTTTTCCACAAAAACCAAAATATCCGAAAGTTCTTTCGAATATTTTTCGGCTTCAGCATCGGTTATTTCAATTCTCGCCAGATTGGCGATTTTTTGAGCCTGATCTTTGGAAAGCATGCTATTTTATCATCTTTACAAATTCCTTCTCATCCACAATTTTCACCCCCAATTCTCTTGCTTTATCATACTTCGATCCCGGATTTTTGCCAACCACGACGAAATCTGTTTGCTTGCTCACCGAAGAAGATATATCCCCTCCGAGCGCACGGATTTTTTCTTTGGCTTCGTCGCGGCTCATCGACTCCAGTTCGCCGGTCAAAACAAAGTTTTGACCTTGTAATTTGTAATTTGTAATTTGTAATTTGGGAATTATGACCTCCACACCCAAGTCTCTCATTTTCTTTAGCAGTTCAATATTTTCTTTTGTATTGAACCACTCAACAAGACTTTCCGCCGATTTTTCGCCTATGCCTTTTATTTTTAACCAGTCCTCTGGCTGGATTTGTGCAAAATATTTAATTATATCGCTTAAATTATGAATTGTGTTATGTGTTATGTGTTTCATGTTATGCGAAATTAAAACGGCCGTCTCCTCCCCGACATGCCGGATTCCCAGCGCGAACAAAAACTTCGGAAATTCTATTTTTTTAGCCTGCTCGATGGATTTCACCAGATTGTCGGCCGCCTTTTCGGCAAAGCGCTCAAGCGGCTCGAGATCTCCCTGGGTCAGCTCAAAAATATCCCCCGCATTTGAAATTAGGCCTTCATTCATCAGCTGTTCGACAATTTTTTCGCCCAGACCTTCAATATCAAAACCTTTGCGGGAAACAAAATGGATGATATTCTCTTTTTCAATCGCAAAGCATTTTTTGTTCTGGCAATAATGAGCCGCGCTTTCTTCTCCCTTTTTTCCGGTTTTTATGATTTCTTTCTTCACTCCCCCGCCGCAAATCGGACAGCGCGTCGGCATATGGAATTTTTTTTCTTTCCCGGCCCGCAGATTTTTGAGGACTTCAACCACTTCCGGAATGACGTCCCCGGCTTTGTGGATGACGACCGTATCACCGATCCGGATACCAAGCCTTTTAATTTCGTCTTCGTTGTGAAGGGTCGCCCGAGAAACAGTTGAACCGGCCACCGAAACGGGACGGAGATGCGCCACCGGCGTGAGCGCCCCCGTCCGCCCCACCTGCACCTTGATATCTTCGACAACGGTTGTCACTTTTTCGGGAATGAATTTATAGGCTACTGCCCAGCGCGGTGATTTTCCGGTGTATCCAAGTATTTCTTGCAATTCATTCGAATTGATTTTTACTACCACGCCGTCTATTCCATATTCTTGCTCGTTCCTCTTGTGTTCCCACGACTTGAAAAAAATTTCAACCTCTTGAATATTTTTGCAAAGTTTATAATTAGGATTAACCTTGAACCCCAGTTCTTTTAATAGTCCTAGTTCTTCAATTTGCGTAATAGAAATACTTTTGACTTTTGACTTTTGACTTTTGACTTCAAATTCGTCAATGTCATAAATGTATGAGCTCAATTTTCTTTTCGCGGTGACTTTTGGATCCAGCTGGCGGATAGCACCCGCCGCCGCGTTTCTCGAATTGGCAAAAGGCGGCAGATTTTCTTTTTCCCGTTCTTTGTTCATTTTTCCCAAATCGCTTTTTTTCATCCACACCTCGCCCACCGCCGTGATGTCGAGCGGGTTGTTCAGTTTCAACGGGATGCTCTGGATCGTTTTCACCTGCTCGGTCACATTTTCGCCAATCACTCCGTCCCCCCTTGTCGCCGCCCGGACCAGCTGCCCTTTTTCGTAGGTCAGAATGATTTTCAGCCCGTCAATCTTGATCTCGGCGCAATATTCCAAGGTTTGACCTTGAGGAATTCCCCGACCTCCGGTCGGGGAAAGAAAAGGTCGAACCTTGTCCAATCCGGCCAAGCTTTTATTTAGTATTCGTAAATTTTTTTCTTCCCATTTCTGAAGTTCCGCAAAATCAAAAGCGTCATCCAGCGACCATTGACGATGCTTGTGCCGGACTTTTTCGAATTTTTCGAGCGGTTTTCCGCCGATGCGCTGGCTGGGCGAATCGGGACTTTTGAGCTGCGGGTATTTTTCTTCGAGTCCGCGAAGTTCGCGCATCAGCGAATCATAAATTTCGTCCGACACTTCGGGCTTGTCCAAAACATGGTATTCGTAGCGAAATTTGTCTATTTCCCGGCGCAATTTTTCGATTCTTTGTCTGATATCTTTTTTCTCTCTCATAAACCTATTTTAGCAAATAAAACATGAAAAATAAAGGGGATATTACAAAAAATCTGGCGAAGCCAGATACCAAAACTTTTCATTTTGCACTTTTAATTTTGAATTTTATATGTCTTCCCAGCCATAATCGCGCGAGGAGACAACCGTCTGGACGTTGATCTGGTCGGACTCCATCTCACTGCCGGCGCCCATTTCAATATTGAGATTTATTTCCGCCCAGCCGCGCCGTTTTTCAGGGGTAGTAGCCGAGGGGCAGCTTGCCTCCGCTTTAATCGCGCTCGGACAGCTATAGAATCCGGAATTGGCCGAAAAATTCATTTTTCTTCCAGACAGATCCACGATTCTTTTATATGGAGTCGATGAAGGATTTGGACAAGCCGACGCATCAGCCGCAATCCCTTCGGCAATTCCCAGATATGATTCATCGGCCACAGTGTGGATGTAATAGCAGACTTTTCCTCCGCGATTTCTTGTGAGCATAATATACGAGTTTCTGCCTCCGTTTGAATGGCTTGTGGATTCAATTTTCCCCATCCGTATTTCTTTCGCGATCGAGCTCATGGCGTACTCGACATCTTCCTTCAAAGTTTTTATCGCCCGTGATTTTTGGTGGGCGGCGGTCGAAGAAACAAATACCGAAACAATTGCCACCGTGATCATGGAGAATATGAAAATAGCGACCAGAAGTTCGATCAACGTAAATCCTGAACTACGCGCTATCATTGTCTTTCTAATTTTATTATGTTGCTTTCTAATCACTTGATGTCAAAAGTTAAACGTTAAAAGTCAAAACCACATCTCAAATGTAAAAAGTTAATAAGTTTTGACATTTGACTTTTCTACTGTCTCGGCTTACAGATGATATCGGTGGAAACGGTTTTGTAGGGACAACTTATTATATTGGAATTGCAGTCCGGATTTGTATTCGGCCAGCCGACAGTGGCAGTGACCTCCAGGCAGTCCCCGTCCTCGAGCTGATATCCGGCTGTGTCATTAACATTTTCACCAACAACTTCCAATTTCCTACGAAAAATAGTTACTGGATGAGAAGGCGCACCGGTGGGACATTGATAATAAAATTGGCCATCAAAGCAAACATTCATTTTTTTTCCAGATGCTGTGTTTTTGCACTTATGGTTATCCAAAGAATATTTGTCAATCAGATCACATCCATTTGCAGCGTTGCTATTTGCAACAATTTCATTCCACCAAGATTGGGGCTTCAAAAAATTATAATCCACAATATTCCGCACCAGCTCCGTTGCTTCCTGCGCGAGCCCGGCCGCGATGACTTCATTCTTGGCGTCAAACTGGCTTTGGAGGCTCGAATTGAAAAAAGAAATGGATCCGATCAAGCCGACGGAAACCAGAAAAATCGTGATCAGCAGTTCGACGAGAGTGAAACCGGATTTTTTTAAGAATTTTTTTCTTTTTTCGTTTTTATCCACGCTATTGTTTCTTAATCAACGAAGGCTAATATTTCCGGTTTCACTGATGTCTATCGTCGCATGATATGAACTTTCCGCCGTAAGCAGAATGCTGGCATCAACACCGCTGATCCCATCGGAATAAAAATTTCCTCCGGGAATCAGAAAAAAAATATCGCCGGGTGCGCCCGCATCAACATTGCTTTTGAAAAAAAACGGAGTCCCATAAGGCGTCGCCTGCGAACCGTCGTCGTTGGCAAATTTTTTCGAAACATCACTGCTTCCGCAGTCGACATCCAGAGCGTCTTCACCTGTGCTGGCTATATCCTTGGTTGCCACAAAAAAGGGCTGGAAACTGTTCGGAGTTCCAGGAATATAGTGCACTCCAAAACCGCATAATTTTCCGCATGTCCACACGCCGGAAGTATAACAACCATGAACTTCCGATTCCGACGGTCTTTCGGCTGCCAGCGCCCTGTTTTGCACATCCCGCAGAAGAGCCGTCAGGCGATCCGCTTCAAGCCTGACGTCCCGGTCCGGATTTTTGCCAGTGTTGACAACAGCCATCGTCGCCAAAACACCGACAATGGCAATGACGACCATGAGTTCTATTAGAGTAAATCCTTTTTTCTCTAGCATTAAGTTAATATCCTATATTCAAATACCTATTCGCCAAAAATTGGAGCTGTTCCGAAAAAAACATCACGATGAGAAGCCCCGTCACGATGAACGGGCCGAAAGCGATCTGGCTTTTCCAGGTTTTTGTCTTCATCCAAATCAGCATGAGGCTCGCGATCGCCCCGATCATATAAGCGAAAAAAAGGACGAAGAGGATTTTCGGCCAGCCGGCAATGGCTCCGGCCAAAAACCCAAGCTTCACGTCTCCTCCGCCGATCCATTTTCCGCGCGATACCCAGATGAGAAAAAAGAAAAAACAGGAAGCGGCGAACGCCGCCAAAAGCGCGCCAGTGAAGGGATTTTTGAGATCGGCAATCCCGAGCGGACCCTCAAGATACTTCCAGTACTGGAAAAGGAGCGTGATGATGATGGCTGGAAAAACCGCCGCGTCGGGAATGAGCATGAAACTCAAGTCATGGAAAAAAATGAGAACGAGGTAACTCGAAGTGAAAAGCCAAAAAGCCATTTCCACCACGTCGTTTCCAGTGAGAATTTTCTCGGTGGAAAAACCCCACCCTCCCAGAAACTTCCAGGCCACGGCCGCATAAAGGATGCCCGTCAAAAGTTCGACAGCCGGATACTTCCAGGAAATTTTCTCTTCGCACTCGCGGCATTTTCCCCAAAGGATGATGAAGCTCAAAAGAGGCACGTTATCATACCAGCGGATCTGTTTTTTGCAATGCGGGCAATGGGAGCGCTTGAAAACGATGTCCTCGGCAATCTTGAGCCGGTAGTTCACGGCTCCGAGAAACGATCCGACAATGAGGCCTACTAGAAAAAATATGGCAATCATGTGAATACTTTACGAATTACGAATCTTCTACGAATATACGAATAACTTCAACAAATAATACGATTCTAGAGGTTGCTAATGCCTTCGACAAACTCATTCGTATATTTGTAGAGTGAAGCGTATTCGTAATTCGTAAAAATCTTCCCATTATCGCCCCTCCCTTCGCGCAGGGAGGGACTAAATGGAAAAATTTTCAATTCAAAACTATGGCGTACAGCCCGCTTCCGTGCAAGTGACAACTCTCGCTGTCCCGGCAATGGTGCAGGTCATCACGACTTGATATTGTCCGTCAGCCGAAGTCGCGTCTGTCGCCGCTACCGTGTAGGTGTTTCCATCGCAGACTCCGCTGGCGAGAGTCGGATAGAGAGAAGCATCAACAGTGGTGTCCGCGCAGATAGCCACTCCCGGCGCTTCCGTAGTCGTATTCAGCAAATTCTCATCCGCGCAGCTCATTGCCGCCGGATTGACGCTCACCGCGCTGGAACGAAATGACGCCAATTTGGCTTTGTTCTTCGCGCTCTGCAAACTCACCAGCACGATCGCCGCCAAAATTCCGATGATCGCGATCACGACGAGCAATTCAACCAGCGTAAAACCTTTTTTGTTTGTTTTCATTTTTTCACCACCTTTCTAGGTTATTTTGCGAGTTTGTCTAAACTATCCAAATTCAATTTTTATCTTAAGCTAAAAATGAAAAATGCTAATTAGTTGGGCTGATGGAAGTACAAGACCCGGGATTTGACGGAGAAATTATTTTACAGCTGTTCATAGCGGAATTGCAACAAATAGTTACGTCATCATAGGTCGAATTACTGTCCAAGCTAAAAGTCCAGCTGTTCTTGACACCTATACCTGAATGAGGAACATTGTATGAATAATTTGCCAAATCACCGGTGCTTGTGACAGGCCATGTACCATAGCTTGGATTTGTTCTCGGATCAAGTGAACATATATTGTTGCCTCCTGTTCTGGCAGGATCTCTGACATTTCCCCCATTTCCCCAGCAGCTCACCATCGAGGGAATAGCGCTCGAAAGCTGGCCGAGCGCTTTGGCCGAACGGCCTTTGGCGGCAAAACTTTGCATTGAAACCAGAACTACAGCCGCCAGAATCCCTATGATTCCAATCGCGACCATGATTTCGATCAACGTGAATCCTTTTTTTGCATTGATTATTTTTTTTCTCATTTGATTTTTCTTAATTTTTCCAAGACTTTGCGCATGCTTAATATTCTCGCGTTTAATTTTGATAAACTTTTTCTATACCATTCCGCATCATCAATGTCTTTTTTCAACTGTTCCATAAAGTATTCAATTATAAAATCTTTTTCCGACTTTTTCGGAATCTTGTTTTTTTTATTCTTTTTTATCGAGCTGAATTTCATCGGAAATTTCCAAAAACAAGAATCAAGCTTTTTCTTCTGCGTCTTTTTTTATTTTTTCTATCTTTTCTCTTAAATCAAAAATGTCCCGCTTCGCGACCTCCCATACTTTTTCCAGATTGACGCCAAAATACTCGTGAATCAAAATGTTCCTCATTGCGGCTATTTTTCTCCATTCCACTTCGGGATATTTTTTCCTGAAATCACTCGGGACGTTTTTTGCCGCTTCGCCGATAATTTCCAGTCTCCTGACCACTGAATCCTGAATCTGGGTATTGGCGAAGAATTCATCCTCACCAATGCTTTGAGTATATTCGAGAATTTTCTCAATTCCCTCCTGAATATCGTCTAGATACACTAAAGCGTTTCTCTTTTTCGTCATAAAATTGCCAATTCTTCTTTGAGTATTATGTCTCTCAATCTTGGCTTTATGGTATCATATTCGACTAAATCCACTTTTCTTTCCAGCGCGTCTTCCAGTTCCAGCTGAAGCCCTGCGAAATCAAGCAGGCTGAAATTTTTTTTCTTGATTTCCACCAAAATATCGATATCACTGTTTTCTCCCGCTTCCTGCCTGGCAAGCGATCCAAAAACACCCGCTTTCGTCACACCATGACGGTTCAAAATCGGAGTGATTATTTTCTTGATTTTTCGAATATCGCTCATTATATATGGTGTTGCAAGTTACGCGTTATGCGTTGCGCGACAAACATTCTCCCACCTTTCCCCCTCCTTTTTACCCCGCACCAATTTATTCGGTGCGCGGGCGCGAAGGAAGGGGTTGCTGAGAAAATTGAATTTATCAAACCAGAATTACATTTCCGCTAAAGCTTAGCTTTAGTGAAGCACTACTAGAAACATCGACCATTGTCAGCATTACATGTAATTGTATAGCCTGTACCGCAGGATGCTATCTCTACATTGGCAACTGTTGCAGCGCTTAAATCTTGGTTAGTCGCCGCTGTGTAAGTGCAACCATCAGGCAACACAGGCCAATTGACGCCGGTAAAACCAGGAGCGGCAGTAACAGTATTGTTTACTGCATTAGAATCGCATATTGCTGTACTTACAACAGGATCTAAATATAATCGATTTGTTGTGGTCGCTTGTAGCCTGCACGCCATAACATTGGGCATTGCGCTCTTTATTGATTGCATTGCTGACGAATGCCGAGCTTTTGTCCTCTGGCTTGCCAAACTCACCAAAACCACCGCCGCCAAAATACCGATGATGGCGATCACGACAAGAAGCTCGACGAGCGTGAAGCCTTTGCTGAATTTTTTTGTTTTTTTCATTTTACACCACCTTTCTAGAATTATTTTTTACGAATTACGAATCTCTTACGAATATACGAATCAA
>Ga0172371_10006831_pt1 | contig 16430 bp, 9 predicted proteins | sample Lak12m_FD_114543 | JGI IMG/M metagenome (GOLD analysis project Ga0172371, IMG submission 114543) | Freshwater microbial communities from Kabuno Bay, South-Kivu, Congo - kab_022012_12m | ecosystem: Environmental > Aquatic > Freshwater > Lake | place: Democratic Republic of the Congo: South-Kivu...
GGACCTGGAGCCGGACCCCGGCGTCGTCATCGGCGGCGCCAGCGGTTCGTTCATCGGGCACCTGGACCAGAACTCCGAGCTGTTCCACGGCCGGGGCATGGCCACGCTCCGCGCTGGCGTCTACGCACTCTCTGGCATCGGCGGCATCCTGCACCTGGCCCGCTGGGATGCGGCGGCCCGGCAGATCACTCTCGTGCGACGCATTGGCTGCGTTCCGGTCTGCCGCGGTCTCGGGCTGAGCCGCGATGGCATGGTCTGGTGGCAGTCTGGCATGTGGCAGTGGACCGACACGCCCGATGCCCCCATGCGCCAGGGCGTCAACCCGCCTGAACACCCGGGCACCGGCCAGGCCGTCATGCTCGACAACGATTGCCTGGTCGCGGCCGCCTATCTCTGGGGGCGCCCCGCGTTCTACCACGGTCGGCTGCTGCAGGAGGTCAGTATCCGGCGGGTCGAGGACGGCTGCGCGCTGCCACGCGAAGCGGCTGCTGCCACCGTCTACCGACGCGACGGCACGCTCGTGCTCCTCACCCTGACCGCTGCGGGCGAGGGCCACGCCTTCGCCATTGGAGGCGATGGCAGCTACCAGTCCGAGGCGGGCCCCGTGGTCCTTGCCCCCGCCGCGCCGGTGCGGGAGTGGACCAGCCTGGCCATGCGCGGCCCCGACCGCCTGCTCGCCGCGGCCGACGGCGCGGTGTTGGAGTTCGCGCCCAACGGCGCCGACTGGCACGAGACGGGCCGCTGGCGCGCGGACTTCGGTGCCAGGATCTGGATCGCCTTGGACGCGGGCCGGCTCTGGGTCGCCGACTGCGAGCGGCATCGCGTGGTGGTGTGTGATCCGGTCGGCGGTCAGGCCTTGGCAGCATACGGCACGGCGGACCGCGAGGGGAGTGTCCCCGGCGCCCTCTCCGCCCCGCAAGCCCTGGCGGCGCGCGGCGATCGGGCGGTCGTGTTCGACAGCGGCAACCAGCGCCTGGTGAAGCTCCGGCTGGAGTGACCCCAGACCCCGTTCGTGCCGCCCTGACGCGCGGGCGCCCAGAACGCCTGGCGGGCGGCTTCCCAGCTCTGAACTACGCTACAGACAACCGGGCCTCTGCTGGGTCATCGCTGTCCATGGCGTCGGTGTGGCCCCACCGTGGGCCACCAACCGCAGAGGTCACCAGGCCGGGTCAGTGGGGCTTGCTCGGCTTCCCTGTTCATCCGGCATGCCGGCAGGCATACTCGTCCAACAGCCGCCGAATCATCTTCTGGTAGGAGACGTGGTGTCTCTCCGCCTGATGCTTGAAGAAATCAACGCTGGCCCGGCTCAGTGCGATGGTGACCTTGACGGATTCCTCGCGGAAAGCCAACTGGTCTGGCGGCGGCAAGAAGTCCGCCACCATCCTCACCGAGCCCATGGGCTCATCCGTGTACTTGGTTGTGTTCTTCATAGAGCTGCTTGCCTTTCCGCCAGTAGCCCGCGCCGAAGATCCGAATCCGGTCGTCGCGATACGTGAACCGAACCGTCAGGATACCGCCCCCCACCAGCCCAACGCAGTAGTACCGCTTCTCGTCTTCGCTGCTGTGAGTCAGGTCTTCGAGAATTACACGGTTGCCGTCGGCAAAGGCGTACTGCGCCACTGTGAATGGCACACCATGCTTCGCTTGGTTCGCGAGGTCCTTCTCCGGATCCCACTCGAATGTGGCTGCTACCGCCTGAGTCATGGAATACCCTAGCAGCAGTCTGGCTATCTGGCAATACAAGCGTATGGTTCAGTGACCGGCCGAACGCCGCCGGTCTGCGGGGAACGTTGCGGAGTCCACGGAACCGGGCTGGTTGGGGCTCCTACTTCCCCTCGGCTTTGGCGTAGATCTCTCTGGGGGCTGCCCGGTAGTACCTGAACAGCCCCGGACACAGCCATCCCTCCTTCTGGAGTTGCTCGCAGTAGTACCAGTTCCCGGTCTGGTCGCCACGCAGCCACGTCAGCCTGTGGGTATGCCCGGGGAACGGCTGCGCCGAGAACAGAAGGCGGAACCCTTTGTCAGCGTCCGGGATGTCCTTGACCATCTCATCGATCATCTCGGGGATGCCGGACACGAAGGGTTCACGGTTCAGCCCCACAGCCGGGTCGTCGATGACCCAGGTCCCGGCGTACTTGTACGGCGCGATGACCATCAGGGCGTTCGCCGGTCGGTAGACTCCGAAGGGTTGCAGCGCGCCCTTGTAGTAGGCGAGGAATGCCGCCACGGCACCGACGGCGACCGCTGCGGCCAGTACCTGCCAAGGCCTGATCGTCTGCTTCATGGTTTCGTTTCCCATGGCCCCAACACACCGCGGATCATGCGCCGCTGAGCCGGCGCATTTCCCCGCCAAACCCAGCCTCCGCGCGTCGGGGGGCGGCTTACGGGGTTGCAGGGGGCCCATCATCCCCGCTGCTGGGCGTAACGGTAGCGCGAGACGGGTGCCGACGCAATGACCGGGAGCCGGCCTGGGGCGCCGGACCGGTGGGGTGCCACCCCGCGGGCGCTGCCCATCCCTGCTCTCGCCTGCGGCGGCCGCCCCGCACGGGCTTGGCCCCGTGTCGGCTGGGCTTCCGGCGGCGCGCCGTCGGCCGATCGGTCCCATGTGTCCTGTCGGTCCCCTGTCCCAACGGCGCCGCCGGTGGATCTGGGGAATGGGAGGCATGGGACTGATGCGAGTGCGGGGACCGCCGGCAGGGCCAGGCCGGCGCACGACCGCGGACACCCGGCGTCCGTCGCGCGAGACGCTGGGTCCAACCAGGCGTTGAGCGCGCGGCGGTTCCTGTAACTCCCCTGCCAGCGCCGATATGGGGATGATGGCCAGTTCGGCGCTGTTGTTGTTCCACAGTTCGCGGCCCTGGCCCTGGCGGCGGCGGCCGCCGCTGTTGGAGTAGGCCACGTAGAGGTGGCCCCCGTGTTCGATGGCGCAGGGATAGGCGAGGGCGGCCCCCGGGTGCGACTCGCCGGGGCCCGTGCGCACGGCGTCGCGGAGGCGGAGGACGCGGCGGAAGCGAGTCTCGCCGGGGCGGGTCACGGCGATGGTCAGCGGCGCGCGCCGGTTGCCGGAGTCGGCCGTGGTGGTGCAGATCAGGTGGTGCTGGCCGGTGCTCAGCGTGCCCGCACAGGGCCCTACGGCCGGCCTCCTGGCATTACTCAGGGCCCACCGGCAGTTCCACCCGCAGAGCCCACACCGTGGGTTCCGGACCGGTGACCAGCAGCAGGCAGCAGTGGACAGGATCGCATTCCAGGTTGTAGTTCATGCCCAGGCCGAAGGGCAGCGTGGCCTCGGGCAGCGGCGCCCAGCGGTCGGCGGCGAGGTCGTAGAGCCACACCGTGGCCTCACCGCGCGGGTCGGCCGCAGGGGATGGGTTCCGGTCGACGACCAACAGCGTGCGGCTCACCTCGGGCACATACTCCAGCGGCGCATGCTGGCCGACCGGTGGGCGCTGCCCGGGTGTCGGTTGTAGACGGTGTTCGCCGCTGGCTGGCCACCAGGCCTCGACGGCGTTGCTGTTGGTATTCGTCCCGAAGGCTATCAGGGCGGCGTTCTCGTCATCGTAGGCCACGTTGTTATGCCAGCCGCCGAGTCTGACGGAGGTCGTCCGCCGCCGCCAGGTTCGGGGCTCGCCGGCAAGCTCCCAGATGCCGTCGGCACGGTAGCCGAGGACGACACCCCGGGCGCTGTCCCAGGCGGCGGCCGTGGCGAAGAAATGGACCGGCGGGCAGGCCAGCGGCTGCCAGCGGCGCAGGGCGCCCTGCCAGACCCAGGTCGGATGGACCTGCACCTTCGGCCAGAGGGCCTGCATCACGTCGGTGAAGCGGCCCGGCACGAGGTGCTCGTCGGCACACGCGACCACCATCTCGTCACGGCCCGGGTCGTAGACGACGCTGCCGAAGGTGTGCATGGTCCACGGGTGGTCACCGTGGGGTCCGGCCACCGGCAGACCGGCCGGGTTTACGGCATAGGTCTCGAACGGGTCGTCCGGATAGGGCTGGTCCCATGTCGCCGTGACCGGATCGAAACCGCGCGGGCTGTTGAGCCAATCGTGGCCGTGGGTGTTGCTGCCGAAGAGGAGGAGCCGGCCGCGGCGACGGTCGAAGCAGCTCCCGCCATGCTCCTGGCGCAGGAAGGCGCCCGGCATACCCGCGGTCAGTTCGGCGAGCCTGACCCAGCGGTTCGCGGGCAGATCGGCCACGGCACCGGCCGACCGGGGCCCGTAGTGCGGCACGGCGTCGCCCCGCTCGATGGCACCCAGGTCCGGTGCGGACCCGCGCCAGCCGTCGCTGAGGCCCGGTACCACCACCCCGCGGTCGGCCGCGTCCGAGGTCTCGCTCAGGCGGACATCGATCTGGGCCAAGTCGTAGGCGCGGTCCGGGTCCGTCGGCGGCCACAGGCCGTTGGCAAAGCAGGTCGCCAGATCGACCACCCGGGCCGGAAACGCCCCGTAGACTGCCCCTCCGGCCGCGGCCGCCTGCACGGTGGCGTAGGTCCGCCCGTTCCAGGTGGCCAGGGGTCCGGTGAAGCCGCCATAGCCGTCGCCGCCGAAGTCGCACCGGATCATCCGCCCGGTGGTCGGCAGGCCCGCTCCAGAGGTCGCCAGAAAGAGGTTGTTCCGGCTCCAGACGTCGGTGACCGTCTCCCGTGCCGGCTGGATGGGCCAGCCTGGGCCGTGGCGGAGGCAGGTGTTGTGGACGACGTAGACGCCGGCGGTGTGGTTATGGAGCTTGAACGGCGAGTAGGTGGCGTTGCCGACGACGTTGCGGAAGATGTAGACCGGTCCGCCCTGGGCCGGCTGGGCGCTGACGCCGTGGGCGACGTTGACGATGCGGTTGAGGTAGACCCGCACATTGGTCTCGGCGTAGTCCGCCTCGATGCCGTCGTCGGTGCAGACGAAGAGGTCGTTGTTGTGGTAGTCCGAGGCGGAGAGGTTGCCGTGGCCGGTCCCGTGGACGCCGTCACCGAGGTGCTCGAATCGGTTGTAGCAGACCACATGGCCGGCCCCCGAGAGGCAGACCCCCGCGAACGACTCGATCCCCTGGGTCCGCGGCCAGGTCGTCGGCCCGATGAACTGGTTGTCGCTGATGACATGGCCCTGCGACACGGCGTAGCCCCCGTTGTGGGCCACGATGGCCTGCAGCATGCGGCTGAAGCGGCAGCGGCGCACCACCAGGTGGCTGGACTCGTGCGCCACCAGGAGGTACCGGCGACCGCGCAGGGCCAGGTCCTCGAGCCAGATATGCTCGCGGCCGCACGCGTCGAGCAGACGGCCGTCGGTGGTATCGTCTCCGCCGCCGTCGATGATGGCTTCACCGTCCCCCGCGCCGCGGACGACGATCGGCTGTGCCGCGGTGCCGTCACGCGGGAACGGTAGGGTCTGGTGCAGGGCATAGACGCCGGCATGGAGCAAGAGCGTGTCCCCTGGCATGGCCGCGTTCACCGCGTCGGCCAGCCCCAGGAAGGGGGCCGCCAGCGTCCCCTTGCCGCCACCGTCGCCAGGGACGACCTGCCGGACCCGCATCCCAGCCGGCGCCACCGGTTCGGCCCGCGTGCGCAGCGTCAGGGTCCGGGAGGTGTCGCCGCCATCGGGGTCGCGCAGGTCGAGCTGCACCTCGTAGGCCGTGTCCGCGGCCAGGTTCAGGAGGCTGCCCGCAAAGAGGCGGCCTCCGGGCACCCGCTCCGGCGGGAGATTGCCCGGGTGGAAGGCCCACAGCTCGCGCTGTTCGGCGCTGGCGGCCGCGAGGGTCCGCAGCAGGGGCAGCCCCTCCTGCCATGTCTCGTCGCCCGTCCGGCGGTAACGGACCTCGACGCGGCAGTTCCCGTTTCGATCCCCCAGCACCGGCCAGCGCACACCCAGGCAATGCAGGGTCGGGGGTTCGACCTGGACCTCGCCGGGGAACGCGGCGTCGGGCTCGGCAGCCGGCGCAAGCCCTACCCCCAACGTCAGGATCAGCCCGATCACGGCCGCGTGCCGGACCCGCTCTGCCATGCCTCTCCTCCATGCGCGGGGATCAGCCTTCACGGCAGTGCCGCGCGATGAGATCCTGCTGGGCTTCGGCGCTCAGGCGGACGAAGTAGGCGCTGAAGCCGGTGACGCGGACCATCAGCTCCGGGTAGTCCTGCGGTGCAGCCAGGGCCGCCTTCAGGGTGGCAGGGTCGAGGACGTTGACCTGAAGGTGCAGGCCGCCGAGACGGAAGTAGCTCTCCAGCAGGGGAAGCAGCAGGTTCCGGCCCCTGCCGTCGTCGAGGTCCCAGGGCGCCAGCGAGAGCACCGCGGCCCCCGATGGCGTGTGGTCGAAGGGCAGCGAGGCCATGCTGCGCAGGAGGTCCGTTGGCCGGCAGCGCGGCGTGCCGGCGGAGGGGGCCAGGTTCTCGCTGAGGGGCTCATGGGCCAGGCGGCCGTCGGGGGTCGCGGGTGTCTGCCGGCCCTCGGGCAGGTGAAGCATGTGCGAGTAGAACCCAGGCCAGAGGGCGAAGCGATCCAGCCCGGCGGAGGCGCTCTCGACCGCCGTCACCCAGGCGCGCCCGAGCCGGGCTGCCATCGCGTCGGCCTCCGCGTTGCCCTGGCCATAGCGGGGCCACTGCGTCCGCAGGCGCCGGCGCAGTTCGTCGCCGCCCTCCCAGTTGCGCCCCAGCAGACCGGTGAGGTCCGCCAGGCTGAGGAGGCGCTCACGGAATACGACCCGGTCGATGGCGAGGAGGCTGTCGACGGCGGTTGCCAGGCCCAGGAGGTGGTGGTTCCAATGGCTGACCGTGGCCGCCTGCCACGCGGGCCGGCGCCGCTGGAAGCAGACCGGCATCAGGGCCGAGGCGACCAGCGGACAGGCCTCCGCATAGCGGCTCGCCCACGCCGCTTCCGCCGCCTGGCGGGCGGTGGCCAGGACCCGCCGCAGGCGGCCCTCCAGACGCTCCCAGAAGGCCTCGAAGGAGGAGACCTCGGCAGCCTCGGCCATGGTCTCCAGGAGCAACTGCGGGAGGTTGTGGAAGACCGGGCCGCTGCCGGCTTCGTGTCCAGGGACCAGGGCGTTGTGGCAGGCACTGTGGGCGTACTCGTGGGCCAGTCCCGGTGGCACGCCTTGCTGCACCAGGGCCGGGATGACCGCCTCGTCGTTGTAGACCGTCACCGGGAGACGGTCCTGCGCGAGACTGGCCACGCAGGCAGCGAAGTCCGCCGGAATCCCGGCGTGGTGGCGCACCAGGAGCGTGGGCTCCTTGTAGTCCAGCAAGCGCACCGCCTCGGCCACCGCCCAGGACAGGTCGTTGACCGCGCTGTGGCCGGCAGCATCCCGCCCGCCGACGGTCACATACAGGTGGGAGTACCGGCAGGGAGAGCGCCGCGTGCTGTCGTCGCTGTCGGTCGCGTTGCCGGCCATCTGCGAGAGCCGCAACATGAACAACCCCAAGAGGCTGACCGCCTCCTCGCGGCTCAGGACTGCCCGCGCGAGGTCGTCGCGGTAGAAGCGCCACAGGTACTGGTCCAGCCGGGCCGGGGTCACGTCCCGTCCGCCGACGAGGCAGGCCAGCACCATATGCACGATCTGCAGCAACTGGAGCGCCTCGATGAAGCTGCCGGGGGGATCCCAGGCCACGCGGTCGCAGCGTTCGGCGATGGCCTCCAGCTCCTGGCGGCGGGCCCGGGCCGCGCTTGCGGTCGCCAGCCGCCGGGCCTCGCCCGCATAGCGGCGGATCAGGCAGGATACGGACGCCATGGCATCGGCCAGGCCAGCGAGGAATTCCCGTTCGGCCTCAGTGACCCCGGCCTGGTCCCGCGCGGCCAGGGCCTGGCTGGCGATACCGCCCAGGCCCTGTTCCAGGAGCCAGCTCCAGTCCGGGGCGAAGATCGAGAGACTGTCCAGCCGGCCGGGATCGCCGGGCTCGCAGAACAGGTCCGGGTGCGCCGCCACGAAGGAGTCTTGTTCCGGGGTGGGCACGACCTCCGGCATGCGACCTACGAGAACGTCCTCGGCGCCGATGAGGAGGGGTATCTCCTGGCACAGGTCGCGCACCGTGGCCGCCTGCCGCGCCACCCGAGACCGGCCGGCGTGGCGCTGCCGCAAGCGCAGCAGGATCTCGGCACGCGCCAGGCAGACCAGGCGCTCATCCTCGGCGAGGCGGGCGGCCCGTTCGCGGGCCAAGCGGCGCGCCAGGTCTTCCCGGCGCCGGGCAGGCGCTGCAACGGGCCTGCGCCGCGGCTTGCCGAGGACACGGTGGCCGTCTGCCCTGCCGGTTGCGGCGACGGTGTGCATCGGGGGCTCGGTTCTGGTGAAGAGGATTCGGCAGCCCGCCGGTTGCCGGCCGACAGGCCCCCCCTACCATACCCAGCCACGGCGGGGGCTGCCAGCGCCGGGGCCGGCAGTTCCGGTTACAGACGCCGACGTTTCCTCATCCGCCGTCGCTCCGCTATGGTACGTCCCTGTCAGGCTGTGCCGCGATCCCTGGCGGGGCGGCGAGCCAGGTGCCGCTGCGGGCGGTGTGTGGTGGCAGGGGCGCCCGCCGCCGAGGATCCGGGTCGCGCGGTCGGCGCGCGAACAGGGAGTCAACGATGGGCAAGCGGACGATGCAGAAGCGTGCCGGGGCTGAGTCGTCGGACCGGCCGGCATCCATGGACGGCACCTCCCCGGACATGTGGGGAGCAGCGTCCGGCGGGGACACCCCGGCAGCCCGCGGCGCCTGGCTGCGGGATTCGCGGTTTGCCCTGTTTGTGCACTGGGGGCTCTACTCCGAGCTGGCCGGCGAATGGCAGGGCAAGCGCTATTTCGGCATTGCCGAGTGGATCATGTGCCGGGCGCAGATCCCGGTAGCCGACTACGAGGCGGTGGCGGCGCGCTTCAACCCGACCGGCTTCGACGCGCGGGAGTGGGTCCGGCTGGCCAAGGCGGCCGGCATGCGCCATATCATGATCACCGCCAAGCACCACGACGGCTTCGCCATGTTCAAGTCTGCCGTGAGCCGCTTCAACATCGTGGATGCGACGCCGTTCGGGCGCGACCCCATGAAGGAGCTTGCCGAGGCCTGCCGCGCCGAGGGGCTGCGCCTGGGGTTCTACTACTCGCAGACGGCTGACTGGCATGAACCGGACGGCGTGGGCAACGGCTGGGACCCGTCGTTCCCCAAGGCGCGCGACTTCCGGCGCTATCTGCGCGGCAAGGCCCTCCCCCAGATCGAGGAACTGCTGACCCACTACGGGCCCATCGCCGGCATCTGGTTCGACACCCCGGGCCCCATTACGATCGAGGAGTCAAAGGAACTGGTGGACCTGGTACACCGCCTGCAGCCCGAGTGCCTGGTCAACAGCCGCATCGGCAATGGCCTCGGCGACTACGATACCCTCGGCGACCAGGAGATCCCGCGTCGGCCCCGCCCTGGCCTGTGGGAGACGCCGGATACTCACAACGACACCTGGGCCTACTCACGCTATGACCTCAACTGGAAGGGTCCCCGTGAGATCGCCGAACGCCTGGTCCGCGTGGTCAGCCGTGGGGGGACCTACCTGCTGAACGTGGGGCCTGATGGCAGCGGCCGCATTCCCGCGGCCTCGGCGCGGATTCTGCGCCAGGTCGGCCAGTGGGTCCACGGCCATGAGGAGGCGATCCACGGGGCTGGCCCGACGCCTTTTGGGCCGCTGCCCTGGGGTGAATGCACGACCCGCGGCCGCAGGCTCTACCTGCACCTGTGCCAATGGCCGGACCACGGTCGCGTGGTGGTGCCCGGTCTGCGGACGCCGGTGGCGGCAGCCCGGCTGGCCGGCGGCGAGGCCGTGCCCGTGGCGGCGTGCGGCGACGGCGTGTGCCTCGGCCTCCCGCGTCCCCGGCCGCAGAGCCTGGTCCCGGTCGTCACCCTGGACCTGGTGGGACCGGTCGAGGCCAGCCGTGACACCTACCTCCTGAACGGCTGCCGCAACACGCTGGAGCCGCGCGTCGCCTCGCTCCAGGCCTGCGAGCTGCGCGACGTCCGCTGGATGGAGAAGTTCGGCGACTGGAAACACGCCGAATGCGTCGCCGGTTGGCGCCCCGGCGAGAGCATGGCCATCTGGGACTTCCTGACCACCGAGCCGGGCCCGTTCGTCCTCGACGTCGAGTACACCTGTCCCGAGGCCGGAGACTACTCCGAATGGCGGATCGAGGTGGGGGGTACCGACGCGGTCTTTCCCCTCCTCGACACCGGCGAGCGCAGCCGCCGTGCGGTCTTCGGCTGGGGCGAGCTGCCCCGCTTCCGCACCTACCGGGTGGGTGTTGTCGATCTCCCCGGGCCGGGCCCCTCTCGGCTGACTCTGAGCCCGCTCTCCGCCGCCAGCGCGGCCGTGCGCATCGCTGCCCTTATCCTGACTCCGTCCCGGTAGAACGAGCCATGGTTTCCAGCAGGTTCACGCTGTCCGCAGGGAGCTGAGAACATGACCCACCCCCGTGCCCTGACCGCCACCGCCCTCCTCGGCGCTCTCACGGTCTGTGCCGGCCCGAATCTGGTGCCCAATGGCTCGTTCGACGAGGCCGATGCGCAGGGGGCCATCGCCGGCTGGGTCCCCGAGACGGTCGGCATGCAGACCGTGAGCTTCGCCCGCGACACCGAGGTGTGGCGCAGCGGCGTCGCCTCCGCCCGCATCACCATTGCAGCGGACGCCAACCCCTCCTGGCCCGCCTATACGGCCCGACTGGCCGTGACGCCAGGACAGCGCTACCACGTCGAGGCCTGGATCCGTACCCGCGAGGCGACGCGCGTGGCCTACGTGGCGACCGATTACCTGGACGCCGCCGGCCAGCGCGTCTCGTTCTCGTCCAGCGATACGGCCACCGGCACCACCTCTGACTGGAAACGGGTCGCGCTGGATGCCTCGATCCCCGTTGGGGCGGTCACCATGTCCGTGCGGCTGATCCTCCATGGCAGCGGCACGGCCTGGTTCGACGACGTCACCGTGGCGCGCGACGAGGCCTTCGAGCAGGCCCTTGCCAGGCTGCGCGAGCCTCTGCCGGCTGAGTGGGTCGCCCGCGGCATCACCAGTCCCGGGGACCCGGCGCGGCTGCACCGCCTGTTCCGGGAAGCGGCCCAGGGCGGACGCTACACGATCGGTGTCATCGGCGGCTCCATCACCGCCGGCGGTTGTGCCTCGAGCGTGGAGACGCGCTACGCGGCGCCGGTGCTGAACTGGGCCAGAGAGCATTTCCCCAAGGCCGAATGGGCCCTGGTCAACGCCGGCATCGGCGCCACCGGCACCAACTATGGTTGCCTGCGCGCGCAACGGGACCTGCTCGCCCACGAGCCCGACCTGGTGGTCGCCGAGTATGCCGTGAACGACGCCAACAGCCAGGAGTGTGCCGAGACGTACGAGGGCCTCCTGCGCCAGATCCTGGCCAGTCCACGGCGACCGGCGACGCTGATGCTGTTCATGATGAACCAAGCCGGCGGCAACGCCCAGGAGTGGCAGAGCAAGCTCGGTCGGCACTACGGCCTGCCCATGCTCAGCTACCGCGATATGCTCTGGCCGGAGATTGAGGCCAAGCGGATGACCTGGGGCGACCTCAGCCCCGATAGCGTACACCCTCACGACATCGGCCACGGCTACGCCGGCAAGCTCGTGAACGCTCTCCTCGACCAGACCCTCGCGGCCCTCCCGCCGGCGCCCGCGACCGCCCCCGCCGAGGCGTTGCCGCCCGCCCTGCTGACCGACCTGTACCAGTTCACCCGCCTGGTCGAGGCCGATGACCTGAAACCGGCGGTGACCAACGGCTGGGCCTACGACCCGGGCAGTGGCTGGGACAAGGGCTGGAAAGCCACCGTTCCCGGCAGCACGGTCGAGTTCGATATTGCCGGCGAGCAGGTGTTTGTCAGCTATTGGCGCATCCATGGGCCCATGGGCCGGGCCCAGATCACCATCGACGGCGAACAGCCCAGCGTGCAGGAGGCCTGGTTCGAGCAGACCTGGGGCGGCTACCGCCACATGATCTGCCTGCCGACCGGCCGTCCCGGCGCGCACCGCCTCAGACTCGAGCTCCTGGCCGAGAAACATGCCGAAAGCACCGGCACCGAGTTCCGCCTGCTCTGCCTGGGGACCGCTGGCCGGTGACGGCGACGCACCAGGGGCGGGCGGTTCGGCCGTGGGTAGCATCGTGTCCGCGCGGGGGGCCCACGCCAACTCCGCCGGCACTGCCGCCACGCGGAGCGGGTTGGCCGCGCATGGCCTTCAGCCCCCGACGCGCGCCGCGGCCACCCGACCATGGCGGGACGGAAACACACCGGACTGGAGGGCGAAGCCGTAAGTCTCCAGGCTATCGGATCTTCCGTCATTGGCAGACGACGGCCAGTGACGGACGATCCGCCAGAGGCTCCCGCCGGCCTCCCGGAACCCCCTCGGCAGGTCGGTAAGACTGCCTTGCATTATGGCAAATATCCGGATATTTTGCCAAGTATGTTTGCAAGACTGCTAGAACGGCCCGACCAGTCCATCTTCCTCCTCGGCCCGCGCGGCACGGGGAAGTCTACCTGGATCCGGCAGCACTTCGCCGACGCGGTCCTGTATGATCTGCTGGACACCGCCGAGGCCCTGCGGCTGAGCCGGGAACCCGGTCTGCTGTATCGCGAGGCGCAGGGCCTGGCGCCCGGAACGTGGGTCGTGATCGACGAGGTGCAGAAGGTCCCGGAGTTGCTCAACGAAGTGCACCGCCTGATGGAGACGAAGGGGCTCCGCTTCGTGCTCTCGGGGTCGAGTGCGCGTAAGCTCCGCCGGGGAGGCACCAATCTGCTGGCCGGGCGGGCGCTGGTGCAGACCCTGTTTCCACTGGTCTCGGCGGAGGTCGGTTCCGGGCTGGGGCCACGAGACGCTCTCGTGCGCGGCATGCTGCCGATGGCCGTCACCGGGGCCGATCCGAAGGCGTACCTGACCAGTTACGCCCAGACCTACCTGCAGGAGGAAGTCCGAGCTGAGGCACTGACTCGGAGCATTGGCCATTTCGCCCGATTCCTGGAGGTTGCCGCTCGCCAGAATGCCCAGGTCACGAACGTGTCCGCCATCGCCAGAGATGCGGCCGTGAGCCGGCAGACTGTCCAGAACTACTTCGAGGTTCTGGTGGACACGCTCCTAGGCCAGTGGCTGGAGCCGTGGAAGCTGAAGCGGGCCACCAAGCAGGTGGGGCACCCGAAGTTCTACCTCTTCGACTGCGGCGTGGCGCGGGCGCTCTCGGGCCGCCTGCCCTACCCGCCGTCGGCGGAGGAGCAGGGCCCCCTGCTGGAGGCTCTGCTGCACCATGAGATCCGTGCGTACCTGGCGTACACCGAGAGGCGCTATCCCGTGCACTTCTGGCGCAGCCACGAGGGAGCCGAGGTCGACTTCCTCTGCGAGACGGCGGCAGGGTTCAGCGCCGTCGAGGTGAGAGCGTCGACGCACTGGGAACGGCGGTTTGGTCGTGGCCTGCACCGGGTCCGCGAAGAGCTGGGGCCCGAGCGGGTGTCGTGCTACGGGGTGTGTTTCTGCCAGCGCCGGGCATCCTGGGACGGTGTCGAGGTGGTCCCGGTGGCCGAGTTTCTGCAGCAACTGTGGAATGGCGAGGCCATCGCCTGAGGCGCCCCTGCCCGGCCGCAGGCAACCGGCTTCCGGCAACCGGCGACCGGCCACTGGTAACTGGCCATCGGCCACCGGCAACTGGCAGTTGGTAACCGGCCACTGGCCACTGGAGACAAGCCATGCGTACCATCCTCCATGACTGGGAAGACCCCGCCGTCTTCGAGCGGCATCGCGGAACCATGCACGTGCCGCTGGGGGCCTACGCCGACGCGGAGTCCGCGGGGCGGTGTGACCGGCGCCGGTCACCCTACGTCCTGAGCCTGAACGGGACGTGGCAGTTCCACCTCGCGTCCTCGCCCCTGCAGGCGCCGGACGGGTTCTGGACAGACGGTTTTGATGCCTCCGGCTGGGAGCCTATTCCGGTGCCGGGGAACTGGCAGTTGACTCAGCCCGGTTGCTGGGACAAGCCCATCTACACCAACGTGGCCTACCCGTTCACGCCGAACCCGCCCTTTGTGCCCGATGCCAACCCCACGGGCTGTTACCGCCGCGCCTTCACCCTCCCCACGTCCTGGGGGGGCCGCGAGGTGTTCCTCGTCTTCGAGTCGGTGGACTGCGCCTTCCACGTGTGGGTGAACGGCCAGCCGGTCGGCTACAGCCAGGACAGCCGCCTGTCGGCGGAGTTCCGCCTCACGGGCTTCCTTCGGCCTGGTGCCAACCTGCTTGCCGTGCGTGTGTTACGCTACTCCAGCGGAACGTATCTGGAGGACCAGGACTACTGGCAGATGAGCGGCATCCAGCGCGACGTCTGGCTCTACAGCAAACCCGCGGTGCACCTGCGGGATTTCACGGTCCGCACGACCTTCGATGCCGCCTACGAGGATGCTACTCTCCAGGCGATCGCCTACCTCGCGAACGTCCAGCACCTCCGCCCCGCCGCCGAGTTCCACCCGCTGCCGCCACGCCGGCACTGCGACCCTGAGTTCGCCCGCTACAGCGCCGAGATCATGCTCTACGATGACGGGGGCACGCCCGTGTTCCCGGCGCCGGTGAAGGCGCCGTTTGCCGATCACACGGGGGCTGTGGCGAGCGGCTTGCAGGAGAAGGGGGCCGCCACGTTCGCGGCTCCGGTCTCACGCCCGCGGCTGTGGTCCGCGGAAGATCCCTATCTCTACACCCTCGTGTTCACACTGCGCGATCCGGACGGCGTCGCCACGGACGTCGAGAGCTGCCGGGTGGGCTTTCGCCAGATCGAGATCCGGGACCGGCAGGTCTTGCTCAATGGCCGGCGCCTGGTCGTGCGGGGTGTCGACCGGCACGAGTTCCACCCGGACCGTGGCCGGGCCGTGACCGAAGAGGACATGCGCCGGGATATCCTCCAGATGAAGCGGCTGAATTTCAACGCCGTGCGGACGTCGCACTACCCGAACGACCCGCGCTGGTACGACCTCTGCGATGAACTGGGCCTCTACGTCATCGACGAGGCCAACCTGGAGACGCACGGCCTCTGGGGTGACCTCAGCAACGACCCCGCCTGGATCCAGGCCTATATGGCCCGCGGCGTCCGCATGGTCCTCCGTGACCGCAACCATCCCTGCATCATCTCCTGGTCCCTCGGCAACGAGTCCTTCCGCGGCCCGCACCATGCCGCCATGCACGCCTGGATCCGGTCCTTCGACCCGACCCGGCCCGTGCAATACGAGAGCGGCAACCCCGGCCCCGACACCAGCGACATCATGGTGCCCATGTACCCGGACCTGGACTGGGTCCGCCGGGTCATGGAGGACCCGACCGAGAAACGGCCCATGGTGATGTGCGAGTACGCCTTCGCCAAGGGCAACGTCACCGGCAACTTCCGGGAGTTCTGGGACCTGGTGGACCGCTACCCCTCGTTCCAGGGTGGGTGCATCTGGGACTGGGCGGACAAGGCCCTGCGGTTCACGCTGCCCGACGGCCGCCGAGTGCTCGGCTACGGCAATGACCTGGGAGAGGGCTTCGACTACACGCGGATCGGCGAACACCCCACGCAGGTGTTCAGCGGCATCGTCGGCGCGGACCTGGAGCCGCATCCCGGCGCCTTTGAGGTGAAGAAGGTCCAGGCCCCCGTCGCCTTCACCGGCGCCGCCCTGGCGCAAGGCCGGGTCGCGGTGCGGAGCAAGTACCAGTTCATCAGCCTGGCACACCTGGATATCCAGTGGACCGTGCAGGCGAATGGCCGGGCCCTGCGGAAGGGCGCCGTCGCGGCCCCGGCTGTTCTCCCAGGGCAGCAGCTAGACCTCGAGCTGCCCCTGCGGTTGCCGGCCCGGGGCCGGCCCGGCGTCGAGTACGTCCTCAACCTGCAGGCGGTGCTCAACCGCGATCTGCCGTGGGCGGACGCCGGGCACGTGGTGGCCTGGGAGCAGTTTGCCCTGCCGGTCAAGGCGGTGGTGCGCGTCGCCGAGGCCCATCGCCGTCCGCCGGCGGTGCATCTGGAGACGTCCCGGCGCGCCACCGTCGCGCGCGGTTTGGCATGGCAGATGACGTGGGACCGGAGCACCGGCCTGCTCAGTTCGTGGGCGGTGGCAGGGCGCGAGTTCCTGGCCTCCCCGGCGCAGGAACTGTTCTTCCGGGCCCCCACCGACAACGACTGGCTGCTGGGGTTGCCCCATAGCTACCTCAACGACTGGCGCGCCAACGGGCTCGTGGCCCTGGAGCGGCGGTTCCTGGGCATCGATGCCGGGGCGCTGAACGCCCGGGCTGTCCTCGTGCGTGTCTGGAGTGAACTCATCGGCAAGGACCCGGGGCAGCCCATCCGCTGCGAGCTGCGCTATGAGGTCGGTGGCGATGGCCGCCTCGCCGTGGAACAGCAGGTCGTGGTCCCGGACTGTTTCCCGCTGGTCCCGCGCATCGGCATGAAGCTTGTCCTGGCCACGGGGCTCAAGAGTGTCCTATGGTTCAGAA
>Ga0172371_10006834_pt1 | contig 16424 bp, 18 predicted proteins | sample Lak12m_FD_114543 | JGI IMG/M metagenome (GOLD analysis project Ga0172371, IMG submission 114543) | Freshwater microbial communities from Kabuno Bay, South-Kivu, Congo - kab_022012_12m | ecosystem: Environmental > Aquatic > Freshwater > Lake | place: Democratic Republic of the Congo: South-Kivu...
TATCTTGGCTTTTTCTTCTTTGGATACTTTTTGTTTTGGTTGATTCATATGGTCTTATTATACCATTTCGGAATCAACTTTTTAACGGGTTAAAATCTGTATGGAATTTCTAGACCATTATAACCGACTAGTTATCGCCAAGCTGTATGACAGAGAGAACGCCGTTAACGCCATTGATTTTGTTAAATATCTAATAGCCAAAGCACCGTTTCGCATTCAAAGATTGAGAGTTGATAATCGCTACGGGAAAGAACTGAGGAAATTCTGCCAGACAATGGGCGTTGAAGTTATTACCATTCACGCCTACCGCCCCCAAGAGAATGGCAAAATTGAGAGATTCCACCGGACACTCAAAGAACAGTTCTTTTGGCGATACGGAGGCTTCTATGAAGAGATGGAATTTCTTCAATACCGGCTTAACCAGTGGCTGGTTGATTACAATGAGAATCGCCGACATTACGGTTATGGCATGAATGGCCTGACACCGCAACAGAAATTAGCTGGCAGTTTATTTGAATCACTTTACATAATACGTCCAGAAAAGGTAACATTAACCCTGCAAACGTACATATATTGACAAATATATATTAATATGCTATAATAATATAATTCTTTAATAAATGAATATTAACCCCAAAAACCAAATACCATGAAAAGAATTGCATTTTTTCTGATTATGGCGCTCGTCGTAGTGAGCGCTTGCAAAAAGCAAGAAAATCTGAAACCGGAACACGACTCCCTGTTGATCAAGGCCAGCACCCTGGAAGAATATCCCATGGTCGTGACCAAGGGAGACCAGGATGTGGTGATTGGAGTTTTCCGCCACTCCGGAAACAGCAGCGATCTCACCATGGGAAAGCTGCGGGTGAACCTCGCCTATGAGGGAACCCAAAACACCGGTATCAGCCCGACCAGCGTCACTGCTGGCATTGAAAATGTTTCGTTGTGGCTGAAGAGCAACAATGAAGAGATCCTGATCGGCCGGAACAGCACTTCAATGAGCGGCTACTACACCGGAACCACTTTCCTCGAAGAAGACTGCCACCCAATGATCCTGAAGACCAACAACAGCGATCAATTGATCGTCTGCAAAATGAAGGTAAAGAAAAACATTCCTTCAGGCGTCAAGATCACGGCCAGTATCGATTGGTACGACTTCTTATTCTACAACAAGGAGTTGGACCTGACAGTTACCAATCCCGATGCCGGTTCATCAGATGATATCGCGGCCAATTCACCGGTGATCTTTGTCGGCTCGATTCCGACAATTCACCAATTTTCCGTCCCGGAAGCAGTCAGCGGCCGAGAGCCCATTGAATTCTTGCGCTTCACCATTACGGCCGGAGTAGATGGCGACATCACTATCTCCAGCCTAAGATTCAACTTTGAAGCCAGCGATCCGGAACTCCGTCACAATCTCTACGACTTAGCCATTCTCAATGAGAGCGGTGAAAAAATCGGGATCGTGAATTGGGATTCCTACCACAAGAATTACGGCTCCTCACTGTATGAGGGGTATAAAAAAATCTACGCCGGAACCAGCCAGACATTGATTCTGTCTGGATCAGTGGGCGATACGGAAATTGGTTACATAACCTTTAGTCTGGCCGAAAATAAGTACCAGGCACCATGTACCAACAATTTCCAAGCCACCGTCTGCTGGAATGACGGCTCCATGTTTCTTGGTGGATTCTATTTCAATCTACCAATTAAACAAAAGGTTTACTACAAGCCTTAGGCTTGTTAGAAACCTAATCCATAAAAGAGGCAAAAGCCTCTTTTTTTTATTTTATTTAGTAATTAACCATACGGGGATAGGTGATAGAAATTATTTAAATAAAACAAAAAACGGGCTTTTGCGTCCCGTTCTATCGTTTTTGATTAAGGTGAACGACTTACCTCGTCAATCCTGGTGTAAGAAACAATATCCGACACTCTTTCCCTTTTTGATAATCTTCGATATCATTTCTCCTCTCTCAAATAACTGAAAGGCATCGAGAAGACCCTGCCCAACATAGTGCGCTCTTTCATGAGCGCTGGCTGAGTTAATTAAAGCAGAAACATGCTTCAGGCCTCGGGGAGTCTTGTTTACATCTAACAATTCAATGGCAATAATTAATCTCATTTTGTCATTTCGGGTATACAAGAGAAAAAAGGGGTTATTTGAGTCATAGATAAATAAGTCCCTGAAATGATAACAGAGATAATTCTCAGTAACGGGTGTATCGGAAAGTCCTATGCCCTCAAACCATTGAATCATCTTTTTGGCAATTGGCTTCGGTAATGTGTACACACATATGGCGGTTTTTCCAAGAATATGAGAATATCGGCTAGTATGTGTACTAAATTGCCAAATAGCCCTCTAGAAGAAAGGCTAAGATGGGCAATCCCTATAATCAGGAAGGAGGTGAAACTAAAAGATGCGGCCAAACTCTTCCCTGGAGGTCAAAGGACTCTGGAGCGCTGGGTGGCAACATATAAAGAATTTGGTGAAGCTAGTTTGCTGCCCAAATCAACCAGGCCACTTAGTCAGCCAAATGAAACTCCAATTAGAGTAAAGGAGCGAATAATTGAGCTGCGCCGTAAAAGTAGACTATGTGCCAAGAAGCTAAATTATAAACTGAAAAAGGAAAATATATTAATTCACGATAGGACTATTGGAAAAATTATTAAATCAGAGAGACTGGTGAGAAAATACCGGATTAGAAAATTGCAATATAAATATATTAAGCCAACCATGCTGCCGGGCGACCTAGTAGAGATTGATATTAAATATGTGCCCGGTAGAATAGGCGGGAAACGATACTATCAATATACAGCCATAGATTGTGCAACAAGATGGAGATACTTAGAAATATATGAAAATGGAGACAATGAGAGCTCAATTAAATTCTTGGAGCAGATTATAGAAAGAGCGACGTTTAGTATTAGAGCGATCAAAACAGATAATGGTACGTGCTTCACTAATCGCTATGTCGGCTATTTAAAATCAGCTGATCCAGCTAATCCTCGTCTACATCCCCTTGATGAAAGATGCGCTAAATTAGGCATTACTCACTATTTAATAGATCCAGGTAAACCAGCTCAAAATGGAAAAGTAGAAAGAAGTCACCGGACTGATCAAGAACATTTCTATGATATCAACAAATTTAATAATGTCCTGGACTTGAAAATTAAGTTAAGAAAGTGGAATAATTATTATAATGATTTAGAGCATTGTGCTTTAAACGGCAAGACTCCAAATGAGTTGGTTTTAGCTAATAACTAAAACCGCCATAAGTGTGTACCTAAAACATAGATAATATTGTCTAAAATAGCCAATTTTTATTGACAATAATTTAATACTATAGTATTGTTATTGGAATTGTAATTTAACATTAATAAATAAAAAAAGGAGGAAGAATGCGTCAAATATCCCAATGTAGCCCCAGTAATATCGTTACCGGTTGGCGACAAAAATATTTCTATAAGCTCGAGAGTGACGGTCGATTAGATGACTTCATAAGGATTTTTCGGAAACACGGAAATCAGTGGAAAATGAAGAAAGATCTTTTTGAACAAATTTTAGACCAGGAACAACTTCGGGAAAGATTGGATTTTAATTATGTCTATAATTATGTTCTGGAAATCAATGATGATTTCATCGGTTTTAAAGAATTTGTGATTAAGAATTTGCTAAGATGTTATTATCAGTTTTCCTTTAAAAACTTTTTCAAACAGCTATGGCGAAAAGCAAGAAACAGCCGAACAACCTAGAAATTAATGGGGAATCGTTTAGGTATGTCGGCAAACCATTGGATGCCTTTGTTCTAATCAGCGGATATTGGTCGGGTAGAAGTAACCTTTTACCCAACAATCTGGCGGATAGAAAAATTGCCCTTAAGAACTTAGAAGATTGTTTCAAATGGATAAAACATTGGCTGGGGTTCCGAGACTGTGATGGAGCCTATGTTTTGGATTACAGCACCAAAACTGTCTACTATGATACCCAGGAAACCTTGGACGATCTTCTTCAGGAAACAATTCCCAAGCAGGGAAAAGAGAATTTTTTCGAACATTTTGTTCAAAAGGATTTCTCTGAATAATATTACAAGAACGGGTTTTACGACCCGTTTTTTAAATTCGTTTAAGATAAAAATAAATCAATTAAGAAGCTTCTTAACACAGATTTAGATTATATTATTAAAAATCTTCCTCCAACGGTTAATATTATCACCGAATAGTTGAAAAGAAAGATTATTAGATTCTCAACCAAGCTCAATCTAACAGATTGGCCTTTTAAAAAAGGAGATTCGTTGAATCTCCTTTAAGTTTATCAATGGTTGTAAAAACCCCGGCCGATGGCATCAGGAATCATCAATAGGGCCACATCATGTTTTTGACACAAATCAATTACCTCCTGGTCGCGCACCGAACCGCTGCTGGTTACAATAGCGGCGATTCCCCCCTCTATTAGGACCTGGGGTCCGTCAATGAAAGGGAAAAAACTGTCGCTGGCGGCCACGGCTTCATCGGTATCATGATCATATTCCCGGGCAATATTCAGGGAAAATTGTCCGGCCCGCACCCGTGATTGTTGGCCAACTCCATTGCCGATCAATTTGCCATTTTTCACCAGCGTGATGGTGTTGCTGTTGCTGGTATCACAGATAGCTTTGGCTAGGAGTAGATCATCACTGTAGGTAGATACTTCGCCATAAACCCTCAGATCACTACTGTTTAAATCCAGGATGAAGGTGTAGTTGGGCTGCTTCAAAAAGCCACCTCGGACATAGCGGTAAATGTCACTATTATCCAAGGATGTTTCGTCCAGATGTCCTAGATGAGGATTGGCCAATAGACGGCATTTGCCTTTTTTACGGGATAGAATCTCTATTGCTTCATCAGAAAAGCCTGGAGCGATGATACCATCCAACAATTTTTTTTCCTGGGCGGCTCCATATAATAGCGCTGCAGCTATTTCCGAATCAATCGGGAAATTGAGCATCACCAAACCGCCGAAGAGGGCGATAGGGTCGCCGGTCAACATCATTACTAAAGCTCCTTTAGAGTTAAGGTAGCTGACTCCAGCGCCACAAAGATTGCCATGCTTGGCCCCCAGGGCAATAAAGGGGGCATCTCCGCGGTTGCGAGTAAAAGTGGCTGCAATGTGGGTCATGGTTTGTAGGAGACGATCCAGATCGCATAGATTGTTGTAGCTGGGATCAGTTCCGCCCACTAATTTGAATTTATCCAAGGCCAAATAATCCGGATTCAAAGGATCAATCTCCGGGGTTTGGTAAAGGGCGGCCGGAGTTTGGTAGCCGTTTTCGCCGTATTTGCAGGTTAGCACTCGTTCTCCCAGGAAGCCATCATAGCGATTTTGGCTGTGGTAGCGGGCTGACCAGAGGCAATATTCAGCTATCACATATTCTGCCTTGGCGGCCAATTGATTAATGAATTCCTCTTTCTGAGGTGAACCATCGCGGAGCCAGTCAATAACTCGGAAACGGTCGGCCGGATCACAAACCACAATGCGCCGTCCCTTGGCTGCTGAGCGTAGCATGGTTGGACCGCCGATGTCGGTTTTTTCAATTACCGATTCACTGGTGGAGCCCGGTCGGAGAATCTCTTCCTTTAAAGGATAGAGATCAACGCAGACCAGATCGATGAAGGGTAGACCGAGCTGTTCCAATTCTTGAAGATCAGCATCGATGGGTCGGGCCAATAGGCCGGCATGAACTTCCCGGGAAAGGGTTACTACCCGATGTCCCAGGATGGCACCACCGCCCACCAGGGAGGCAACATCTTTTACGGTCAGGCCGGCATTTTTTAAATGAGTGGCGGTACCACCGGAAGCCAGAAGTTCAAAATCCAGATCAAACAGACTTTGGGCAAATTCAATAATACCATCTTTGTGGTATACGGATAACAGAGCGGTTTTTTTCATGATAAATTGGTTTTAGGTGATTATAAATTTTATTATTCTTATGTTAAATTACAGAATGGTTAATATTAACATTTTTTTCATATTTGTCAACATAATTTTAGTTTGACAGTTCATCGTTTTTGCCATAAAATAATAAAGTTTGGCTGGTTAAAGCCAAATTTTCTTTGTCAATTTAATCACAGGAATTAAAGTATTAACCAGAATATCAACCAAAAACAGAAACCAATGGAACCAATGGAACAGAAAATTAAAAGATTTCTTCAGAACGTTAAAGTTCTGGCCCTTAACTGTCTCCAGTGGGGAGACACCGGCAAGGGAAAAATTGCCAGTATTTTTAGCCCCTGGGCTCAGATTATCGCCCGGGGAGTGGGTGCCGACAACGCCGGTCACACTTACTATCACAATGGCCAGGAATTCATCTCTCATATTTTACCCTGTGGCATTATTCATGATGCCGAGGGTAAGGTTAACATCATCGGTCGGGGTACGGCCGTCTATCCTAAAGCGCTGCATCAGGAGTTGGAATCGTTACGGTCCCAAAATATGACCTATAACAATCTTAAAGTTTCCCTGATGGCTAAACTAACTTTGCCAACTCATATTGTTCTGGATCGTTTGCGGGAATTTATGAAAACCAATGGCAATGGTCGCATTGGGACCACCGGCAAAGGAGTTTGTCCTGTTTACACTGATCACATCGCCCGGCTAGGATTAATTGTTAATGATTTGATTAATCCGAATGTTTTTCGGAAAAAGTTAATCAATCATTTGGCTGACAAAAGAAACCTTCTCCAGGGTACCGATCCGGAAATATTAAAGGAGATTATGCAGTGTGAACATTTGGAGAACGGTATTTATTTTCATCCCCAGGATATTTTTGATGGCGACGCCATTATGGAAAAATATCTGGAGTATGGCCGAGAATTTCAACCGCTTATTCAGGACACCGATACCTATATTCAGTCACGGTTGGGGAGGGATAATATCCTATTGGAAGGCGCTCATGGTTTTCTACTGAGCATTGAATATGGCACCTATCCCTATGCGACTTCTTCGGAATGTTCTCTGGATGGTTTGGCTCGAGGTGCCGGTCTGGATACCTCCATGGTAGATATGTCTCTGGGGATAATAAAAGGATTCTATGAAACCCGGGTGGGCAACGGATCTTTCCCGACCGAGTTGGGCGGACATCTGTCAGATGAGCGGTGTAATGGCGGCAAAATTACCAGGCAAGATGAGATTAAACAATATTCGAACTTATCTCTCAATAATAATAATTTTGGTAATTTAGGAGCTGATTTTTACCAGGGCATCGCTCTACGTTTGGCTGGTGGCGAATATGGCGCTACTACCGGTCGGCCCCGTCGGACTGGTTGGTTGGATTTGCCGTTATTGCGCTATGCTTGGCGAGCTTCCAAGTCTAATCTTCATTCCCGATCCAGTTTGGTCATGACCAAGCTAGATGTCCTTAACCAGCTGGAGCGTATTCCGGTTTGCACCCACTATATCTATTTGGGTCCGGATTATTATTTCGGCAATTTACATCTGAAATCCGGTGATGAGATCTGGGAAGCTATTCCGTTGCCCGAGGTTTTGCAACATTGTCAGCCAGTCTATAAAGTATTTGACGGTTGGCAAAGTGCATTGACGGTGACCGATTGGCCTCAGCTACCAAAACCACTACGTCAGTTGATAGAAGAAATTCGGCTGGCCGAGGATATTCCGGTTAACCTGCTTTCCATCGGCAAAGAAAGCGAGTCAACGATCTTTTTGTAAACAACAAGCCGCTGAAATAGTCAGCGGCTTTTTTTTATAGTATAATTAAACTATTATGTCTAAAATTTCTAAAATAATCATTATTAGTTTTTTAGGTTGTTTGCTATTTAATCTATCTTCTGCCCAGGCCTTTGATCCGGTCAATGATGAGGGGATTTTTCGAGCCAAGGTTATAGAGATTATGGAAGAACATCAAGGGCAAAGGGAAGACGGTTCTATTTTTATTCAACAGAAAATAAAATTAGTTGGCCTGGAAGGGCAGTGGCAAGACCAAGAAATCATTTCCGATAGTACTGACTATGATGTAATTTCTAATTCGGAATATAAAGTTGGTGATCGAGTAATGGTTAATTATAGTCCCAGCCTGGAAGGAGAAGATATTTTTTATGTGGTTGATTTTGTTCGCCAGGGATATATCTACTGGCTAATATTTATTTTTGTGGCCATTGTAATTTTAATTGGCCGCTGGAAAGGTTTGCGTGCCCTAGTGGTGCTGGGTTTAACCTTTTTTATCATTCTCAAATTTATCATTCCTCAGATTCTAGCTGGCCACAATCCTCTTCTGATTAGTATTATCGGTTCAATCTTCATTTTAATTCTAGCCATCTATATCACCGAGGGTTTGAATAGAAATTCAACCATTTCCGTCCTAGCGATTTTAATATCTCTGATTATTACCGGTTTATTATCGGTATTATTTACTTCACTCACCAAATTAACTGGTTTTGCCAATGAGGACGTTATGTTCTTAGTCGGTCTAACCAAGCAGGCTATTAATATCCAGGGTTTATTTCTAGCCGGAGTGATCATTGGTTCCTTGGGCGTACTGGACGACGTTGTTATCGCCCAGGTGGCTCTGGTAAAAGAACTAAAAATTGCCAGTCCCCAATTACCTCTAAGAAAAATTTATCGTCAAGCCATGACTGTCGGCATTTCCCATCTCAGTTCCATGGTTAATACTTTATTTTTAGCCTATGCCGGTGTTTCTTTGCCCCTATTTATTTTGTTTAGTCTTAAGTCAGCGGCCGGCTTGAATTGGGGTCAGGTAATTAACAACGAAATGATCGCCACGGAAATTATTAGAACTTTGGCCGGCAGTATTGGTTTGATTTTAGCCGTCCCAATCGGCACCATCCTGGCCGTTTATTTTGTCAGGAAAACTAAAAATAAATAACATTAATTTTTTAATTTTATGAACGTGTCAACTTGGTATGCTCAATTGGTTAAGCCAAATTGGGCACCGCCAGCTCAAGTATTCGGCCCAGTGTGGTCAATTTTATATCTAATTATTGCCATTAGTTTTGGCACAGTTTTCTATCGAGTAGTCACTGGGAAATTGCCCTGGATCATTGCCCTGCCTTTTATTTTAAATCTTATTTTTAATTTTTTATTTACCTATCTACAATTTGGTTTAAAAAATAATTTTCTAGCCAGTCTAGATATTGTTTTGGTGCTAATCACTCTGATCTGGGCCCTGGTGTCAGTTTGGCCGCAAATTCGTTGGATCACCTATGTTAATTTACCCTATTTACTTTGGGTCATTTTTGCGACGGTCTTGCAAATTACCATTACCTATTTAAATAAATAAATTATATGGCCGACGTTCAAATATTAATTGCCGGTTATACTAGTGCCGATCATCCCGGTGAAGAAAAAACTCAACCCACCGTTACCTTGGTCAGAGATGGCGATCTGGTAATGGTGATTGATCCCGGAGTGGTAGAAAATCAGCAGGTGTTGATCGATAGTTTAGAGGCTCAGGGCTTGAAGGTCGATGATGTTAAAGTGGTGGCCATTACTCATTCCCATCTGGATCACTATCGCAATGTTGGTTTGTTCGCCCAGGCCAAAACCCTGGAATATTATGGTCTTTGGCAGGGAAATCAGGTGGCCGATTGGTCCGAACAATTTACACCTCATATTAGGATTATTAAAACCCCAGGGCACAGTGCGGATAGTCTAACTTTTCTAATTGAAACTGAAAAGGGAAGAGTGGCGGTTTGCGGAGATGTTTTTTGGAAAGAAAATTATCCTGACCATGATCCCTATGCCAATGATCCCGAAGAATTGAAAGTCAGTCGTCAAAAAGTTTTAGAACTGGCTGACTGGATTGTTCCCGGTCACGGACCAAGGTTTGCTGTCTAATTAAATTAAAAAAACGTAGGCATTTTTTGATTAGTTTGTTACAATATAAATTAGTTTTAAAAATTAATTTAAACCCATGTATCTTTTTAATTTCTATCACCACAATCGTCTCTATCGCTTACTCCATTCCGATTTGTGGTTATTTGATTTATCCATTTGGTTACATGTTTTTTCTCGAGCTTTGATTGCCGTCTTCATTCCTATTTTTATTTATCAAACGGGCTATAGTCTACAGGAGATAATTATTTATTATTTAATCTTTAATATCATTGATGTTCCTCTGAATTTTGTGGTTCGTTGGTTGATTACTAAAATCGGTGCCCGCTGGGTAATGATTGTTGGCTCAGTGGCTTCCTTGGCTTTTTTTACCGGATTATATTTATTAACTCCCCACAATTGGGGTTTATTGTTTTTAATCGCCCTAATGGCTGCTGTCTATGACACCTGCTATTGGGTGGCTCATCTTTATTTATTTTTAAAGTGTAGTAAAAATAATGACAATATTTCCGGTGATGAAAGCTTTCTATTGATTCTAAAAAAGATTGCTGGCATTGTGGCGCCAGCTTTGGGGGCGGCTATTATTATCTTTTCCGGCCGACACATGTTGATTATTGTCAGCATGATTTTTTTGGCTCTGTCTTTAATTCCTTTATTTAAGTTAAAGATCAAAGACCGTCCCAAGACCAAACCCAAAAAATTCTGGAAGTTTTTTACCAGCTGGGATGTAGCCAGGGATTACCTGTCAGCTGGTTTTTATCAAATCCATTGTACGGCCGAAAATATTATCTGGCCACTATTCATTTATATTATTTTGCTCAACATTGAATCAGTGGCCCTGTTACCCATCATTGTTTCCGTTACCACCATTATTTTTATTTATTTTACCGGCCGAATTTCCAAGGACAGACGTCATCGCATGATTATTATTGGTAGTTTATTTATTGCTCTTATTTGGTTAACCAGATTATTTATTCATCATGACTGGTTTTATTATCTCAGTGTTTTTCTGGCTGGTTTGTTTTCCATTCTCATTAGTATTCCTCTCTACAGCTTCATCTATGAAAAAGGTGAAAAAATTGATGCCTTATCAACCACCACCTATCGCAACGCCGCTCACATGTTTTTTAATGTGATAATTTTCGCCATTCTCGCCCTACTGGTTAATGTTTTTCAGGTTAGTTTTGTGTTGGCTGTCGTGAGTATGATTATTCTGATTATGTTGGTCTATGTCCTACGTGGTTTGGCTGAGCCAACTCGCCACAAGTGGTGGTTTTTTAATTCCTAATAATTTTTACAAACCTCTCTAATCATGGTATAATAGAGCAGAACAGTTAGATTTTTTTATATATATCTTTAATAATTAATATTAAAAATATGAAGAAAATTTTAATTTCTTTCCTAATCCTAGCTTTTCTGATACCAGCCTTAGTTTGGGCAGACGATGAATTAAAACCGGTTTTGATTAGCGTTGAAGGACAGCCGGCTACGGTTTCAGTTAATGGTACCGTATTGGAAAAAATTTCTACTCCAGATCAGATTAGATTTTTCAAGGTAATGAAGAAAGAAGGGAACACCCTTTATGGTATTAGAGTGAAAGTTGAAGAAAAAGTTAAGGAAGCTGTGAAGAATGCCGGCGAAACTTCCGGGGTGACTGTTCAGGGAACTATAGCTGATTTGGAAAAAATTGCTGGTCCCTGGGATGTGAAATTATTTGAAAAAATTAGACAAGTTGGTAGTGCTCTTTGGGGCTATCGTAAGCAGGAAAAGGAACACTTGGGGATTGATAAATTAGGTTCCGAAGTAATCACTTGTATCAAGACAGCGATTGATAAAAAAGATACTTCCATTAAGAAAACTATTGTGGTGGCTAGTGATGAGCTGACAACCGCCGTTGATACCCGTAATTTTTGTCAAAAAGCCGCTCTGGATTTAAGCACCAATCAAGAAAGAATGAAGGCTTGGAAGATTTGTAAAGATAATTTTCAAAAGGCTGTGAAAGAAAGTCGCCAGACTGCCAAGAAGTATCGAGATGAAATTTGGAAGGTTTATAAGCAGGAGGTTAAAGCTTGCTACAAGAGTGATGTAGTTAGCGCGGTGCCAAATAGTAGTGGACCAGTGGCCTGCACTTTAGATGCCAAGGTTTGCGATGATGGTTCAGCGGTTGGTCGCACTGGGCCCAACTGTGAATTTGCCTCCTGTCCTGGAGAAGAAGCCGAAGATAAAGTCGATTCCAGCAGTAATGTTATCAGGGATGATGAAGATAATATTCTTCTAGAAGATGGTGGCGACATGTTGGATCTCTAAAAAATAATTTAAATATCGATATAACAATAGAACGCAATAATTATTGCGTTTTATTTGTAGGTATTGACGACCCTCAGGCTGCCTATGATATAATTTAACTATAAAATTAAAACCAATAATTATGGAAAAAAAATGTGCCTGCGGTCTGCCCCTTGACGAGAAAACTACTTGTTCTTGTCAGCCAGACACCTGCATCTATTGTTGTTCCTGCGAAGCCGGTTGTGAATGTGGTTGTAAAGACAATAATTTGTCCGAAGATGACGAAGAATAAAAAAAGAGGACTCTGTGAAGAGCCCTGTTTTTTATGAAGGCAGGTTGACCGGCGAGAGAAGAACCTTAATTAAGGTAAGAATTTTAATTAAAATTTCTTCAGCCAGGTGAACTGCCTAGGGGGGGGGGTAAAAACCAGCGAAGGACAATAAGAACGACTAAAATTCCCAGGAAACCGTTAAATAGGCGAAACATTGTTTGGTATATTTAGGGATTGAATGTTCAACTATTCAATCCCCAGCATATTAGATGCTGCCGGATGGTTTTTATAATTATCTTCTTAAAGAACATATTACCATAATAAAATTAATTAATTTTGTCAATGATAAGATATTTTTTCATACTATCATTAAATATTGACCAAGGTTGGCCTAATATGATATTATAATTTTAAGAAATAAATAACAAAAAATATTTAATTAATAAAATTGACCGGGAGTGTCATTTTTATTTTTGCGTCAAATTTTATGGAACATCAATTACTCTATTATCTCCTGGGCGGAATTTTCGTGATCGGCTATGCGCTGATTGCCCTGGAACATAACATTAAAATAAACAAAAGCGGCACCGCCATTATCATTGGCTCTTTGTTGTGGCTAATTGTTGATTTTTTTGAAAGATTTAATCGGGAAGTGGGTGAGTCTCTAATGCACGAAACCCAGGAAATTTTTGGTATCGTTATTTTCTTGCTAGCGGCTATGACTTTAGTGGAAATTCTGGTTCACTATCGATTTTTTGATTGGTTGGAAGACAAAATTGTTCAGAAGAAAATCAGTTCTGCTAAATTATTTTGGGTTTTGGGGGCTTTAGCTTTTATTTTATCAGCCTTCCTAGATAACCTGACTACCACTCTAATTATGATCCAGTTGGGTCGCAAGATCTATAAACATCAGGCCAACTTTTTAATTTTTGTAGCTAATACTGTCATTGCGGCCAATGCTGGTGGCGCCTTTAGCCCCATCGGTGATGTGACCACTATTATGCTGTGGCTAGCCGGTAAATTTACCGCCCTCCAGGTTATTTCTGTGGCCATAATCCCATCCATTGCCGCTTGGCTTGTGCCCCAATATCTAATGGGTCGTCATATTAAAAAAGGCGAGGAAGCTGAAAAAGCTCATAGTGATGTCAAAGTAGATGGCGATCGCCAACCGGTCAAACCCTATTGGTCAGTGGTTATTATTGGTTTTCTATCTTTCCTATTGCCAGTATTCTTTAATTTAGCTGGTTTTCCGCCATTCCTAGGCCTACTAACTGGTGTAGGTATTCTCTGGTTATTCATTGACTTTAAATCCAATCGCCAGGATGATCATTTTAAGCAGGGTAAAGTGGTCAAGGTTATTCAACGAGCCGATATTTCCACCCTTAAATTCTTCATCGGTATTTTGTTGGCTGTCGGCGCTCTATCTCACGTTGGTCTTCTTAGGGATCTGAATACTTTAATTTTTGGTTCAGAATTAAATATTAGCCGCTTAGTAATTGGCAATTCTATTTTAGGAGTTATTTCTTCAATTTTAGATAATGTTCCTTTGGTAGCTGCGGCCATTAAAATGTTTGCCGCCAGCACGCCAATGGTTATTTGGGTGTTGTTAGCTCTAACAGCTGGTACTGGTGGTTCCATGTTGGTGGTTGGTTCAGCGGCTGGTGTAGCCGCCATGGGTCAGGTTAAGGAATTAACCTTTGGCTATTACCTTAAAAAAGCCACTTTACCAGCCCTATTGGGTTATATTGCTGGTATTGCTGCCTGGATTGGTGTTTATTATGTCTTTTTCTAATTAGTTAGACTAAATGAATAAAAAAAGTCGCTGTTATCAATGGCGACTTTTTTGTTAAAAAGCAAATTTATGTTAGAATATAATTAGTTAATTAATCGCTCTAAGCGAATTTATTATTAATCCTATGAAAAAAACTATTATTATCCTAGTAGTTATCGTGGTTATTATTTTAGGTTGGCTCTGGACTTCCTATAACCGCCTGGTAACTGCCAACGAAGCTGTTGATGGTCAATGGGCTCAGGTGGAGACCCAATATCAACGTCGTTTTGACTTAATTCCTAATTTAGTGGAGTCAGTGAAGGGAATTATGGCTCAGGAACAACAGATTTTTGGTGATTTAGCTGATGCCCGTACCCGTTATAGTGGCGCGCAAACGGTTAATGAAAAAGCAGAGGCGGCTACTCAAGTGGAAAGCACCTTGAGTCGCTTATTAGTAATTATGGAGAATTATCCAGAATTACGTTCCACCGAAACGGTACAAACTCTCATGTCTCAATTGGAAGGTACAGAAAATCGGGTGAGCGTCGAGCGTAATCGTTTTAATGAACAAGTTAAAAGTTTTAACATCATGATTAAACGAGTACCGACTAAGTTAATTGCTGGTTGGTATGGTTTTACGGAAAAAGTCTATTTTCAAGCGGTTTCTGGAGCGGAAACTGTTCCTCAGGTTAATTTGGAGTTAACTCAATAATTAGCATGTCTAAATTACGTCTTGTATTCTTTAGTTTGGTTTTTCTATTGGTTGGCTGCTCAGCCCAGGCCTATTATAATCCGGGGCAGCCAACCGGTTTTGTTAATGATTTTTCTAATATCCTAACAACCGAACAAAAAGCTAATTTAGAGACTAAACTAAGTCAGTTGGAAAAAGATAGCAGTAATCAGATTAGCGTGGTGATTATTAATAGTTTGGATGGTGATACGGTTGAGAATTTTGCTGTCCAATTATTTGCCGACTGGGGAATTGGTCAGGCTAAAGAAGATAATGGTGCTCTGCTATTAATTGCCATGGACGATCGACAAATGCGGATTGAAGTCGGCTATGGACTGGAAGGAGCTTTAACCGATGCTCAAAGTAGTTGGATTATTCGTGATCTACTAAAGCCGAATTTCCAGGACGGCAATTATTACCAAGGCATTGATCAGGCTGTTGATCGGATGATTGCTCTGACCAAAGGAGAATACCAGGGAACTGGTTTAACTAAAGTTAATTGGCGAGCCCTTAATCCCGAAGGCATCTTTTGGTTGATCTTAATCGCCTTTTATCTTTTAACCGCTTTAAGACGTTATTTTGCCAAAACTAAGGCCTGGTGGCCCGGTGGAGTGATTGGTTTAATAATTGGCCTAATTATTGCTTTGATATTCTTTAGGGCCATCTATTATTTTATTATCCTGCCAGTTTCTCTAGGTGTAGCCGGTTTAATTTTTGATTATTTAGCTTCTCGAGTTTTGCCGCCACCTAAACCACCTCGTAAAGGTGGCGGTATCTGGTTTTTGGGCGGTGGCGGTGGTTCCGGTGGGCGAGGCGGCGGCGGTTTTGGTGGTTTTGGTGGCGGTATGTCCGGAGGTGGCGGGGCCAGTGGTCGTTGGTAGTTAGATTATTAGATAAAATAAAAAACAAGGCGAAACATGGCCTTGTTTTATTTTGTCTCAATCTCTATTGGAGAGCCAGAGATTGGATCAGGGCTGATTCCAGGTTGCCCAGAACTTTGGTCGAATAACCGGTGGCGTGCTGATGTTCTCGCAGGGCGCAGGGGAAAAAATTTTCCGGGAAGAAAATTGGTTCCAGAACATCCAGAACTTTTTGTTTTTCCCGGGCGAATTCATCCGGATCCAGGGCCAGTTTCAGGTCATCAGGTAGGTTGTTTAGAAGTTCTTCGATCTTCTTGGCCTCCACCTTTTCATCCAGGGAAAGAGATATTCCCAGGGCATAGAGATGGTAGAAGATAATGCTGGGACCCTGATCCCGAGCAACCTCCAGCAATTTTTCAAAGAACTCATCAATTCGTTTCAGTTTTTTCATGGTGTTTTCTTTTTTGGTTAATTTCAGTTAATTTTAGTTTTCTGTTTATACTAATATATTTATTTGTTTTTGTCAATATTAAGCTGCTACATTCTGGTCCCAAGCTTAATCTAATACAAAAGACATCTCAGCCGGGGTAAAATAATTATGTCTACTAATTATTAACCCTAAACCAAGATGTCTTACCATCATTTTAAACCAGAACAGA
>Ga0172371_10006838_pt1 | contig 16416 bp, 14 predicted proteins | sample Lak12m_FD_114543 | JGI IMG/M metagenome (GOLD analysis project Ga0172371, IMG submission 114543) | Freshwater microbial communities from Kabuno Bay, South-Kivu, Congo - kab_022012_12m | ecosystem: Environmental > Aquatic > Freshwater > Lake | place: Democratic Republic of the Congo: South-Kivu...
CGAACGCGACTCAAGTCAAGAAAGTCTAGGGATTTATTTCCAAAGATTTCAAAGCAGCCCGCCTCATCGGCGGGTTGTTTTTGACATAGAGTAAAGGGAGCAGTGATGGAAAAAAATTTTCAGGGAATAAAATAAAAATAGAAAAACTATCAAGTTTGTGATAAGATATCTCCGTAAGGCAAAAATTTATGTCCAAAACTTTCATCATGACCGGACTTTTTCTCGGATCGATCGCCGGCGGGTATCTTCCCTTGCTTTGGGGTGGGAGCGTTTTTTCGCTGTCGTCGATTTTTTTGAGCGGGTTGGGGGCGCTTGTCGGAATTTGGTTCGGGTTCAAAATTGCCCAGCGGCTGGATATTTGAGAATGGACTTTTTTTCAAAAATGTGCTAAAATGCAACATACTGCAATGCAAAAAGAAAAAATCAAAAAAATTGTATATATAAGCCTCGCTGCCGCAATATTTTTCTCGGCCGGTGCGGCTTTTTCTTTTCGTGCAAATGTGGCTGAAGCGGCAAAACCGACCAAATGGCAGACAATGCTTGAGCAATCGGGCATTCCTCAATCATTTTGGCAAAAATGCCTTCCCAAGGTGAAACGCGGTGAATATAACCGGGTGAAAAAGCTTTGGGCTGCGTCGGGAGGCGCCACGACAAGCAGTGCGACCGTCCAGCCCTCCTCGCTTGGACCGGAAATCGCGGTCGGGCTTTGGTATTTTAGGACGGGGGATGTTTTTTCAATAGACGCCAATAGGACATATAATATCAGAAGGTCAGACGGAGGCGAAGTTATCGCTCAAGTTGAAAAAGACTCATCGACGAAAGTCAAATATGATAATGATGGAAAATTGAAAGTATACAATTCGATTTCAGGCGCTATCGTTGATGACGAAGTTTGGTTTGACGCTGCTGATGGAGATAATTCCTCAATAATTTTCGATGTCCATCATGATCAGAAATGGGATGGATACAAACAGAAATGGGATGGATACAAACATTTTCGCGGAAAAATAAACGTGAATTATTATAAAGGTAAAGATATATATAATAATAAAAAAAATAAAAAAGTCAGCCAAGTCTGGGTCATCAACAAACTTCCGCTTGAGCAGTATGTTTGGGGGGCGGGAGAAACAACTGGGACGGGTGGTTCCGACCATGCACGGGTCATGGTTACTATTTTCCGAACCTATGGTCAATGGTATATTGACAACGCAACAAAATACAAACCACTTGGGTTCAAAATCCGAAGTGACGCAGGTTCGCAAATATATGTCGGAGAAGACAGGGAGGACAAATATCCGAAAGTAAAGGATGCAGCTGAAGATACGCAGGGGAAGATAATTACCTACAAGGGTGAGACTATTCTTGCTCCCTATTGTTCCAACACGGACGGATACACAAGGCCATATCCTTATACCGATAGAGATAAAAAACCCTCAAAAGATTATCCGTATCTTGAATCTGTCAAAGACCACAAAGAAGGAACAATTAACGGTCTCAAGCCTGGGCAAAACGGCAACCATATGTGGGGAATGTCAGCCAAGGGTGCGTTGGGATATGCTGAAGACGGAAAATCGTGGGAGTGGATCATTAAGTATTATTACTCCAATGTGGATATATCAAGCCAATATTAAAAATATGAAAAAATCGAAAGTAATCGCAATAATAATCTTTGGCATTGTGGCCGTGGCGGTTTTGTATTTTGCCTATGGGGTGGTGAAGAAGCGCTATATGGCAACAAATACAAAAAGTTTGGATTTGAGCAGCGGCGAAACGCAAACATCAACTGACAATCCCGCCAGTGATCAGTCCGCCGGTGATCAAGCGGTGACTCCGGAAATTGATAATACTGCCCCGACAAACGGCCAGCCGAATGTGCAAAGCGCGGACTGCGACAACAATTGCGCGAACTTTGCGGGTAGTCCCGACAACTTGAAATATTGCCAGGAAGTTTGCGGCGATCGGCCGGTGGCTCCAAAAGATTCCGCCGGGCAGTGTGAAAATCTCGCCGGACTTGAAAAAGACAGCTGTTGGCGCGATCTCGCGGTTTCAAAAAAAGATTTTGCCATCTGCGACAAAATCAGCGATGCGAAACTCAAAAAAGTCTGCCGCAACCGGGTGACGGAGGAAGTGTTGAACTAGTAGCTTGCTGCCATTTGCAGCGCTTTTTGGAAATTGATTTTCCCGCCGGAGACGGTTTTTCCTTGAAGACTCGGTTCAAGATCGACCGAGTTTTTTATTATTTCAATGATTTGAGCAGAGTTGAGATTGGAGTTTTTTGACATGATGAGTCCGGCTTCAGCGGTGACGAAAGCGGCGGAGAGAGAGCTGCCTTCTTCTTCCACATATCTGTTTTTCTTGAGACCGAGTCCGAAGATCGGATCATCGTCTGTTCCGCCGGGAGCAGCGACATCAACAGAAGTCGCGCCATAGTCGGAATATTCCGCCAGAGTTCCGTTTTTGTCCGAAGCTCCAACGCAGATGATGTTGGCAATCTCAAAATCGCAAGGATACATTTTTTTGTTCGGGTCGCCGCCGTCGTGATCATATCCGATGTATGTTTTTGGGTCTCCATTTCCTGAGGCAGTGACAAATATGCCGGGATAGCTCGCAATGGCATCCTTGAGCGCGAAATCCAAGCCATCTTCTCCATAGGATCCCCAGCTGGCATTGATGATCGGAATGCTGCGCGCCTTGGCATAGCTCACGGCGGAAATGGCCTGGTCGGTCGTGAAGTCGAATTTGAGCGGCATGATTTTCAGGTTGCCGAAGAAACTTGCGCCGGCGATGCCTTTTTTGTTGTTTGTCTGGGCGGCGATGATGCCGGCCAAAAATGTCCCGTGGCCGTCGTTGTCTTGAGGTTTCTTTTTCGGGCTGTCGATATTTTTTCCCTTCGCCCTTCCGCCCGTGATGCTGCCCGAGATCTCGGGATTTTTGTAGCTTATGCCGGTGTCGATCACCGCGATTGGAACTTTGTTTTTGCTCGCTGTTTCGATGTCCCAGGCGGACGGGGCGGAAATTCCGCCGAGCGTGCTCGATGTTTCGGCCAGCGGCCACTCCCGGGAAAAATATGGATCGTTGGCCTGGCGCGCGAGCAATTTGTATTTGAAATTGGGTTGGATGGAAATTATTTGAGAATTTTTTTGCAGCAGGCTGATCAGTTTTTTTGTCGTGAATCCGCTGGCACTTTTCAAAATATATAAGTTCCCGTCGGGAGAAGATTTGAGCAGTTCGACGTCAAGATTATATTTCGCCGCAATCGCATCCGCATCTGTATCCGGTGAAATTTTCGCGACCACTTCGTGTTCGACATAGTTTTTTGGTGCCGCGGCCTTGGCAGTATTTGAATTCAAAAAAGCGCCCATGGAAAAAACGAGCGCGAAAATAGTCGAAACAGAAAAAAATATTTTGACGGATGATCTTTGTTTCACAAGGATATTATATCAATTATCTTTTCAATTGACTAATTATTGATTTTAGGACAATATAAAGATAGATAATGTCCAATTTTATGCGTATTGGAATCGATGCCAGGGCCATATTGAATCCGGAAAAGGTGGCGCCCACGGGGGTGGCGAATTATGTGTGGAAACTTCTCAAAAATCTGCTCGAAATTGATAAAAATAACCAGTATATCCTCTTTTTTGACTTCAAGGTGCGGGACAAGGACGTGAAGCGTTTCACCCAGCCGAACGTGAAGATCAAGTTTTTTCCTTTTTCCGATTACAAAAAATATATGCCGGCGGCCTACAGCGAGATTCTCGGAATGGCCACTTTCGCGCGGGAAAAGATGGATGTGCTCCACACGACCTCTCCGCTCTATCGCGTGCCGGCGAGCTATCGCGGGAAAATTGTCACGACTTTCTATGACTTTGCGCCATATCGCTTGCCGGAACTTTTTCCGCGTCTCGCGACGGCGAAATTGAAAACGCTCTACTCTTTCGCCGCCAAAAAATCTGACCGGATCATCACTGTTTCCGAATCGACCAAAAAAGACGCGAAAGAGCTTCTTGGGTTTCCTGAAGAAAAAATCACGGCAATTTATAACGGGATCGACAATCGTTTTTTCGGTGAAGATTCTTTTTCAAGAGACGATGTGAAAAAGAATTATGGCATATTGGACAAATACATTTTGTTCTTGGGGACGCTTGAGCCGCGCAAAAATTTGAGTCGGGTACTGGACGCGTTCGCGCGCTTCAAGAAAAATTATAAAAACAGTTTTGACTATCAACTGGTTGTGGCGGGAAAGAAGGGCTGGCTCATGGAAGAATATTTTCAGCAGGCCAAAGATTTGGGAATTGAGGACGAGGTGATTTTCACCGGCTACGTCGGAGGCGACGAGCTCAAGCCGCTCTATACGAACGCGGAATTTTTCGTGATGCCGTCCCTATATGAAGGTTTTGGCCAGACGATCGTCGAAGCGATGGCGTGCGGAGCGCCGTGCCTGGTTTCGAGAGTATCTTCCATTCCGGAGATCGCGGACGAAGCGGCCTATTTCGTCGATCCTCACGATACGGACGGAATCGCGAAAGGAATGACGGAACTGGCATCGAACCAAGAATTGCGGAAAAAATTGTCCAATGCCGGACGGCAGCAGGCCAAAAAATTCAGCTGGTCCAAATGCGCGCGGGAAACTTTGGAAGTGTACAAAAATGTTTAAATCTGTCGATCCCAAACAATCTTTTCCCGAAATGGAAGAGGATATCCTCAAATTCTGGGAAAAGAACAAAATATTCGAAAAATCCTTGGAAAAAGAGGCGCCGAAGGGCGACTACATTTTTTATGATGGTCCGCCCTTCATCACGGGATTGCCGCACTATGCGACTTTACTGCCAAGCATAGCCAAAGATGTGGTGCCGAGATATTGGACAATGAAAGGTTATCGGGTTGAAAGAAAATGGGGTTGGGATTGCCACGGCTTGCCGGCGGAAAACAAAGTTGAGGAACAGCTCAAACTCAAAAACAAAAAGGACATTGAAAAAATCGGTGTCGAAAAATTTGTCGGTGCTTGCCGGACATATGTGAGCGAATGTTCATCACAATGGAAATGGTATATCGATCGCATAGGACGCTGGGTGGATATGAAGAATGCCTACCGGACGATGGATTTGAAATTTATGGAAAGTGTGATTTGGGCGTTCAAGGAATTGTATGGCAAAGGCTTAATCTATGAGGGATACAGATCATCGCTCCATTGTCCGCGTTGTGCCACACCGCTCTCAAAATTTGAAATTACAATGGATGCCGGATGCTATCGAGATGTTTCGGATACGTCGGCAGTTGTGAAATTTCCGGTCAAGAAACAGGAAAATACATTTTTGCTCGCTTGGACAACCACTCCCTGGACATTGCCGGGAAATTTGGCTCTGGCAGTCAATGAGAATATCGCATATGTGAAAGTAAAATACGAAAATAATTTTTATATTCTTGCCAAAGACAGAGCGGAAGAAATTTTTTCGGGGAAAGAATATGAAATTGTAGGCGAAATAAAAGACGGAGAGCTGGTGGGGATCGAATACACGCCTGTATTTGACTTGCAAAATGAAGAAGTAAAGAATAGCGAGAAGGTATACAAAGTGTACCCTGCTGATTTTGTGTCGACGGAGGAGGGCACAGGCGTGGTCCATATCGCGCCGAATTTTGGGGAGGACGATTTCGAGCTGGGAAAAAAGTACGAATTGCCGACAGTGGAATTGATGGATGAAAACGGCATATATATGGAAAGCGCGGGTGAATGGAGCGGATATTATTTCAAGAAAGCTAATAAAAAAGCGCTGGAAGATCTTAGAACGAGCGGAAAACTATTTTCAACCTTTGAAGTAACGCACTCTTATCCGTTCTGCTATCGATGCAACACCGCTTTGATATACAAAACCCAAAAAGCCTGGTATCTGAAAATTTCGGAAATCAGGGAGAAATTAATTAAATCAAACGAAGCCATAAATTGGATCCCTGAATATTTTAAAGACGGCCGGTTTAAGTATAATCTTGAAAATGCGCCGGATTGGTCGCTTTCAAGATCGCGCTATTGGGGTTCACCGATTCCGGTGTGGAAATGCGGCAGTTGCCCGGAGATTGAAGTCCTGGGATCAATTGAAGATCTGGAAAAATTGAGCGGGCAAAAAATCAGTGAGTTGCATCGTCCCGAGATAGACCAAGTCGAATTCAAATGTGAAAAATGCGGGGGTGTGATGAAGCGCGTGCCGGAAGTGTTGGACTGCTGGTTTGAGTCGGGTGCGATGCCGTTTGCGCAGTTTCATTATCCTTTCGAGAAAAAAGACGAATGGAAAAACTTGTTTCCGGCGGATTTTATCGTTGAATACACCGGACAGCTTCGCGGGTGGTTCTATTATCTCCACGTTCTGGCAAATTCGTTGTTTGATTCAATCGCGTTCAAAAACGTGATCGTGACGGGTGTGCTGGCCGGCACGGACGGACGGAAGATGAGTAAGTCGTACGGCAACTATCCGGATCCCAAAATGGTTCTCGAAAAATACGGGTCGGATGTTTTGAGATATTATTTTATGAGCAGTCCATTGATGTCGGGGGATGATATGTCGATGTCAGAAAAAGATCTCGATCAGATACAAAAAGGAATGCTCCGGATGCTGTGGAATACGTATTCTTTTTTCGTGCTGTATGCGAATATAGACAAATTTGAAGTCAAAAGCAAAAAGTATCAAGTGCCAGAAAACGCGAATCTATTGGATAAATGGATAATTTCGGAGCTGAATTCGCTGATCAAGAACGTCAATCAGCACATGGAGCATTATGAGCTCAACAAGGCGGCGCGCTTATTTCCGGAGTTCATCGACAATCTTTCCAATTGGTATGTGCGCCGGAGCCGGAAAAGATTCTGGAAATCGGAAAATGATACAGATAAAAACGAAGCCTATGAAACTTTGCATCATGTTCTCGTCGAACTGGCGAAATTGATGGCGCCGTTCACGCCGTTTGTGGCGGAAGAAATCCACAAAAACATCACAAACGAAGAGTCTGTTCATCTGGCGGATTTTCCGGTGTCCGATGAAAAGCTGATCGACAAGGAGCTCAATGAGAAAATGCAACTCACACGGCGGTTTGTGAAAATGGGATTGGCGGCCAGGGCCAAAGCCGGGATCAAAGTGCGTCAACCGCTCTCGGAGCTCAAGATCAACGAAGATGTCGGGGGAGATTTGGGCGAGCTCATCAAGGAAGAGGTTAATGTGAAAGAGGTTAGCTTTGCCGGTGGGATCACCGAGGAGCCGGGGTTTGTGCGCGAAGAAGAGATCAACTGGGAAGCGGGGCTCGATACGAAAATTACTGATGAATTGCGGCTGGAAGGCGAGGCGCGCGAGTTGATCCGGCGCATCCAGGAATTGCGCAAAAAGGCTGGATATCAAGTTGACAACCGAATTATATTGAGCTATGCTGGCGGGTCGGATATATTTTTGAAATTCGGCGATCTGATCGCCAAAGAAACGCTGGCCGAAGATCTTTCCGAAGGTGAGGATAAGGAAGCAGACATATCCGAACTCATTGCGCTCGAGCGCGAACCGGTGAAAGTGTGGCTCAAGAAGATGTGAATATAAAGCGGGTAATTTTGTTTTTATACCTGCACATCGTGCAGGAAGATCTTTGAAAAACAGGGAGGAAAGAAATATGTCTGAAATCCAATTTTTTTGCTCCCGAAAAGAAAGGGAGCTTGTCGGCATCATGTCGTTCATTGCTGCGGCATTGTGTGTCATTCTGGTTGCCATTTTGGTCGCGCTGCTGACCCCAAGGGATATTTTCATCATTGGCGAACTTTGGGGATTTGATCTCAATCGCTGTCGGTTGATCGTCGGAAGCGGTATCCTGGCTTTTTTTCCGGCTTTGCTGGCGACAAGACACTTGATCTGCCGAAACTGCCGGCAAAGGAGGCGATATGGTTAGAAGTATGTGCCAATACAATCGTCATATCGCCGTGTGCATTATTCTTTGGATAATGACCGTAATCTTGGCTGTAGGCTTTACGATTTTGTTCGGAGGAGCGGTTCGGGATATTCTGAAATCATTTCGAAAAATCGGCCTCAAGCTTACGAATGACCAGATACTCTGGGGACTCGGCTTTTCTTTTCTGCTTGCCGCGGAAATACTGGCGGCTTGCGCCGGTATGATTTCGTGTAAAGTTCTTTTTCTGCTGTTTGCTGTGAACCTGATCGCCGGAATCGCGGTCATGACGATCATTGACCATTTCTTTCCGGAGAAGGAAAAAACAAAGGAGGTGTGAATATACTTCAAGATATTTTTGCCTTTATCGACAGCGGCAGGGCGGATGGGGCATTTTGGGCAGGTATAAGGAGGAAGACATGCCATCAACAGTCATCGGGATAATTCGTGAAATGGTCTATTTTTGGGAGATGTTCAATTTATTGCTCCAGCCCCGTTGTTCAAATCCGGAGTGCGGGAGCTACGACTTGGAGGCTACGGGAGAGATCAAGGTGCTTCCTTCCTCAAATTATTTGTATGCCAACTTCGATGTATCCTTGCCCGGAGCTTCGCCCGGACTAAGTATCCTCCATGGATACAGATGCAACAAATGCAAGGACATATCTCTCCAATAGGGGGAGTCATGCGCATTTACGTCTGAGCGCCAGAAGAGAATTTCCTCTCCTGGCGCGTTTGTTTTTATTGGGCCAGGATTGTAAAATTAACCTATGCAAAAATACACGGCTATAATTTTGTCATCCCACGATGTCGGTGAATTCGACCGGATATATACAATGTATACCCGGGAGGCCGGTTTGGTGCGGGCGATGGGCCGAGGGGTGCGCAAGCAAGCGGCCAAACTGGCCGGACATCTCGAACCCGGGACGCTCTCGGAAGTGTATATTGCGCGAGCGCGCGGAATGGGGCAGATCACGAGTGCTATCGCCCTCCAAAATTTCGAAAATATCAAGAATAATTTTGAAAAACTGGCTGAAGTTTTGAAGATATTCAAATTTTTTACGCGCCATTTTGCCGAAGAGGAAAAAGACGAAAAAGTTTTTGACTTGCTGGCCGAAGTTTTGACGAGAGTCGGGCTCTCGCCAAACAATCCGGATCTTGCGATTGAAGCGTTTTGGTGGAAATTGTTTGACGCGCTCGGGAACCGTCCCGAAACGATGAAATGCGCGAAGTGCGAAACGCGTTTGGAAGAAAACGCGGAAAAATTTTTTTCCGCCGCGAGGGGAGGAATTGTCTGCAAGAAATGTTTTGCCGACGAACAGGAATTGGCAAAAATATCCTCTGACCAGATCAAACTTCTTCGGATATTCCTCGCCAACCCGCTCGAAAAAATTTTGAAAGTCAAAACGCGCGAAACGGAATTGAAAGGCCTGGGGAGAATAAGAAGGGATTTTGAAAGATACAACTTTTAGTGTATAATTGACCCAAGATGTCTCTCAAGGAAACAGAAAGAAAAATATACCAAAGAGAGGAGGATCCAAGCGCGGATCTGAACGGAAGAAGGGCCTTGAACCCCCACATGGCGGAAGAGGTTCCTTTTGCCGCATCTTCCTTGGAAGCGCGGAACCTGGAGCAGAAGAAAGAAGTCTGGATAAAGGAACAGGAAGAGAAGAAAGAAAAAAGAAAAAAATTGATCAAGAAGGTCTCGATCGTTGTTGGAGCACTCGTTCTTTTGGCAGGGATAGTTTGGCTGGCTTTATATGTCCGCAAAAGCGCTTTTTCCGACCAGCAAGTGAAAATTTCCATCTCTGGTCCCGAGAAAGTGAAAAGCGGCGAGAGTGTCAGTTTCGACATCAACTATCAAAATCTCAACCGGGCGTCTTTGAACAGCGCCGTACTGTATATCAACTATTCGGAAAATTTCAAACCTTCGGGCAATTTGCAGTTTGAAAGCGAAGGTCCGAGCGCGAGCAAGTTCAACATTGGAGATATTGCCGGGAAAAGCAACGGGAAAGTCACTATCCAGGGAAAATTTTTCGGAGCCAGTGACGCACTCGTTTATCTTGAAGCCAAACTTGAATACAAGCCTTCAACTTTCAACTCGACCTTCGCGGCCAAAGCGAATTCGAGTGTTTTCATTTCTTCCAGTCCGCTTGCGATCGAAGTGAGCGGACCGCTCAATGAAGCTTCAGGAAGCGCTGTTTCCTACACGGTGAAATATCAAAATACGGGACAGGAGGATTTCAATGATCTGAAGATCAAAGCGGATTTTCCGGATGGATTTTCTTTTTCGAATTCGGAACCTTTGGCGGCCCAAGGAAACAATATTTGGTATGTTGGAAATTTGGCGGCAGGACAGTCAGGCCAAGTGAAAGTCAACGGGACAATAAGCGGAGCCAGGGACGAGCAGAAAACGGCAAAATTTTCCATTGGAGAAGTCGGATCTGACAACGTGTTCATTGCCTATGGAGAGGCGCAAAGCACAGTGAAGATCATTGGATCGCCGATCGTTTTGAATGAAACAATCAATGGCAAAAAAGGAGATGTTTCAGTCAATGCCGGAGAGTTGCTTTCTTTCAAGATTGGATACCAAAATACAGGATCCATTGGCCTCCGGGATGTCATTCTTTCAGTTGAAGCAAACAGCCCCATCCTTGATTATTCACGGATCGATATGCCAAGCGGAAAAAGTGAATTTGACGCGGAAAAGAAAACTATCCTTTGGAAATCATCCGAGCTTCCGGACCTCAAAGTGTTGGCTCCGGGCGCGCAAGGGGAAGTGAGTTTCTCGATGCAGGTGAAGGATGTCATTCCCGTTTCTGGACCAAAGGACAAAAACTTTTCCTTTTCAGCGATCGCCCGGATAGATAGTCCGGATATCCCCACGCCCGAAGGAGCGAATAAGGTCGTGGCGAGCAATTCAATCAATGTGAAACTGAATTCAAAATTGTTGGCCGGTCTTGAAGGATTTTTCAATGATGCCGATGTCGCCAATTCCGGGCCGATTCCCCTCAAAGTGGGCCAGGAAACGACTTTCACGCTGCATCTCAAAATCGCCGACGTCTCAAATGACGTGACGGACGCGAAAGTGGCTATGACGCTCGCACCGGGAGTAAGATGGACAAACAACTTTCTTCCCAAAGACGCTTCAATGAGCTACAGTGACCGGACAAACGAGCTGGACTGGAACGTGGGGAGTCTTGCGGCCGGAACAGGCGTTACCGGCGATCCGAAAGAAGTTGTTTTCCAGGTCGGCATCACTCCTTCGCAAAGCCAAGTCGGCAACTTTGCTCCGCTTATTTCGCAGACGGTATTTTCCGCCAAAGATTCTTTCACCGGTCAGCCGCTTGAGCTTGAGCTCGGAGCGAAAAACACGAATCTTCCGGAAGATTTGGGAGTGGGAGATATGGGAAAAGTGACAAATTAGAATTTTCAATGTCAAAATTCCAAAATTTTCAAATAATTTCCAAATGATCGAATTTCAGAAACATTTGGAAATTGAATAATTTGGTCATTGTTTGAAAATTGAAAATTCTGAAATTTGGAAATTTTTTGTATGCTCAAAATAAGCAGGATTGCTAAAAGAAAAAGAATAGGTAAGCTGTACACAGCGCACGGGGTCATCAATACTCCCTTTTTTTTGCCAATTGCGACGAAAGGGGCCGTGAAACAATTGAGTCCGGAGGAATTGAGGGAGCTTGGCGCGGAAGCCATTCTTGGCAACACATATCATCTCTGGCTCCGGCCCGGCGAAAAGCTGGTCAAAAAGGCAGGGGGTTTGCAAAAATTCATGAACTGGAACGGGCCGATGCTGACGGATTCGGGCGGATATCAGGTTTTTTCACTGGCGGGCAAAAGAGGCGACAAGGGCAGCGTCAAACTGTCCGAAAAAGGGGTGGAGTTTCGCGATCCCAACGACGGGAAAAAATATTTCATGACACCGGAAAAATCGATTGAAATTCAGCTGGCGCTCGGGAGCGACATTATCATGGTTCTTGACGAGTGTCCGCCGTATCCGTGCAGTCGGGAATATGCGAAGAAATCTTTGGAAAGAACAACCAGGTGGGCAAAACGTTGTTTCGTATATTTTCATAAGCAAATAAATAAAAATAATCGGAAATATATAAAAAGTAGGCCATTATTATTTTGTATAGTCCAAGGATCGGTCTTTGAAGATTTAAGAAAAGAATCTGTGAAACAATTGATGAGTATTGATTTCTCCGCTCTAGGCGGACCAGCCTCGGGCTGGGACGGATATGCCATTGGCGGGGTAGCGGTCGGCGAGCCTCGGGAAAAAATGAAAAAAATTTTGGAATGGGTTTTGCCGATGCTGCCGGAAGATAGGCCGCGATATTTGATGGGGCTTGGCCGGCCTGAAGAAATCGTGTTCGCGGTCGAGAATGGCATTGATATGTTTGATTGCGTCATTCCGACCCGCAACTCGCGGCATGGGTCGCTGTTTGTGAGAAAGGGGACTTGGAGTAATTTAGGGAAGAAGGGAAATAGGGGGGATTTCTATGAGGCGCTCAATATCACCAACGCAAAATATAAAAAAGATTTCAAGACGGTTGATCCAAATTGCGACTGCTACACTTGCAGGAATTATACCCGCGCGTATCTCCGCCATCTTTTCGCGGTCGGTGAACCGCTCGCGGGACGCTTGGCGACCATCCACAATCTGAAATTCTATCAGGATCTGATGAAGAATTTACGAATATACGAATAAAGCAAAATTACTAATTTACGAATCGAGCTAAAGTAAGAATTTTTTCTGCAAGCTATTCGTAAAACGGACTGTTTGCATATATTTTCACAATCAACTAAAATAGAAATACAAGTATACTAAAACATAAATATTAAAATCAAAACATATGCCCAGGAGGACAAAAACAAAATCCGCCCGCGTTGCTGGTGGGAAAACGATTGTGAAAAAAACAAAAATCAGACCGGCCGGAATGAATCATCACCGGAAAGATATGCGCTTCAAGGTTTCCCTCGTGATTCTCATCGGGATGCTGACTTTTTCCGCGATGCTGCTTCTTTTCTCATTGAACAATTCTTCCTCGGTGAACGCGGAAGCGGGAACAAGCGCAGCTTTGCCGATGGAACATCTCTCCGGCATCAAAAAACCAAGCGGCCAAACGCTGAGTGACAGCGCGCTTGATTTCAGGCTTACGGTCCCGGCTGAGCTCGGTGAGTGGTTCTATAAAACGGGCGAAGTGAAGAGCCTCACGGACGATTCCCTTTCAGACCAATATTTTCGAATGTTCATTCCCCTTCCCGGAGCGAAGTCAAACAATCTCGATGAGCGAAACAAAGACATCTTGACGATCAGGAAATTCAGCGCTGATGAATGGTCGGCCGTCGAAAAGAGTTGCAAGAAAGAGAAAAAAGATATTTGCGACGCGGCAGGAACATTGATAGTCAAAAACGATGAATCGGCCTATGCCTATCTGAAACCGGCAGATTGTCCGAAAAGCATCGGGGCTAAATGCAATCTCGCGGACAAAATAATCGGAAGCTTCAATCTGAAATAGACAAGAAGGCCCCGATGTGACATCGGGGCCTTTTTTCGAAATATGAAATATAAAAAAATAAGAAAAGTATTATTTAGAGTACATAATTGCGGGGGTGCTAAGCATATGCTATGAGCTCAAGAATCGAAAGATTGAGAAATTTATTTCTGGTCGTGTTTTTCCTGCTTGTTATCTCGATAATCTTCACTCCGCTTCTGGTGCGAGGGGGTCTTTCGATATTCCCCGAAGAAGTTTTGGAATCAATTTTGCTTCTCCTGCAGATTTCCGTAGCTTGGAAAATTTTCCGGCTTTATGAAAGAACGGTGAAAAATCGTGAAAAAGAAATAGAAAAGCTGGAGGGGGAATATCAAAAAAGAGAAAAAGAATTGCTAGAAGCTTTTGCCTACTTGGGAAAAGTGAACGTCCAAATATCTCTCATTCAGTCGTTTCTTCAAAAAATAAAGGCTCCCTCGAGTCGCAAAGAAGCCGAGAGTTATGTGAACGAAATTTTGAGTATCGCCCTGACTTTGAGTGGGAAAAAATGGGCTACGCTCCGGGCAATCGATGCCAAAACGCTGCAAACCGTCAAAGAATACTGGGCGAAAAAAAATCCGGAAATTGATATAAGCGGTATCAAGATTAGCAACAAGGATATTGCTTCTTGGGGAGAAGAAGGGAGCCAATGCGAAAAAAATGGCTATTGCGTGTATACTTCGGCCGGATCGAGCCTTTCTTCGCTTAAGGTTTGTCTGGTTTTTCTGAACGGGGAAAAAATGGACCGGGATATCGAGGGATTTTTGCGGGCGACGGCCAATCAGTGTGAGGTGCTGCTTACCCTGTTTGATTCCAAGGAAAGGAGATAAACATGAGGATGAATTGACAGAAAGCCGGAAATTGAGTAGTATACAATATGTGAGGAATGGCAACCTCAAGTGGTAAAAGATCAATAAATTAAAGAGCCTCATTGCATCCAGTAGTGGGGAACTCGGGTGGAACCGCGGGCTAAGCTCGTCCCGAATGTCTGAAGTTGTTTTTGGATATTTAGGACGGGCTTTTGTTTTTATTCTAAATAATAATTTATAAAATAATATGGCTACAGAAAAAAAAGAGAACATGATGGAAACAATCGTATCGCTGTGCAAGCGGCGGGGGTTCGTGTTCCCATCGTCGGAAATTTACGGAGGAATGCAGGCCATTTATGATTATGGTCACTACGGAACGTTGCTGAAAAACAACATACGGGATGAATGGTGGAAACACATGGTTCAATTTCGAGATGACGTCGTTGGTCTTGATAGCGCGATATTCATGCATCCGACGACCTGGGTGGCTTCCGGACATGTCGAGGGATTCAATGATCCTCAAGTGGATTGCAAAAAATGCAAATCGCGTTTCAGGGCGGATCACATCTTGGAGCAGTTTGGGATCAACGCGGACAAAGCTCCTCTTGATGAGCTGAATGTGGAACTGGATAAATTGAAAAAAGATGGAAAACTCAAGTGCGCCAATTGCGGATCGACGGATCTCACGCCGGCCAAGATTTTTTCTTTGATGGTGAAATCAAATATTGGTTCGCCGACGGAAGAGCTGAGCGAAGAAAACACCGTCTATTTGCGTCCGGAAACATGCGGAGGAATTTATCTCGAATACAAGAATACCGTGGATTCTTTGCATGTGAAGTTGCCGTTTGGAATCGCCCAAATCGGAAAAGCTTTTCGAAATGAGATTGTCGCGCGGCAATTCATATTTCGGACCCGCGAATTCGAACAAATGGAAATGCAATATTTTTTGCATCCCAGCGTGATGAAGGAAAAATACGATATGTGGAAACAAGTTCGTTGGGACTGGTACCTGGAATATGGGATAAAAAAGGATGAGATTCGCTGGTATAAGCATGAAAAGCTGGCGCACTATGCATCAGAAGCCTATGACGTTGAATATAATTTCAAGTCTCTGGGAAGTTTCAAGGAAGTGGAAGGAATACATGCTCGGGGAAATTGGGATTTGTCACAGCACTCCAAATTTTCGGGAGTGGAGCTTGATTATTTTGATGAAAAAACTGGTGAAAAATTCATTCCGCATATTATGGAAACCTCGGCTGGCCTCAATCGGCATGTTTTGATGTTCATCGACCAGGCCTATCATGAAGAGAAAGTCGGCGATGAGACAAGGGTGGTGTTGAAATTCGACAAGAGACTGGCTCCGATCAAGGTTGCTGTTTTGCCACTTTCCAAAAAAGAAGAGCTGACAAAGCCTGCTAAGGACATCTGGAACACATTGAAAATGCACTTTATGACGGAGTATGACGAAACGCAGTCCATCGGGAAAAGATATCGCCGGCAGGATGAGATCGGCACGCCGTATTGCGTGACGGTCGATTTCGAAACTCTCGAGGACAAAGCCGTCACCGTCCGCGACCGCGATTCAATGAAGCAGGAAAGGGTGAAGATCAAGGAATTGGAAGACTATTTGAAAGAAAAGTTTGAGGAATAGAAAAATCAAGAACTTTGAAAATTCATCGAGCGTTTTTAGGGAGTGAAAAATGAAGAAGGAGGCAACGACATTGGAGCAGATTCAAGAGATAGAGAAGGATGATAGCGGAGTGATCACAAGGATACACACGGAAAATTATGCGTTTATCTTTCCGGAAAAAAAGCGTCCGGACAAGGACACCGGCATCCAAGAAGGGGACGCTCTCCGGTTCAATTGCCAAGGCGAAGGAGGAACGCCTCTGGAACCCCTGGTGACGATCTATAAGCCCGGCCTGGAAAAGCCCATCTATTCAGAAATCGTGGCGATGGGCTGCATCTGTTCAACAGTACACTAATTTTCCCCGGGGGACGCCGCGACGTTCCCCACCCCTAAAAGCGCTTGATGAAAAGAATATCTGAAAAAATTTTATGCCAAAAAAAGAAAGCATTTCGGAGTTGAGAGAAAAACTTCATGAGCTCTATCACATCGGTTCGGCTATCGCGGTTTTGCATTGGGATATGCA
>Ga0172371_10006839_pt1 | contig 16413 bp, 13 predicted proteins | sample Lak12m_FD_114543 | JGI IMG/M metagenome (GOLD analysis project Ga0172371, IMG submission 114543) | Freshwater microbial communities from Kabuno Bay, South-Kivu, Congo - kab_022012_12m | ecosystem: Environmental > Aquatic > Freshwater > Lake | place: Democratic Republic of the Congo: South-Kivu...
ATAATAAAGATAACAACCGGAATGTAGAAAAATGAAAAATCAAAATTCATATCTTTAAAAAACGGAATGGTTGTAAGCGTGTGCTTCCCTGCAAATTCCGGCGAATACCAAATAACAACTCCAACTACTAACCCAATGATTACTTGACCAAGCAGCTTGTAACGAGCGATTAAACCATTAGGATATTTTTTTACTACTTTAAGATAGTCATCAAGAAAACCGACTAAACTTAACCAAATAGTTCCGGCTAACGTTAAAATGATGTAAACACTCTTTACGTCGCTCCAAAGTAAAACGGGAATAACAATTGAAGAAATAATAATTATTCCCCCCATTGTTGGCGTACCGGCTTTTGACCAATGATTTTTCGGTCCATCGGCTTTCTTCGCTTCGCCAATTTGATTTTTCTGAAGCATGCGGATAATCTTAGGCGCAAAGAGTAACGAAATTAATAATGCAGAGATAGCGGCTAACGCACTGCGAAATGTTAAAAATCTAAAAACGTCGAATCCTGGGGGATTAAAAGTTTTATTTACATATTCAAGAAAATAGTAGAGCATTACTTTTGCAGCTTTCTTTCTAACTGATAAACAAATTCTTCCATTCTCATTCCACGCGATCCTTTAATAAGTACAACAGAATTTTCTAAAGTATACCTCTCAAGAAATTGCGCTAATTTTTCACGTGTCGGAAAATATTTACAAATAACTTTAGCTTCTCGAAGTTGCTTCTCTAAAGATTTCATTGCTTTTCCGATGAGATAAACTTCATCAATCTTATTTTTTTTAATAGATGACAATAAACGTTCATGTTCTTTCTTCGACTCAACACCAAGTTCAAACATATCGCCAATAATTGCTATTTTCTTTTTAAATGCCGAAACTTCTTTCACTGCCTCAAACGCAGCCCGCATTGACTGAGGATTCGCATTATACGTATCGTCTATCAACAGAGTGTTCTTAAACATTTTTGAATTGAGCCTTTGCTTTACCGGTTTAATTTTTTTAACGCCATTCAAAATGTCTTTTTTTGTTAAGCCTAAACTCATGGCAATAACAATTGCCGCAGTTAAGTCCTTTGCATTGTGTGTACCCAATAAAGGCGAGACGCATTCAACCGAAGTTTTTTTATTCGTAACGGAAAGAATAGGGTTTCCCGCTTTTGAGTAACTTTTTATAGATGCTTTAACATCGGCAGTACTGTTAAATCCAAATGAAATATTTTTATACTTAGTTTTGAGAGATTTTAAACTTGGATCATCAATATTTAAGAAAACCAATCCCTTGTTTTTACTTGTCTCATCGAACAACGCTATTTTTTCTTTTTTTACTCCTTGAACATTTTTCAAATATTCTAAGTGCGAAGCGCCGATGTTAGTGATTACGGCAAAATCCGGTTGCAATATTTTTGCAGAATAAGCAATTTCTCCAAAGTGATTTGTCCCAACTTCGGCAATAAGTATTTGATGCTTTTCATTGCACGATAAAATGGTTAGAGGCACGCCAATATGATTATTGTTGTTACCTAACGTAGCCTGTACTAAAAATTTTTCTGCCAGAAGCGTTGAAAGAATTTCTTTAGTAGTGGTTTTGCCATTGCTGCCGGTAATACCTATTACTTTCGCTGATATTTTTTTCCGCCATGCAGCAGCCAAGTCCCCTAAAGCTTGAATTGTGTTTTCGACAGTAATGATTGTCTTATTCACATTATCAAATTTGTGCAATTCGCATTCGTTAATAATGACGGCATTAACGCCTTTCCCTAATACTTCGTTGACAAAATCATGTCCGTCAAATTTTTCTCCTTTAATAGCAAGAAAAATTGAATTTGGTTTTATGTCTCTTGAATCAATAGCTACGTGAGATGCGGCTTTATAAGCGGCGGCATTGTAAATTGAAGCCGTCGGTAAATTGAATAAATCGGTTAACGTTATTTTTATCTTCTTCATAAATTTTAGATACCAGCCAAATATTTTTCAGCAACTTCTTTGTCAGAAAAATGATGTTTCACTCCTTGAATGAGCTGATAATTTTCGTGTCCCTTTCCGGCAATAAGTACAACTGTTGAATTTTTACTTTCAGTGATGGCTTTTTTAATTGCTTCTTCACGGTCAAAAATAATTTCGTAATTGTTTCTCAATATTCCTTTTTGAATATCAGCTATAATCGTTTCGGGATTTTCATGGCGCGGATTATCGTTAGTGATAATTACTGAATCGCTTAACTCCGTTGCAATTCTTCCCATCACCGGTCGCTTTGTGGCATCTCGATTTCCGCCGCAGCCAAAAACTGTTACTAATTTATTTTCAGAAGCTAATACTTTTCTCAAATTTAGTATCGCTTTTTCCAAACTGTCGGCAGTATGTGAATAATCAATTATCGCTTTTTTAGTTCTTCCCGAAACAATTTCAAATCTTCCTGGAACTAACGGAATTGTTCTAATCCCATCAAGAATATTTTCAACTGAAACACCTCCAACAAAAGCAGCGACAAATGCCGAAGCCGCGTTATACGCATTAAATTCGCCGATCAAAGGAGTTTCAACATTGTATGTATTTCCGGCATTGCTTAATAAAAAATGTGTTCCTGAAAGTGTGAACGATATCTTTGAAATATTAAAATCAGCATGTTCATTGACGCCGTAGGTGATAATTTTACCTTTACAGTTTTTCACCAATTCCAAATAATGACTATCATCGCGATTAATTATCGCAAAAGATTTTTCTGCAAGACTGTCAAAAAGTTTTTTCTTAGCGCTCAGATAATTTTCAAATGTGTGGTGATAATCCAAATGGTCTGAAGTGATGTTTGAGAAAATCGCAACATTAAAAGGAATTCCGAAAACTCTATTAAGTGAAAGTGAGTGAGAAGAAACTTCCATCACTACTGAATCGCATCCCTCTGAAATCATCGTAAAAAATAATTCATGCAAATCGGATGACTCAGGCGTGGTCATTGCAGCTTCGATAATTTTATCGCCGGCAATATTCGCAATCGTTCCCAAAAGTCCGGTTTTCTTTCCGGCTTTTTCTAAAATATTTTTTAACAGATATGTTGTAGTAGTTTTTCCGTTCGTTCCCGTAATAGCGTAAGAAAAAAGCTGAGCGGCGGCATTTTTATAAAATGCGCTTGATAATTCCGCTAATGCTATTCGTGAATCAGCAACAAGTATCCGAGTGACTTTTCTTAAATGAAAATAGTTTTCCGGAATCGAATGATTATTCTCTACCACAACTGCAATTGCGCCATTGTTTATAGCTTCGGAAATAAACTTGTGACCATCACTCGTAAATCCTTTAATTGCGACGAAAATCGAGTTTGCTTTAATCCGGCGCGAATCATAATGAACTCCGCTGATATCTTGGCGCTGTACCTCGCCGGTAACCTGAATTGCGCGAACACTATTTAAAAGCTGCGTTAATTCCATCAGTTCGTCATTATTCCGTTAGTTGAATTTTGTGCCGAAAGTTTGCAGAACATTCCTTGTTTAATTGATGACCCCGCAAGAATACTTTGAGAAACAATTTTGCCGCTCCCAATAATTTCACAGGTTACCTTAAATCCGGAAAGAATTTTAATTGCTTCACGAAGCGATTTCCCTTCGAGGTTAGGCATTATTTTTTTTGAAAAATCAAACGCTTCCGTTTTGGGCTTACTGCCTAAAGCAAAAACTAAATCCGGATGTGCAACTCCGTTATTTGAAGCGTAACTAATTTGCATTTCATTCTTCTTGTTTTGCTGATCTTTTAAAGACGGATTAGTAGAAATTATTTTCGATGCTATTTCCTGAAAGACCGGCGCCGCAACATCGCCGCCATAATAACTATTTTGCTTTGGGGCATTTACTAAAACATAGATTAAATATTTTGGATTGTATGCTGGGAAAAAACCTATGAAAGAGGAATTGTAACTCTGTGTTGAATATTTTCCATCAAGCAATTTCCGCGAAGTTCCGGTTTTTCCACCGGCAGAACAAGAAGCTAATTTTGCTTTTTTCCCTGTTCCATCTTCAAGCGCCGCAACTAAAAATTGCTGCATTAATTTAGAGGTTTCACTTTTAATAACTTGTCTTATAAACTTAGGCGTAAACGCCGTAAGTGTTTTTCCATCGCTGGTAGTAATTTTTTGGATCAACTGCGGCTGAAAAAGCTTGCCGCCATTGATAATAGCAGCGTAGGCGGCAGCCATTTGAATTGGCGTAACGGCAACTTCATATCCGAAAGAAATAGATGATTTTGTATAGTCCGTCCAACTATCAAAACGCTTTAAATTTCCTTTTGCTTCACCGGGAAGCTGAATATCTGTGGAATTACCAATGCCAAAATCTCTTAAATAAAGATAAAATGATTGCGCATCAATCCGCTGAGAAAGTTTTGACATTCCAATATTGCTTGAGTGTACAAGGACATCTTTCACCGTCAACCAGCCGGAATTATGCGCATCTTTTATCGTAATATTTTTAAACTTATAGCTTCCGTTTTCGCAAAACACTTTCTCGCCAGCAGAGCAAATGTTTTTGTCTAAAAAAGCTGCCAGTGATAGCGCCTTAAAAGTTGAACCTGGTTCGTACATATCAGCAATAGCTTTATTCCGTTTCACCGAATCATTGCAAAGGTTGTAATCATTTGGGTTGTAGTCATCACTGTTTGCCAAAGCAAGAATTTTTCCATTGGCGGGGTCCATAATAATTCCGATAGCATTATCAGCCATGTTATCAAGCGCGGCTTTTTTTAATGCGCTTTCTAAAATAATCTGATATGATTTATCAATCGTTAAAAAAACAGAGTTCCCTTGAAGCGGCGGGTTCAGTGATTCATCAACTACTGTAATCATTTCACCGCGCGCATCTTTCAAGATGATGCGGCTTCCGTCGGCGCCTCTTAGTTCATCGTTTAAAAATTTCTCAACGCCATCAGCGCCGGAAAATGTAGCGTTCACATATCCTAAAATATGGGAAGCAAAATTGTCATATTGATAAACCCGCGAAGGGTCTTCTTCAAACCGCAATCCGTTGATTTTAGTTTTCTTTAATGCAGCCGCATCTTCTGAACTAATTTTTTTTGCGATACATACATTTCTGGTTTTGGCATTTTTCATCAGATTAAGGTAGTAACTCGTAGAATTACCAAGCGCTGAAGAAAAAACTTTAGCAATCTTCTGCTTATCAACTTTTCTTGCCGATTTTACATCAACAAAAAAAGAAACTTCATTTTTATTAAACGAAAGTAAAAATCCGTTGCAATCATATATTAACCCACGCTGCGCATGAATTGTTTGAACTCCTTTGTTTTGGACTTCTGCATACGCTCCATATTCAACATTGTGTAAAATTTGAATGTTGTACAATCTGAACACGAGCGCAAGAAAACCGAGAAAAACAAAAATGACAACAAATAACAATCTATTCTTGTTCATGTAAGTCATCCCCCGCGCTTTCTAAAATTTGTAATTCACTTGCAGAAATTGATACGGAAAAAAGCGGTGATTTTTTTTCGAGTTGCAGTTCGGCGATTGCAATTGGAACTATTTTTTCTTCTGAACTCAAGTATTGAGTATCTGCAAATAATTTTGTTTTTTGATTTTGCAACTGTTTTATTTGTTCGTTTGCCATCACGATTTCTTTTTTCATTGCATCAATACGAAGTTTTAAACCTACATAAGCTAAGAGCAATAAAATAGCGGTAACAAAGGTGATAAGTAGATGCAGTAAGCGATGTTCGTTCTTTGCGCTCATATTTTTTCTGCCGCCCGTAGTTTTGCGCTTCTCGATCTATTATTCATCAATACTTCGTCTTCGCTTGGCACGATTGGTTTTTTCGTGAGTATTTTTAATCGGCTTACTTTACCACAGATGCAAACCGGAAAATCCGGCGGACAGCTGCATGCGGCGCTTTCTCGTTTGAAAAAATCTTTAACGATTCTATCTTCCAATGAATGATAGGTCAAGATTACAATTCGACCTTCAGGCAAAAGAAGATCAACCGACTTTGCAAGAAAAGTTTTTAACGCGCCTAATTCATCATTCACATAAATTCGTAACGCTTGAAATATTCTTGCAAGCGTTTTAACTACAAAATATTGCGGCGTTAATTGTTCTATAATTTCTACTAAATCCAATGAAGTTTGAAATTTTTTAACGCTTCTTTGTGCAATAATTGATTTTGCAATTCTTCTCGAATTTTTCTCTTCGCCATACATGAAAAATATTTCTGTCAGTTCATCTTCTTCAAAAGTATTGAGCACATCCGCCGCATTAATTGCCAATTTTTTGTTCATCCGAAGGTCAAGCGGAGAATCTGAACGAAACGTAAAACCTTTTTCAACAGCATCTAATTGGAAGGAAGAAACCCCAAGATCAACGAAAATTCCATCAAATCCGGCTATCATTTCTAATTTAGCAACGCTATCTATTTGAGTGAAATTAAAATTATATATTTTCATTCGTTCATCATATACAAATTCTTTTTGACAATAGTGGAAAGCAGCTTCATCAACATCAGTTGCCGCAAGCAAAGCGTCATGGTGGAGTTCTCTCAATATTGCATCTGAGTGTCCGCCAAATCCAAGCGTTCCATCAAAATAATTGCCGGACTTATTTCCAATTAACAATGCTAATGATTCATCTAAAAGAACCGGCTGATGAAGTTGAACTGTCATTCAATCCTCATAACTTGAGAAGCAATTTGCTCAAATGATTCAGTAGATGAGGCAAGATATTCTTTGTAGGTTGTTTGATTCCATAACTCGATTTTTTTAAGCGCTCCAAGTATTAACACTTCATTTGTTATTCCGGCATAATCTAAAAGAGGTTGAGTGATTAATATTCTCGATTGTGCGTCCATCGTTTCTTCCTGTGCATTTTGCAGCATCATTCGAATAAATCTTGCATCGCGTTGGTCGAAAGAATTTAGTTTTAATAGCTTTTCCTCGATCACTTTCCATTCATCTTTTGGGTAAATGTGGATACACTTATCTATTCCCAAAGTTAATACAAATGTATTTTCTGCTTCAGGGGCAACGTTTTTGCGTAATCGTGCCGGAAGACTTAATCTGCTTTTGTTATCTATTGAATGTAAAAACTGACCTTTGAACAACTTACCATTTCCTTATAGTTAGAATTTTCAACCACTTTCTCCCACTACCTCCCAAAATACGTGATTTTTTTCGGCAAAGTCAAGAAAAATCTTTAAAAAAGATTAAGTTTTTTTTCTGATAACTTATTTATTTTTAGGCAGTTAGAGAGATTCCGGCGGGGTAACTTATTATAAACTATAAGGATATAGAAAATGAGTTAAAGTCGGTTGTTAAAAGAATTGAAAAATAGGAATTTTCCACCACCGTTTTACTTAAAGCGATGTAGTAAACAAATATAAAATCCATCGAATCCTGTAGCAGCCGGCGAAATTTTTCTCTCTTCAACAATTTCGAATTTCTCTCGATTCAATTCAGATGAAAAAAAATTGTTTATCTGTTCTTCATTTTCTGATGGAAGAATTGAGCATGTTGAATAAACAATTTTACCTCCCGGTTTTACCATCGTTGAATAATTCCCCAAAATCATTTGCTGAATCGCTTTTAACTCATTAATTCGTTGATAAGAAAGTTTCCATTTTGCGTCAGGATTACGGCGCAACACTCCTAATCCTGAACAAGGAACATCAAGCAACACGCGGTCTGCGCTATTCGCAAGGCGTTTTATCACTTTGGAAGAAGTGATTGTTCTTGTTTCAATCATGCTGATACCGTTCCTCTTTGCGCGTTTTTTTAATTCATTCAATTTCCATTCTTCAGTATCGAGGGCAAGGATTTTTCCTTTGTTTTGCATCAGCGCCGCAATGTGCAGCGATTTTCCGCCAGCGCCCGCACATGCGTCAATTACACGCATTCCCGGCTTTACATCCAAATACTTTGCAACAAGTTGAGACGAAGCATCCTGAAGTTCAAAATATCCTTCTTTAAAATATGGAGTTTGGAAAAGATTTTGCCGTTGTTCCACTAACAATGCATCGCTTGTAAAATCAATCAGAGAAGTCTCTATCCCAATTTCTAAAAATTTTCGCTGTAAAGCTTCTCTTGATATTTTCAAAGTGTTTGCTCGTAGAATTACCGGAGCTTCTTTATTTAATGCAGCAATTTCATCGTCCCATTTGTTTCCTAATTCATGTTCGCCCAACTCATCAAGCCAATCGGGAATTGATTCTTTTATCTTCCTTTCGCTTACGTTACTATTTTTTTTTATAGAAATTTCATCTTGCTTTATACCCGAAAATTCATCCCAATTTGGCAAAGGAATATTTTTCCAGAGAAGATAACCGGCAAAAAGTTTCCATAAATAATCGCTGTTTTCAGCAACGCTAATGCCCATTACCTCATTTAACATGCGCCAATAGCGAACAATTGAGTATGTTGTTTCTGCGATAAATTTTCTGTCCCGGCTCCCCCATTTTTTATTGGACTTTAACGATTGCTCGATTGTCTTATCCGCAAATTTTTTCTTAAAAAATATTTGATCGAGGTTGAAAATAATTCCTTCACAAATATTCCGGTGTAACTTTGTCATATATCCTGCATTTTTTGAAACAACTTTTTTTTTGCAACCCCCAATTGCTCGCTTGCCGTTTAACCTACTTTCCTTCCGCTGGAATAAGTAGCAAAATATTATTTACATTTGCCATGTAATTTAATTAAAATAATCAACCGTTTTATGTTTCAAAGTACTACAAAAAAATTAAGAGAGTTATTCGGAATATTAACATCCGATATTTCGGCGAAAGAAATCAGGCAATTGGTTACAAAAGACGCAGCCAGCTATCTTTCCTTTTATACCAAATATGCCGAAAAAACTTCTTCCAAAAGTAAACTAATACAATATTTAAAATTGTCGAAGAATCTGTTCATCGCGTTTCTTCTAAAATTAAGTCCGGCGAGACGGTTTATTTATTTCGTTTTTCTTTTTCTTTTCCTTTGGGGCTGGCAAAACGATATTTGGTTTTATGTGCTTGCCGGTTTTGCCGGAATAAATATTCTTTTAGCTTTTGAACTCGCCGATAAACTTATTATGCGAAATGAGCTGGAAGTTGCCCGCGATGTGCAACTAAATGCTTTGCCGAAAGAATCGCCGGAAAATGAATTTTATGACATTGCTTTTTTTTATGAAACGGCTCAAGAAGTTGGAGGTGATTATTTAGATTTTTCATGCGATGAAAAAACTAACCGTTTACAGCATATTATTATTGGGGACGTTTCAGGGAAGGGACTTGGGGCCGCTTTGTATATGCTTCAAATAAAGGCGGCGTTTCATCTTCTGGGGAATTTTTTCCAATCTCCCACACAAATTTTTTCTCAATTAAATTGTGAACTTTATAAAAAGATAAAAGCAGGAAATTTCTTTACCGCTTCTTTGCTTTCACTGAATGAAGATGGGAATTTTAAATTTGCCCGAGCCGGACATTTGCCACTCTACAAATACACCCGCAGTTCACACTGTTTTGAATTCTTTCAACCAAAAGGAATCGGAATCGGATTATCAAATCAATCTGTTTTTAATGAGAACCTGGAAGAAATTTATATCGAAGCAAAAAGAGACGACATTTTTATTCTTTTTACCGATGGCTTGATTGAAAACAGAAATACATTTGAAAGAGAATTTGGAGAAGAAAAATTAAAAAATGTTGTTACAAAATATTCGCACCTTTCCAGCAAAGAGATTAAAGATGGTTTACTAAAAGAGTTAAAGAAGTTTATCGGTGATAATAGTATTTTTGACGATGCGACAGTTATCGTTTTAAAAAGAAAGTAAGTTTGCGCGATACATCTTCTTTGCTTAATTGATAATGGCGTAGCACAGAACCGATTCTGTGCTACAAAAATAATCAGATGCGAGCAGTTAAAATTTCCATTTGGAATCGAATGCGAAAGAAACTCTTTTTGCGCCGTTTGGCATAAAGAGATAATGAAAATCGGGAGTTCCACCGTTAAGCTCTAAGAAGCCAAAATCAAGCCCCGCGCCGGCGCCCCAACCAAATTTATCAAATCCTCCGAATGAAAAGCCGGTACGGAATGCAAGAATCCAGTTTGTAGGAATCCATTCAGCGCCAAGTGAAAGGCGAGGATTTTTGCTGTTGCGAAGTTGATCATTGAATCCTTGATTATAATCAGCAACAAGCAACATTTTCCCGGGGAAATACCCTTTCACAAATTTATCAAGCTGGAATGATACTCCTATGTGCATTGCTGAAGGAAGTGAAGTTTTATAGGCATCAATCATTTTGCTTTCATTTTTGCCGGTTAATTTATCGCCCAAATTTTTTGTCTGATTTGTGTCGGATAAATTAGAGATAATCACTTCGGAGTTTGCTTGAAATTCAGCAACATTCTTTTTCCAATTTACACTACCGAGATCGGTGAAAGAAAGCCCAACTGACCAGACATCGTTAATTTTTCCCCAGAAACCAAAGTCAAATCCAAATCCGCTGCCTGAAGGCGAAGGGAATAATCCGGGAGACGCTTTTGTTTTTGTTCCTGTAGAATCAAAGCTATATTCAACGCCAAAGTCGGGCGAGAAAGATGAATGAGCCATAAAGTCATTTTTAATTGTAAGCGCATTACGCTCGCCGGTGCTAAATTGGCTGTTCATTTTATCAATGCCGACGTAGAAAAACCCAGAAACAATGTTCATAGAAAATCCGTAGTTGAAATCTTTAAACACTTTCGGTAAAAATTTCATTCCGTGCGCCCAAGAGAGAGAATATTTTCTTAGCCACCAAGCTTCCATTTTAGTATCGTTAAAATTAAAAACATCTCCGGGTGTGTTTCCGTTCATCAGCAATTCCACTAATCCTTTGGGAAAAGTAACGTTTGAACCGAACACATCGCTAATTGCAAAAGTGAAAACACCTGCTTTTGCACTTGGTTTGAACGAAACAGCAAAGAGTGTTGATTGTAAATCGGTTAGGAATGTTCCGCCTTCAGAAAATAAATTTGTCAAACGCGATTTATCATCAGCGGTCAGATATTTTCCAACTTTTTTGCCATCGGCATTAACTGAATTTACGCCGAAGAAATAATTAAATTCATCAATAGTTAAAAAGTTCGTACCCACTTTCATTCCAACTTGCGGCAGTGGCAGCACAGTAATAATTTCCCATTTTCGTGTAGAATCTTTCCGGTTGAAAATGACGGCTGGATTTGTTCCCAAACCACCCAATCCTTTAGAGGCGGTTGAATAAGTATTTCCCATTGCAGCCGAACGTGCGTCGGTAATTCCGATTGATCCGGCTGATTGAGCGGCGATGTGAAAAGAAAAAAGAACAGTAAGAGCGGCTATCAAAAATGTTTTCATCGTCATTCTCCTATGGGTTTACGTGATAATTAACTCCGCCAAAACTTGAAATCCGAATATCATCTTTCGTTTTAAATTTGACGGGAAGATTAGTGGAACGACTTGTATTAAGTTTAACGAGAATTCTCATATACTTGGCACGGGCAATTAAGTCTGATTCACCGGCTGCTATTTTTACGGCAACCGTTTGTGAAGTTTTGGTAATAACATTTCCGTTTGCATCTGTAACTCCTCCGCTGACGGTAATTGCCGTGTCTTGGTCTGCATGCTTCGGCGGGAAATACATAAGCAACGTATTATCGCTATCATACAATTTTCCGGTAAAGGTAAAGGAAGCTGCAAGCCCGTTCGTTAACGTTAAATTCATATCGGAAGTATTTAGATCACGAATTCTTTTTTGCTTATCGGCATCAAAATCCATTTTAACTGAATCAGTAAATACTCCATCGCTAATACCAAGATCAAGCGGAAATTCAATTCTGGAACTTCCGGCTACAAAGCTTGTATTGTTGACGGAAACTAATTGGTAGTTTGCGTTTAATGTACCGCCGGTATAGACAAAAATGGAATCCGGTAACTTTGAGAATTTCTTAAAAAAATTACTAACGCTATCAGCGACAAGTTTAATTACCGTATCGGTTTCGGTGATAGTAATTTTATCCATTGTATGAGCATTTAAATTAAGCGTGTTTCTTTGCCCAAGCGAGTTTTGCGCTTCAAGTCTTCCATTAATTGTAAAATTCATTTTAGCTCCGGCTGAAGGAGATAAATGCAATTCAATTAATGGTTTGTTGAAATTTATTTGTTTAAAACTAAATTTTGTCTGCAAGCTCTTTGTATCCAAACTTATTGCGGATTGAGTTTCATCGAGCGCGGTAGGCTTAACCAAGCCGTTAAAATCTGCAATGCCAAGCGAACTAAAGTCAACCGTTGCTTGAAAATCATCCGTCTTCTTTATGGTTCTGTAATCCGAAGACGCTTTAGAAGTAAACGTAACTTTGTAATTCACTTTGTTGGTCGGGTTGGCATCTAAACTAACAAATGAAAAATTGGCAAGCGAAATATTATCTACAAACTTTGTTGTTGATTTTCTAAGTATCGTTTTACTAACCGAATACTTAACATCAGATGCATTTTTTAAGTTCGCAATTTCTAACGTAACATCCGCGTCAACATCAAGATTATTTTTTAGTGTAATGTTAAGGTTGCCGTTGGCTACTTTGATCGTTTTAAATTTTGTTGGCTGAGCTGAAGCAGCATCCATGGTGATGGCGCTATCAATAGCTATAGGGTTTTGAGCCGGAATTTTTGCGCTCGCTTCAGATACCGAAAGCGTAGAAAACTTGGTTGTAATGGAAAACGCTGTGGCGGGAATTGTTACTAAATTATTTCCGCTTCCGGTCATAGAAACCGTTGTTTCAAATTTAAGTTGGTTTTTTACGGTAACATTTGTGTTAAAAGAAACAGCCGGAAAACTTTTAGTTGAATTCGGCGGAACAGTGAGCACAGCCGTTGTTTGTGCAACAATTTCGTTTGGCGCAGCGCTGTTTTTAATTGTTAATCCGTTAATTATTAATGTGTCATACTGTTGAAAATTGTTTTTCACCGTAATGAGAATCGTTCCGGCTTCAAATTTTGCACTTTCAAATTGATTGATTGCCGCTAAATTTGAAGAAACAGACCTGTTACTTTCTGCTAAGATTGGAATTTTGGTTCCGACAGGTAACCCACTCAAATTCTGAGACCAATCAAGCCCAATATCTGCCTTTGTAGAATCGCCATTAATTGAAATGCTTCCAATCGTTTTGGAGGTATTTGTAGAGAAACCGTCAACTTTTAGTTTATCACTCACCTGAATTTTTTCTACATCTTTAACCGTAGAGTAAATTAATAATCCTTGCTGGGTATAATCCGGTTTAACAATTGAGGAATCTTTTTTAATCATATCCAAGATAGAATAAGTTGTATCAACCAACGGAAGATTAAGCGAAATATCCCAGCTTGGGGCTGTTGGAGATTTTATACCGCAAGATTGAATGAATGAAATAAAACCAAGTAAGAATATTGTTCGTACCGGTATTCTATAGGTAAGCCGCAAAAATTTCATATCCGACCTTCTGAAAAATTAAATGAAAATAAATACGAATTTGTCCTCTTTACTTCCGAAAACATAAAAAAATAAAACTGATTTATCAAACTTTCGGTAAGACATTTTATCCCAAATTTGTTTTAAGACACAATAAAAAAGGCTCATTCAATTTTGAATAAGCCTCATATAAGTTAATTTATTTTTTCATCTTTAATAAATGGCGTAAACCCAAATTGTTGGTTAGGCGGAGCTTCAACATGAATTTCGCCAAAACGCTGCTCAAATTTATCTATATTATCTTTCAGCGCACGCATTAAAAGCTTTGCATGCTGAGGTGTGGTGATAATGCGCGCATGCACTTTTGCTTTTGGAACGCCGGGTACGATGCGCGTAAAATCTAAAATAAATTCCGCAGGAGAATGAGTAATAATCGCTAAGTTGGAATAAATTCCTTCAGCTTCTTTTTCGCCAAGTTCAATGTTAATCTGCTGGTTTTGCTCATTGGGATTCATTTTGTTAGTTGCCTTTTCTGATGGTATCCGCTTTCTTAAATGCGTTTGAAGCGTCATTCGGCATTCCCATAACGGTGTAAACTTTGCCTAAAAGTTCCCAAATTTGTGCGTCGTCGTTCTTCTTTTGCACATACGATTCTAAATACGGAAGAGCGGCTTTATATTTTTCTTTTGATTGGGTTTCTTCTTTCGCGTCTTTATTTCCTTTGTTGGCAATTTCATAATCTTTCGCAATTTTTGCTCCCCATTTTACATAAGTAACCGCAAGGTTGTAAATTGCATTCTGATATGCAGGGTCAATATCAACTGCTTTTTTAAATTGATCAGCAGCGGCTTCAAATTGATTATCTCCCAAAAGAAGAACTCCATAGTTATACCGATAAAATTTATTTTCCGGTTCTGCTGCAACGCCGGCTTTAAAGGCATCAATAGCAACATCTACTTTATTTGCGGCAATGTAAGAATTAGATAAATAGAGGAGAACTTCGGAATCATTTGGAATTGCTTTTTTTGCGTCTTCCAACATCGAGATAGCTTTATTAAAATAACTTAATGCGGCTAAACTGTCTGCTGCAACTTTTGAATTTTCAAATTTATTGCGTTCTGCAACGCCTTTATTGAAGTAGATTTTACCAACATATTTGTAAGCGTCAGGAAATTTTTGTTTCTCTATTAACTTCATAAAATTCGGAATTGCTTCGTCAAATTTTTGCATGTTCATATAAACGTAAGCCAAGTTTTTGTAAGAATCTAACGAATCCGGCTGAAGTTTAATAGCTTGTGAAAAAGCAAAAGTAGATTTGCTATTCATAAGTGCTGCGCTATCAGGGTCGGCTTGTTGTGTAGCTTTGTTGAAAAAAGCCACACCTTTATTAAAGAAATTTACCCAATGTGATTTTTTTGCTCCGTTAATCTCTTTCTCATATTTTTTGCTGGCTTCTAAAGATTTATCATAATATTCAAGCATCTTATCCATATTTTCTTTTTCAGAATAGACGTATCCTAAAAGATAGAAACCTTCATCACTTTTCGGGTTTTTAGTAATTTCTTTTGTTAACACATCAATCGCTTTATCCCAATTTTTTTGCTGAATATATAACTTCGCACTCGTTATTTCGGTCGAAGAGCATTGGAACCCGGTAAAGATAAAAAAAGCCCCTAAAACAATTGCTGAAAGCAAGTTTACACGTTTCATTAATTCTCCATATTTAAATTATTTTCGTTTCAAACTTAGTTATTTGAAGCTGCTAAGTCAAGTCTAAGCACAAAATTCAAATAAGAAAACAGGAGAGAACTTAGCTTCGTTGCTTTTCCTTTGCAAAAAGGATATTTTTGAAATAAAAATGAGGTAAATTTTGAACACTACGGAAATCATTCGTTCAGTACCGAAAGTTTTGCTCCACGATCACCTTGACGGCGGATTAAGAGCTTCGACTATTATTGAACTATCTAAAGAACTAAAGTACAATAAACTTCCTACCGATGATCCGAAAGAACTTGGCGAATGGTTCCATCGCGGCGCCAACAAAGGAAATTTGATAGAATATTTGCAAGGATTTGAACACACGATAGCGGTAATGCAAACTAAAGAGTCTTTAAGCCGTATTGCATACGAAATGATGGAGGACATGAAAAATGACGGCGTCTGCTATGTAGAAACCCGCTTCGCTCCTGTCTTCCACACATCCAAAGGATTGCATTATGAAGATGTTGTAAATGCAGTTATTGAAGGATTAGAAAAAGGTAAAAAAGATTTTGGGGTTGGTTACGGATTAATTATCTGCGCCATGCGGAATATGAAAAACGCTCTCGAGTTTGCCGAACTTGCGGTTAATTACAGAAACCACGGTGTTGTCGGGTTCGATTTAGCCGGTGAAGAGGGCGGTTACCCTCCCAAAAAACATATTGAAGCTTTTCAATTTTGCCAGCGCGAGAATTTTAATATAACTATCCATGCAGGAGAAGCTTTCGGAAAAGAATCTATCTGGCAAGCTCTCCAATGGTGCGGAGCTCATCGCATCGGACACGGAACAAGAATTCTTGAAGACATAACTTTTGATAAAGAAGGCAACTTTGTAAGCATGGGAGATTTGGCTCAATATATTTTAGATAAAAGAATTCCAATTGAAATTTGTCTGTTAAGCAACGTTCACACAGGCGCAATTGATAAACTTGAGAATCATCCTTTCGGTTATTTGAATAAATTGAAATTCCGTTTAACCATTAATACCGATGACCGTTTGATGAGCGATACTACGATGACAAAGGAATTTGTTCTTGCGACAGAACATTTTAACCTTTCGTTAGATGATGTTGAAAAGATCACAATCAATGCAATGAAATCCGCTTTTCTCCATCATGAAGAAAGACTTAAATATATTTACAACGTAATAAAACCCGGTTATCAAAAAATTAGAGAACAACTTCTATCACTAAAAAAGTAAGGCTAATGAAAAAATTACAGTTCAGAAA
>Ga0172371_10006840_pt1 | contig 16411 bp, 10 predicted proteins | sample Lak12m_FD_114543 | JGI IMG/M metagenome (GOLD analysis project Ga0172371, IMG submission 114543) | Freshwater microbial communities from Kabuno Bay, South-Kivu, Congo - kab_022012_12m | ecosystem: Environmental > Aquatic > Freshwater > Lake | place: Democratic Republic of the Congo: South-Kivu...
CAGTGGTTCAGCCGGCCGGCCGCTTCTGCATGGCCTGCGGCGCTGCGCTGGCGCCCGCCGAACCTGTGCCCACGCAACCCGCACCGCCGCCCAGCCTGCAGCGGACCGCACCAGCCCAACCAGCTCTGGCCAGCACGGCAGTACGCCCGGCGACAGCGGCCCGCAGGGCCGTCGCTACTCCTGCGCCGTCCGAGTCGGGGCGGAAGTTCACGATCATCAACCTGCGCAACCTGTTTGGCCTCTTCGACCTGCTGGCCCTCGTGGCTGGGCTTGGCTTCCTGGCTTTCACACTCCTGCGGACTCCTTCTGCCCAGTGCCAACCGCTGGAGGTACCCGCTTCGCACACCGTGGCCGACAGCCGGCGTATGCAGACAGGCACCCTGGACGGCTTCGTCGTCTTCCAAAGCGGCCAGACCTACCTGATCGCCGAAGGCCAGGCGCTGACCATCCCTGAGAACGGCACGCTGTTGATCGAGCCGGGTGCACGCTTGCAGTTCGGCGCGGGCTCTGCCCTCGACGTACACGGTCGCCTGCACGCCTGCGGCAGCAGCGGCAAGCCGATCGTCCTCACGTCAGACCAGGATGACCCGGAGCGGAAGAGCGCGGGCGGCCCCCAGCCGGGCGATTGGATCGGCGTCCGTTTCTTTGATGAAAGCAACAACGAGTCAGTATTGAGCCACGTGCAGATCCGCTATGCGGGGCGCGACAACCACGGCGCGGTGCACCTGGGCAAGGCATCGCCGCACTTAAGCGATCTGACCATCACCGACAGCAAATGGTTCCCGCTCAGCATGGATCCCGGCGCCGCGCCGGTGATCTCAGGCAAGATCGAGTTCACCAACACGCCCGCGCGCGGCATCGAGGTGCGCGGCGGTGAAATCCAGCAAGATGTCACCTGGGAGAACACTGGCGTTGTCTACATAGTGACCGGCAACGTACATGTCAGCCAGGCCACGCGCTTGACGATCAAGCCTGATATGATCGTGAAGTTCGCACCTGACACGGGCCTGGAGGTCGAAGGTACCCTCATGGCTTCAGGCAACAGCCGGAACGCACCCAAGGTCGGGGAGCGCGGCAGCATCACCTTCACGTCGCTCAAAGACGATGAGGTGGCCGGTGACACCGATGAACGAGCAGCAGTCCCGGAAGCCGGTGACTGGTACGGCATCCTGCTGCGGGGCAGCAGTAGCCGCTCCGTCCTGCACGGCACATTGCTCCGCTATGCAGGCAAAAACAACCGTGGCGCAGTCCACATCGAAAACGCCTCGCCGGAAATCAGCAGCAACCGGATCGAGCACGGTGGCTGGTACGCCATCAGCGCCGATGCCGGGTCTGGCCCGAAGATCACTGGCAATGTCCTGGCCGAGATCAGCGAAGGTACCGGCCTGGAAATCCGGGGCGGCACTCTGGAGGGCCGCGAAACCTGGCGCTGGCAGGCCACCGACAGCGACTTGATGCGCGTCCTGACTGGCAATCTGACCATCGGTCGCGAAGGAGTTTTCGAGATTGGTCCTGGCCTGATCGTACGCTTCGCCAAGGATACCGGCATTTACGTGGACGGCGCCTTGCGCGTGATGGGCGAGAAGGGTAAGCCAGTCACCCTGACCTCGGTGCGGGATGACGCCTCGGAGGCGGGCGGCGACGTGGATGGCAGCGCGGCGCGACCCGTCGCCGGCGATTGGAAAGGCCTTTACTTCAACCGAGAAAGTAACGATCGGCTTAGCCAGGTCAATTATGCGGTGGTACGCTATCCGGCAGTCGGCTTGCAGTTCACGGGTGTCAGCCCGGCTGTGGAGACGGCAACCATCAGCGACACGGCGGGTCTGGGCATTGCCTGCGAAGGTAACGCGAAACCGACTTTGACCGGTGTGACCTACACACGCACGGGGCAAGGAGACACCAACTGCGACTGATGAAGGAGGTCCAAATGTATTGCATCCACTGCGGAGCCCCAAATGCTGACACCAGCAAGTTCTGCATGCAATGCGGAAAGCCGTTGCTTGCACCCGTAGCCCCGACGGCTGCTCCCCCAGTATCGGGCAGTTCAGCGCTGGCCACGGCTACGCCACCGCCTGTTGTCCACGAAAGACCGGCGACTCGTCGGCCGCGCTGGCTACCGTGGATCGCCGGCGGCCTGGCGCTGCTGCTGGTGTTATGCGTGGGCACGGTCTTGCTGGCCCGCGTCTGGCTGCATGTCGGCACCAACGAGGCGGCCAAGCTGATGCCGACCAAAACGAGTATGATGATCCACTTCAGCCCGAACCCCTGGCAGTTGAACCAGTTGCAGAAACTACAGGCCATCGCGGGCGCTTTCGGCGCCGTTACAGAGCGCCAGGGGGCTTTGTCATCGAACCTGCTGAACACCCCGCTGGATATAGACCTCCAGAAGGATATCCTTCCATGGGCTGGTTTTGAGATGGCCGCGGGCGTGACTGATCTCGGCCGCGGCGACACCGGCCTGGTAGTCGCGGCTGCCATGCGCGACAGCAACGGCGCCAGGAAATTCACCGACAAACTGCTTACTCAGTTGGAGAAGGATGGACGGAGGTTCAGCAAAGAGACCTACAACAACGTCGAGATCGTCTACCAGTCCTCCGGTTCCACCAGCGATCAATTGGCTTTCGCCCAGGTCAATGGCTTCCTGGTAGCCGGCGCGCCGCCTGACGCGGTGCGTCAGGCGGTGGATACAGCGAAAGAGCGCAGCCAGGCGTTGGAGAAAGATGCCACCTATCAGAAGGCGATCAAGGAGTTGGCGGGGAAGGGGATCGGCTACGTCTACCTGGACTGGGCCGCCTTGGAACGCCTGGGAAGCACGGACGCCGCATCGACCTCGCCGGCCACTCGTGCCTTGCAAGCGATTGGGGCTACGCTCAATGTGGAGGCCAAGGGCATCCGCCTGGACTTCATAGTGCTGCAAGATCCGGCTAAGCTCAGCACAACCCAGCTTCAAGCGCTCCAGGCGCCGGTCAATCGTAACCATATCCTGTCGGCCCTGCCTGACAACGCCTTGTTCCTCCTCAGCGGACAGGAGCTGCGCGCGGGGTATGACCAGATCATCGAGTTGACCCAAGCCACAGGCGAGGATGATGTGGAGGTCTCGATGCGCGAAATCGAGCAGGAACTTGGTTTTAGCCTGGAGCGCGATCTCTTCAACTGGGCTGATGGCGAATATGCACTTGCGCTGTATGAAGACCCCGCCGGACTCCTGGGTAACCAGGAAACGCCCTTCAACTTTGCATTGCTCCTCGAGGCCAGTGACCAGCGCGCGGCCGAGCGTGGGATGAAGAAGGCCTTTGACGCGATGATAGACAACCTGGGTAATATCTCGTGGGCCGATGAGACCTTCGGCGGCGTCAAGTTCAGCACGCTGTCCGATCTGTACGGGGATGTCACGTTGGGCTATGGGCAGGTAGGGGACTTTATGGTATTCGGTAGCTCAACCCGCATGTTGAGCACAGCCGCGGATGCCGCGCGATCGCCCCTGTCCAAAGACGTTGTCTTCAAGGCAGCCACCACGCCGTTGCCGGCAAAGAATGGCGGCTATGTCTACGTGAATATCGAGCAACTCGTTGATCTAATCTATCGGAACATGAGCAGCTCTGAGAAGCAGGACTTCAACCGAAACGTGCAGCCATACATCGAGAATGTACGGGCCATCGCTGCGGCCAGTCAGCCGGGCGGCAAGGATGGCGTGATGCGTGGATCGGTCTTTGTCCTGTTCGCCGAAGGCGCCTTCAAATAGAAAGGACGACGCTCAATGATCTGCCCAGCTTGCGGCAAGCCGGCCGCGGACAGCCAGCGGTACTGCGCCTTCTGTGGGGCTGAACTGCGCGCTTTGGCGCGGGTGGAACCCCGGCCGGCCCCTCATAACTGGCTGATCCCTGCCCCCGGTCAGGAGGTCATCCTGATCGGCCGCGACCCCGGCTTGCGCGGCACCATGCACTGTTTCCTGGATCATCCGGCCGTGTCGCTGCATCATGCCCGGATCGAGCGTCTCAGGGAGCAGTGGTTCGTCGTAGATCTGAACAGCAGCAAGGGCACGTTCGTCAACTACCAGCGCGTGCTTCCGGGACCGGTCGGCGAGCCGCTCGGCCCCGACGACACGCTCTGGATCGCGCCTTATGCCTTTCGCCTGCGGACGGAGGGCGCGCGTGGCGAGTTGCAGCCGGCGCACATGCGGCTCGACGCCTGTGGCCTGCACCGCCAGGTCAAGGTCGGACGCGAGACGCAGACCATCCTGGATCTGCGTCAGATGCCGTTAACCTTCGTGCCGGGCGAATTTATCGCGCTCGTCGGCGGCAGCGGCAGCGGCAAGACCACCCTGATGAAAGCACTGAATGGCATGGCGCCTGCCCAGGAGGGTCAGGTCGCGATTGACGGCCGCGCCATCATCGAGGGCCGTAACGCGCACGCTTTTGCCGCTCTATTCAGCATCATGGGCTACGTGCCGCAAGACGACGTGATGCACCGGGATCTGACGGTGACCGAGCTGCTGCGCTACGTGGCGCGCTTGCGCCTGGCTGACCTCTCGGGCGCCGAAATCGCGACGGCTGTGGACGAAGCCTTGGCTGCGGTCGATCTCAGCCCGCATGCCGGCAAGCTGATCCGCCAGCTTTCGGGAGGCCAGCGCAAGCGGGTCAACATCGCCATGGAGTTGTTGGCTCGCCCACGGCTGCTCTTCCTGGATGAGCCGACCTCTGGCCTCGATCCTGGCCTGGATCTGGAGATCATGACGCTGCTGCGGAACTGGGCGCGCGGCGCCTCCGAAGCCGGTACTGATGCCCGGAGTGATCCCAAGACGATCATCCTCGTGACACACGCGACCGAGAATATCGAACAATGCGATTACATTGCCTTCATGGAACCAGGCGGTCGCCTGGCCTACTTCGGCCCGCCGCGTGAAGCCAAACGCTTCTTCATCCCGGAGCGCGAGCCGGATGACGTCACCTATTCGGAGATCTACCGCCGCGTGGCCAGCCCGCCAGGCTGCGCGGGCGGCCAGCAGCCAGCGACCTGGTCGGACGCCTACCGTGAGTCGGCCAACTTCGAGCGCTACATCGTGGCCCGGCAACCCAGGAAGATCGAAGGATACGCCCAGCCAGCCACCGCGGTGGAGCAAGCTGCCGCGGTGCGGATCAAACTTCCGACGCGGCCGGAGCTGCAGGTGGGCTTGCAGCAATTTCGCATCCTGGCCGGCCGTTACGTCCGCCTCATCGGCCGCGACAGGCTGAACGCGGCATTCCTGTTCTTGCAAGCGCCGCTGGTGGCGCTGCTGTTGGCCGCCGTCTCCTCGCCCCAGGCGCTCCGACCGGCGGGCGCGTTGGATGCCGAGAAGGTGCTCTTCATCCTGGCGTGCGCCGCGGTGTGGCTCGGCGTGATCAACTCCACCAAGGTCATCGTCGCCGAGCAAGACATCTACCAGCGCGAGCGCCTCTATGGCCTGGGACCCGTGCCTTACGTGCTCTCCAAGATCGCCGTGTTGGGCGGCATCGGCCTGCTTCAGATGGCGCTCCTGGTGTTCTTCGTGAACCTGGCGATCTTTCTGCCGGATCGAGGGTTGGTCGGGCCGGTGCAGCTCGAATACTTCGTGACGCTGGCGCTGAGCACGCTCGCGGGGATGGCGCTTGGGTTGTTGACCTCGGCGCTGGCGCGCACACTCGACCTGGCGAACACACTGATGTTCCTGCTGCTCATCGTGCAGGTGATCTTCTCAGGCCTCCTTTTTGATCCGATTGGGTTGGCCCAAATCCCAGCTTCCCTCACCATCAGCCGCTGGGTCTTGCAGGCGCTGGGTACCAGCACCGATCTGAACCGGCTGCTGATGGGCATCATGCCGGGTTACGACTGGAACCCGGCCTACCGAGCCGACATGATACATCTCTTGGCTTGCTGGCTGATTCTGGTCCTCTATGCAACGATCTGCATCGGCCTGGCCTGCTGGCGACAGGCAAAGAAGTAGGCGAGCAAGCGAAGAGCAGGAAGACAAGGAGTTCTTGCGATGCAGTGTCCTGTCTGTAAAACCACCCTGCCTGACGGCGCGCGTTTCTGCAATGTCTGCGGCGCCGCGCTCCCACAACAGATGACCTGCGCCGAGTGTGGCGAAGTGGTAGAGCCCGGCCAGAAGTTCTGTATGCGCTGCGGCGCGCCGGTAGCAACCGCCCATGTGCACCCCGAGCCGACTAAGATCATCCCAACAACGAGCGCGTCAGCGCAAGCTCCAGCAGGGTGGAGCAAGCATTGGTGGCTATTGCTGATCCCGCTGGTGCTCGTAGCCGCGGCCATCATCGCAACCATCGCGCTCGACCTACCCGGCAAGCTGGCACAGCGAGCGGAGTCGCAAGGCACTCTAACCGCCTGGAGCACAGGAACTCCAGGCGCCACAGAAGCCTCGGCCGGCGCTGAGGCGCTCTGGACCCAGGCCCAGGAAAAGCAAACCGCGGGCGCCTGGGCGGATGCGTTGGCCCTGTTGACGCAACTCCGCGCCGCCGATGCCGGCTTTCAGCCGGCAGAGGTGAGCAGCTTGTTAGCCACTGCCTGCACGAACCTCGCGCGCCAGGCCGAGCAGGCGTCAGATCCGGCCGCGGCCCGTGAACGCTGGAATTGTGTGTTGCAGGAACGGCCGAACGATGCGGAAGCGACCGTCGGCAAACAACGCGCCGATCTCTATCTGCGCGGACAGGCCGCCCTGGAGGCCAGGCAGTACCCCCAGGCCATCGCCGCCTGGGATGAGCTTCAGCGCACAGCCGCTGGCTACGCGGATGTGGCTAACCGCCTCTACCTGGCCTACCTTGCGTACGGCGATGCTCTGTGCGCCAACCGGACATCCGCTGACATCCAGGAAGGGCGCAAACAATATGGCCTGGCGCGCGCGCTGGATCCGGCCCGGCCGGAAGTCATCGAGAAGCTGCGCGCCTGCCAGTTACCGACACCGACCCCGCTGCCCATGGCGACGCCGCTGCCAGGGCCGCACCTGGGTGTCATTGCCGATGACGTCACCAACCTCCGGGTGCGCAGCGGGCCAAGCGCCGGCTACTTCGTGCTGGGCAAGCTAGCCGCCGGGGATGCCGTAACGATCACCGGCCGCACGGCGGATGCAGTCTGGGTCCAGGTCGAGGCTGCACCCGAACGCACGGGTTGGGTGAGCAGCGAATATGTCAAAGCCAACTACCCCACTGAGGGCGCGCCGGTCGTGGCAACGCCACCCTTGCCCCAGCGTCTCCTGGTGGCCCAAGCCAGCGCGGATTTTTCGAGCCAGCAAGGCTTCCGGGATTGGTTCTACCTGGTCTCGACCGCTCCAGGCAGCTCAAAGTTTGTTCGCATGCCATTTGATAGCGATGGCACCTATCGCTGGTGCTGCAACGCCAGCTATAGCGCGGCGATGAGGATCTGGAGTGCGGGGGCCTATCCGAGCCAGCGCAACGATGCAGTGCGGTTGTGGGTGAGCCCCTACGACGGCGAGCTCCGGATTTCCGGTGTCGCGCACAAAGAGGCCCGCTTTGGGGCCGGCGGCAACGGCGTGCTGGTGCTGATCCTGCAAAACACCACCTTGCTTTGGGAGAACACGCTTGGATCCAGCGAGGCGGCCGCGGCGAACTTTGATGTGAGCGCGCTGTCGAAAGCCGGCGATGAGTTTTACTTTGTCGTCAACGCGCGCGGGGATGACTTTGGCGACAGCACGATCTTCGACCCGACGATCGAGCTGCTGCACCCGGAAGGAGCTGACATGCCGGCGCCCGAACGCTGGGCCGAAACGGCGCAGGAAGCTGCCGCCGCTGCGCCTACCCCGGCGCCGACCAAGCCACCCGCCGCTGCGCTCTGTTTCGAGCCACGGTTGCGCCACTACGAAGAGCACAAGGGGTGTTGCGCCGAGGTCGCCGGGCTGGTGTACAACCGGCAGGGCCAGCCCTATGGGCCGCGCGGCGCGGCGGTGCACATCGAAGGGCCGCCCGCGACCGACCGCTATATGCGAGACTTCGGCGTGGATGCGGGCGGCGGGTACACGATCACTGCGTTGTCGGTGGACAAGTACACGATCTGGCTGAAGGGGCCCAACATCCGCAGTAAACAGTATGCGGTGGAGTACCCTGATTGGGCGAAAATCCGGATCATCGTGGACTTCTACCAGGTGGCATGCTGGTGATGTCCGTGGAGTGAACGCAGGCGGCGCTTCAGTTGCGCCGCCCGCTCGTGCATGTCAAGGAGTTGCGCCATGTTCGCTCGCTCTGTCCGCCGAACCTCAATCCTGCTGACCCTGCTGGCCATCCTCGCACTGACAACGAGCGGGGCGATCTCCGCACAGTCTGCATCCAGCGACGGTCGTGCTCAGATCGCGGCCGGCGTCTCTGAGACGGACTTCCGCTCCAGCCCAGTCATGTTCATTCAAAGGAGGAACCTGCCATGTCGCTCGTACGAATCCGTATTTCCGCTCTTGTCCCTTTATTGCTGTCGCTCGTCCTGCTCGTCCTGACCGCTTGCAGCTCTGCACCCGCCGTGGCTAATAAGCCTGAGCACTACGGTGTGTTCATCAAGACGGACACGAAACTGGTTGAAACCGCCCAATACAGAGGCTATCCCTCTACGACGCAGCCCTTCCTATGGTTGCCACTTCGCAGCCAACATTTGTCGTCTGGCTGCAGAACCTCGTTCTAGATTACGTCGTATTGTTGGATAACCTCGGCTCTGGCAATCAGGTTGCGTATACCGCCAGACCAGTTGGGGATGACGGAGTCGTCGAGATACAGCCAAAATACTCCCTTCCGTCTGGCGCTTATTGTCTGGTTAAAGGCGATCCGCTTGCGTCGCCCGCCGACGTGCCTTTCTACTGCTTCCGGGTAGGCGATCAAACGACGAACGTGGCAATGGCGCCTACCAGTCAAAAAGCCCAAGCGACAGCGTCTCCACGCGCGCTGAATGCTGGCGGGAAGACCTTCGGAAGCCCAGAAGAGGTTATTCGTAACTTCATGGCCGGCATTACCAGCAATAATGTCGAGCAAGTTCTGGCATCCTGTGACTTCGTCGAACAAGGGCAAGGGTTCGATTTTACAGCGTTCGCTCTGCGCCTTCGATCAATCGTATCAACTTCTCAACTGCCAACCGACTACCCATTGTACCGGGAGTTTAATATCGCCCAGCGCAAATACTATCTACTTAATCAGGTCAGGTGGTTCGTGCTGAGCCTTCTGTCTACTGAAGAACAGGTTACACGGGGAGAAACGCTCATTCTCGACACTAATGACCCGCAAACTGCCGATAGACTGAGCCAATTTGTGGCTGCAATTGACCCAGGTAACCTCGCCAGCGTGAGAATTGAGAGAGTTGGCACTCCGTCCGCGTCGCGGGTGCCGAAGTATGTAGAGAACGCTGCTGCGGCCGCTAAGATCTATGGCGCGGACGAACAAGTTGAGAGGTTGGTCCTTTTTTCCTTTCAAGGCAAGCACTACTATGTTGGCTTCACGGTTCTCAGGTACGGTCAGAACTGGAAGATTGGCAGTCTACTTGCAAGTTCCTATCCAGGAGACGGCCTCTTGGGGTCGGCCCAAGAAATAACAAGAGAAGAATTCGACGCCGCCATCATCCTCCAATGAGTTGAGGCCACAATCGAGTTGACTGCGGCGAACCCTGCCGCCATCCTGCTCAAGTCGTGTGCTACGCTCGAGCCGATGGGGAGGTGATCATGAGACACTTCCAACTCATCCTTGCCTTGCTGCTGACCTTCGGACTGACCGCTGCAACACCTGGACGCCCTGCCCTGGCCGATGGCGTCTACTTCGACGATGCAGACCCGGAGCTCATGCGCCTCGGCAACCTCTTCTATGAGATCGCCTTTCGCAAGGATAACGGCGGGATTGCCCACATCACCGACAAGGCGACAGGGCAGCACATCTCTGAGGGCTCACTGAACCGTTGCCTCTGGGTGACGCTGGTTACGGCGGAAGCCGACTACGACGGGAGCTGTACGTACCCAACCACCACCTACGATGACGCCAACCGCGTGGAGGCCTGCAACTACTGGACAGGGGGCGCCAACCGCTTCAGCTACGCCTGGTCAGCCACCGAGCGTCGGCTCCTGTTGCGCTACACGCCGGATCCGGCCGGACCGCAGAAGATGACGGCCACTGTGACGATCATGGCTTCAGAGGCCAGGTGGCTCGACATGCAGATCCGCCTGACCAACGGCAAAACCGTGGCGCTCGACATCGTCAAGTTCCCCGCCGATCTGCTGTTCGTCGAGGATGACTTGCAGGAGGTGCTGCTGCCTATCTTACCCGGCATCGTCCTGGAGGCTAGCTTCTTCGACCTGGCGCCCTGCCCGCCAAACGGCGACAACGACCGCTGCTACGAGGTGGACTACCCCGGACCGCCAGGGGTGTTTGCCGATTACGTGTCGCTCGCTGCCCGCCAGGGCCGATTCGCCATGTACGCGTACCCCGACGCCGATCGCATCGCGCCGGCGCACTTCGGCTTTGTCTCGCACGACGCATGGCTGGCGGGCAGGACTTACTTCGCCCACGACTTTAAGACGCAAGTACCACCCGGGGCTACATGGACGTCACCGCGCGTCCGCCTGCGCATCGGCGAGCCACAGCTTGATACGATCAATGCGTTCCGGGCGGATACCGGCATCGCAGGCTTCGACTCGCTGCGGTCCAAGTTGGGAACCACGTACGATCAAATCGTGCGGCTCCCGCTCTACAAGGCCGACGCCCATCACCTGGGGATCCCGTTTGCGGCCTATGGTGACGTCCTGGCGCGCGTACCCTATCCCGGCATCCTCCACCTGGTGGCTTACCAGCCGCCTGAGTTCGACGAGAACTACCCGGACTTCCTGCCGCCGGATCCGCGCTGGGGCACGACCGCAGAGATGGCGGCCATGTTCCGGCAGGCGCAGGCGTTGGGCTACCGGGTCATGCCATACATCAACCCCACCTGGTGGGACGGCGAGTCGCCCACCCTCCGCAACTTACCCACGCCCTTGACCATTCAGGATGTGGCGGCCCAGAACGAACACGGCACGCCGCGCTACGAGTGCTACGGCTGGGAAGGGCAGCACCGGGGCTATGTGATGTGCCCTTATGTCCCCTTTGTGCAGCAGCGACTCGCCCGGCTGATGCGCGAGATGACGCAGGATGTGCCCAGCGATCTGCTCTACGAAGATCAGATCGGCGCCCAGCCTCCCGTCTTCGATTACAACCCGGCCGCGCCCAACCCTGTGGCGTATGCTGATGGCTGGCTGGCGCACACGCGCGCCTACCGCCAGCATTTGTTGACCACCGAGAACGGCTTCGATCGGTTGTCTGAAACCGAAGCTGGCTTCATCGGTTCGGTGCGGATGAATGAGATGCCCAACAACGATCAGGATGGCAGTGTGTGGAGGTGGTGGGGAACAGGCACCTGGCACTACTATCCCTTTGCGCCGATGCTCTTTCGCGACAAGGTGTTGCTGTATCACAACGCCGAGGTGCGCGGCACCACGATCACGAAGCAACGGCTCGCCTTCAACCTGGCGTTCGGCTACATGCTGAACTACGATCTCGGTCACTCGCAATTCAATCCACCTGATTCCGAATGGCTGGAGCCGATCGGCGCATTCCAGCGGTATGTGCTTGCGGACTATGCCGACGAACGGCTCAGGGACTACAGCTTGCTAACAGGCAAAGTGTCACGTTCATTGTTCGAGCACACGATCGTCACCATGAACTGGAGCCAGAGCGATGCCTATGCCACGGGCGACTACGTATTGCCGTCAGAGGGCGTGCTGGTGCAGAAAGAGGATGGCAGCCTGACCGCCGGCGTCTTCACGGTCTACAATGGCGCCGCATTGAACACCGGCGACCACTATCTCATCGAGGAACGCGGCACCAATGAGATCATCGTGCGCCAGCCAATGGGCGGAGACACCAGCTTGAGTCTGACGCGGTTGCCCGGCTGGGACACGACGGTGCACCTCAGTGCGCGGGCATACAGCCGAGACGGCCACCTCATCGGTGCGGCGCCAGTCAGCGTATCGGGCACTCAGCTCACCTTCACTTATCGGGTGCAAATGGCTGGCCAACCGGTGGCCTACTACCGAGTCGCGGCAGCCCAGCAGATGCACCTGCCACTGATGTTGCGGCGGTGACCAACGCGTGGCGGCGCGGACAAACAGATATGCGACTGTCACGATTGAGGGTTTGACATTTGCTGTGACCGGCGGTAGATTAGCGCCAGGTCGCTGGAACACCGGGCGCTGCGCATATCGGTGAGCCTGGCACCGGTCTGCCTGACCTGTTTCGAGCTCATGGCTTACATGACCCGGAGCAGGTGGAACGGGCGGGTTGTGACCTGAGACCGGTTCATCTGGCGGAATGCCGGCAGATGATCTGCTCTCGGGTCACGACTCATCCCCCACCTGGAAGCAGATTATGTTCAGCAGCCCCATCGTGTACGCGTGGATCGCGTGGCTGCTCGTGATTGGCACGATCGCAGCGCCCACTCGATCCGCGCCTACCTTTCGGACGTTCGCCAGTTCATCGTCTGGTCTATCCAACATACCAAGGAACCCTTCACGCCGGCTGCGATGACTGACGAGCATGTGCAGGACTGGCGCGATCAACTCGAGGACGAAGTCATGCCCGCCACCGTGAACCGGAAGCTGGCCGCGCTCTCGACTTCCTTTCGTTGGGTCATCGAAGCCAAGCTGGTCGCGAGCGACCCAACGGCCAACATCAGCGGGGTCGAGCAGCAGGCCGTCGCGCCCAAGGCGTTCGCCGAGGCCGCCATGAACAAGATTCTCCGCAAAGCGAAGGAGGGCGGCAATCTGCGCGATCACGCCTTGCTGGAGCTGCTGGCCGCGACCGGATTGCGCGCCGCTGAAGCTGCCAGCCTGACCCTGGGCGACCTGGCGTTGGGCGAACGGAGTGGCCGGGTCACCGTGCGGCTGGGCAAAGGGCGGCGCAGACGGAAGGTGCCAGTTCACCTGCGGGCTCGCAAGGCGCTGAACGCCTATCTGGAGAAAGGACAACTCGCTGAACCCGCTACGCGCGCTGCACGCGCAACCGAGCCGCTCTTCCGCAGCCGGGCCGGTGAGCCGCTCACGCCCTATGCGCTGTGGTACACGGTGAAAAAGTACGCCCGTCTGGCTGAGGTCGAGGGGGTGACGCCGCACAGTTTCATGCATTCCGTGGCTACGCGCCTGGTGCGCGATCCGCAGGTGGACATGGTGACCGCGGCGACCTTTCTGGGGCACAGCCGGCTGGACACAACGGCCCGCTACGCGCGGCCCAGCGAGGACGACCTGGCGCGCGCCGCGGAACGCGTCCAGAGGGCATGAATGGCCGTGAGGCGCGGATCCGAACTGTCCCGTGTCATGAGGTGAAAACGATGGACTTTCCCGCGTTGATCGCCTTTCTGTCCGAACTGGCGCTCCATAACAACAAGCCCCTGGTTCGAGGAACACCGCGCCGCCTATCAGCAACTGCGGGGTGAGTGGCTGACGTTCGTCGGCCAGGTCATCGCCGGCATCGCGCAGTTCGATCCCGCTGTGGATATTGTCTCGCCGCAAGATGCGCTGTTCCGGATCAATCGCGACGTGCGCTTCTCCAGGGACAAGCGGCCCTACAAGACGACCTTCAGCGCTGCCGTCTGCCCGCAGGGTCGCAACAGTGGGCTGCCGGTTTACTACTTCCAGATCAACGAGGTGGGCGAGCTCCTGATCGCCGGCGGCGTCTACATGCCCGCGCGAGAGGTCCTGGGCCCGGTCCGGAAGTACATCGCCGAGCAGCCCGAGCGGTTGGCCGCAGTGCTGGCCGATCCAGCCTTCGTCGCCACTTTCGGGACCCTTGAGGGGGAGCGCCTCAAGCGGCCGCCACAAGGCTACGACGAGAACACACCGGGCATCGAATTCATCAAGCTGAAGAGCTTCATAGCCAGCCGCACGCCGCAGGACTGGCTGGCGCGCGTCGACACGTTGGCGGACGAGATCGTGGCGGCGTGCCAGGCGTTGTGGCCCCTGATCACCTGGCTGCGCGGAGCGCTCGCCGGCCAGGCTGACGCCGACTATCTTTCGCCCCAGGAGATCGACCGGCTGGCAGGGTTCGACGCATAGACCGCCAGGAGGCGTGTCCGGGGTTGGGTATGCATACAGGCCGGTAGAAGGGGAGGCTTGGGGAGCGATAGGTCGGTGGGCGCGTGACGCTCCTGGAACTGCTCCGCCTGTCCCGGCGTCCTATTTGGCAGAGCTATCGTTCAGTCCGCTGTCCGCAGTGCCATCGGCGAGGAGGAACTCATGACTTGCCGTCGATCTGTTGGCCTGGGCGTTTGCACCCTACTGCTCGTCACACTCTTGACCTCCTGTCTTCCCGCCGGCCCCACGGACGTCCTCGCGCAGTCGTCTCTCCCACGCGTCACTGCGCCCCAGGTCAGCCCGTCGGGTGTGAGTGAAGCAGCGCATGGCATCAGCGCATTCGGCCTGGACCTTTACCGTACCCTGGCCGGGCAGGAGAGCAATCTGTTTTTCTCGCCCTACAGCCTGTCCACCGCGCTGGCGATGGTCTATGCGGGGGCACGGGGCGAGACCGCAAGGCAGATGGCTGCCACACTGCACTATCCCCTGCCGCAAGAGCAGCTCCACCCGGCGCTCGACGCCCTCGACCTGGCCCTCAGCGCGGCCAACCAGCCCTTCACCTTGACGACCGCAAACGCTGCCTGGGCGCAGCAGGGCTACAAATTCCGGCCGGCGTATCTCGACGTCCTGGCCGCCAACTACGGCGTGGGCGTGCGCCAGGTGGACTTCGAGCGCGACGCCACACGGGAAGCGGCGCGCAGGACGATCAACGACTGGGCCAAAGAGCGCACCAATGGCAAGATCCTCGATCTCATCACGCCTGGCCTACTTAGTGCTGACACGCGGCTGGTCCTGACGAACGCGATTTACTTCAAGGGCGATTGGGTCAGCCCCTTTCCCGCCGCGCAGACGCGACCCCAGCCTTTCACGCGCGCGGATGGCTCCCAGGTGACCGTGCCCATGATGCGGCAGCGCGGCGCCATGGTCTACGCCGCGGGGCCGGATTTTCAGGCTGTGGAACTGCCGTACAAAGGCGAGCGCATGCGCCTGGTGGCAATTCTCCCCGCAGCAGGCCGGCTGGCGGACTTCGAGCGCTCGCTCGACGCTGCGCGGCTGGCGGCCATCCTCCAGGCCCTGCGACCGCAGGAGGATGTGGCGCTGGTCATGCCGAAGTTCAAGCTGGGGACGGGCTATAAGCTGGAAGAGGTACTGCCGGCGCTGGGCATGCGCGACGTCTTCGATCCCGACAAGGCCGACCTCTCCGGCATGTCCGAGCCCGACCAGGCACCGTTGTTCCTCGCCCATGTGGTGCACAAGGCTTTTGTCGCGGTAGACGAGAAGGGCACCGAAGCCGCCGCGGCCTCGGCAGCCATCGCGGAGGCCGTATCCGCGCCGCGGTTGTCAGTGGTCTTCGACCGCCCATTCCTCTTTCTGATCCGCGACGCCGACACGGGCGTCATCCTGTTTCTGGGCCGCCTGGCCGACCCTGCGCTGACGTGATGTCTTCCAGCGATGAGCACGGTTCTGCGGCCGCGCTAGCCGATGTCTGCTGAGGTGAAGGGGCGAATATCGGTGACAACGACGTTGACGGCAGAGCCCTGGCGCTGCACCATGCCCGTCGCCATGACGAACTTCCAGTCAGGCAAACTATCAGCGCGTCCCGATGGCAGTTTTAGGCTGTGCGTCGCAAGGTCAGGCCGCACGATCAGGTTGACCAGACCGGTTTCATCCTCCAACGTGATGAACAGGTGCCCCTTGGCCGTCGGTGGCGCCTGACGCACCACCACCAGGCCGGCCACCTTGACGACCTTGCCCGCCGACTGCATCGCCAGCTCGGCCGCGCTCAGCACACCCTGTCGCTGCAGCCTCGCCCGCAGCAGCCGCAGCGGATGATCGTTCGGCGCCAGCCCCAGCAACTCATAGTCCCAGGCCATGGCTTCGCGTTCGGTCAGTTCGGGCAGATCAGCCTCGACATCCGGCGTCTCGATCAGCGCCTCTTCCTGGTAGTGCAGCCCGCCCAGGGTCCAGAGCAACTGCCGCCGGGCGATGTCGAAGCTGTCCAGCGCGCCCGCCCGGATCAGGTCGCTCACCGGCGGCCGCGGCAGCCGCGTCCGCCGGCAGAAGTCGACCAGATCCCGGAAGGGGCCGCCCGTCCGTGCCGCCAGCAGCCGCGCCCGCCCCGCTTCGCCCAGGCCGGCGAGGTAGCGGAGACCAAGGCGGAGAGCGGGGGAGAGGGGGGGATGGGGAGCTTTCAAGGGTAGGTTTCCTGTTGGGCAGGCGCTGGCAGCGACTGAGCGAACAGGCCGCTGGTATCGGGCACAGGACTGGAAGGCCAGGGTTCAGGATAGAAGCGCCCGCACAGCCGTGGGG
>Ga0172371_10006842_pt1 | contig 16410 bp, 16 predicted proteins | sample Lak12m_FD_114543 | JGI IMG/M metagenome (GOLD analysis project Ga0172371, IMG submission 114543) | Freshwater microbial communities from Kabuno Bay, South-Kivu, Congo - kab_022012_12m | ecosystem: Environmental > Aquatic > Freshwater > Lake | place: Democratic Republic of the Congo: South-Kivu...
AGAATATCGATCCAGCTATACCGGCCGGCATTCATCAAATTGGCGCCAAATTGCTTCAGGCGGGCCCCGGCCTGCTCTTTGGAAAGCCCCCGCGACGAGCTGCCCAGCTCCGAAAAACTTTTTTTAACGGTTTTGTTTGTGTATTCGGAAAATTCCATTATCGTTTATCGTTTTTCAAATAAGAGAGCGGCTCCCAACGCCCCGCCAAACCGTCCCAGTTTGCTCCACAAAATTTTGGTTTTCTGGGCGTCCTTGGAAATCACGTGCTGGTTTACGGCTTTTTTTATTTCTCCCGCAAACAGTTGGCGGCCGGCCGCCAAACCCCCGGATATTATCACCACTTCGGGATCAAATGAATTAATAATATTGGCAATCACTAATCCGATATTCCGACCTAAAGTCCTGAATAATTCGGAGGATTTTTTATCGCCGGACAAGGCCCGCTGCTTCGCCTCGGAAAAACTAAGCTTCATCTCGCGTCGGATAAACTTATTGGCGGCAATATCTTCCCAATGGGTTCCTTTTTCTGCGTCTGCTATCGTGTGGCCGACTTCGGCGGCCGATCCATGAAATCCGGTTATGATTTTCCGATCCAGCATCAAGGCTCCTCCGATTCCGGTTCCCAAAGTAACATAGAAAATGTGGCGGTATTTCTTGCCATTCCCCTGGGCCGCTTCGGCTATCAAAAAACAGTATGAATCCCTCTCGATTTTTATCGGGATGCGAGGAAAACCCTTTTGAAGGTCTTTGGCGATATTTTTGCCGTTTAAAAAAGTGATGTTGGGGCTATTGAGCATTTTCTCCCTTTTTCTATCCATCGCTCCTGCGATGGAGAAACCAATTCCTTCAATCCTTATCGCCTTATTCAAAGAAAAATCATTCTTAATCGCAACCGCGGTTTTAATCATTGCAGAATAACTCTTTGGCAGGCGCTCGTAGCGGGTTCCCACGATTTTATTTTTTTGGACCAGGGCGGCTTTGATGCTGGAGCCGCCGATGTCGAAGCCTAGGTACATTATTCGTGAATTATTTTTTTAGCGTAGTCCCAGTAGCGTGAATCGCCCTGGGTGGTTTTCATCCAATACCACCACTCCGCGCCCCAAAGATAAATATCCGGAAAACCTACCTTCTTTGAATATTCAATGTTTTTTTGGAATTGGGTAAAATCCATGGTTTTCATCATCTCGTCCACCGAGATAGCATATAGCAAATTTGGTCCCCACGGCTCGGCCTGGAGCTCCGAAACGGTTATCGGCCGGCCAGGGTAGAGCAGATGGACGATATTGGCTTTCAGCCAGAAAAATTGGTGCGGCAGGTGGTAGGTCAGATAGCCCCAGCGCTGGCTGTGGACAATCAAATACATGGTGGTGCCAAAAATATCCGCCCGTTTGGCCGCCTGCACCCAATAGCTCAACTCGCCGCTGTCGGTGACAATTATAGGATGACCCAGGTCCAATGATCTGACTCGGGCGATTTCCTTGTCCAGGAAATCCCCGCCCATCAAAGGGCATTCTCCGAAGTTTAAAAAAGGCTCGTTTTCCACCTGCCAGGCGTACAAGCTGGGCCGGTCTTTATAGCGCTCCACGATTTTGGTGATTTCATCAAGCACCGGCTGTTTCTGGCTCTCCAGGTCTTTTTTATTGACCCATTCCGGCAGATTGCACTCCGGCCAGCGGGGGGTTTTCCGGCCAATAACCAAAATAATTTTAACCCCTCTTTGCCCGGCTTGGTCGATCATCCAATCGTAATAGCTGAAAGTGAATTTACCCGGCTCCTGCTCGATATCCTGCCAGTAGATGGGCAGGCGCAGATATTCCGGTTTTAAGTCGTTCAAGATCGCCAAATAATTATCTTGCCAATCCAAACCCATTTGTTCGGAAAAGATTCTCGAATAAGCGATCCCCCAACGAAATCCGCCGGTCACCGTCCCACTCGGCCGCCGGATCAGAAAAATTAGAACAGTCGCTATAACTGCCAATATAATTAATACTGTAATTAGAATTCTTGTTTTTGTTTTCATTCGTAAAACCTTGACAAAATGTATTTATTTGGTATATTTAGAGTGATCACTACGAAAAAAACCCTTGTGGGGCTCGTCCCTACCGGGGGTTTTTTCATTTTCGGATCCTCAAAATAGATTTTTTATCATTTAAATATACGATACTAACAGCGGTTCTCTTTAAAAGGATTGAACATTTTTTTTCAATACTGGGTGAAATGATCGTATAAATTTTGTTTTTTTCTTTCAAAAACTCAACTAAACTCGCGTAATCTCCATCACTGGAAACGATAATCGCTTTCTTAAAATTACTTTCATAAGTGTCTCTGGTCACCTGAAGCACCAAATCCGCGTCACAATTACCTTTCGGTCTGCCGTCCCCATCATAAACTACTTCTTTAAAAATAATTGTATACTCGCATTCTTGCAGATATTTATAAAGGTCTTTATATTTTGGAATCAGCCCGATAAACAAGTATGCTTTTTTAACTGAATATTTCTCGCGAAGCCAAACCCGAAAACGCCTGTAATCCAACTTCCAGCCGAGATCCTGCATTCCCTTATGCAAGTTGGCCGCGTCAATATAAGCGAAGTTATTGTCTTTCTTTTTCATGCTTGAATACTAGTAAAATCTTACATTAAAGTCAAAATCCGCTCTCTAATTTTGTGGCTCTTACAGTGCCTTAGAATACCGAGGTATGACTGGAGGGATTGGTTAAAGGAATCTTGAGAAATCATCCCGCTCTCCAAATCGTTTTTCTTTTGTTTCAATTTCTTAAACATCCTTCTCTCTGTCTTCGTCCTCAAAACCGTATAATGCGGCAGGACTACGTATCCCAAGAAGTCAATCCCCTGGCGGAACTTGCGGATAAAAACTTTATCGGGATGAAGCTCCAGCCAAACTGAAACAAATTATAAGTCAGAAATGTTACGATTAATTTAAAGCGCGGTCATTGCCAAACCTAATCCAATGATTATTATAGCGAAAATTTTCTGGGTGAGCGCTTTTTTGTGGATTTGCTCGGCCAATATTTTGGGATATTCCTTGGATAAAAATGCCACTATGATCAGCAAAAACACATATTGCAGGCCTTGCATAGCATTAACCAGCGTCACGCTGCCGATGGCGATGGCGTAGTTGAGCAGGGCGAAAGCGATGCCGGAAAGGGTTTTGTTGAACAAAACTAACACTCCTGAATTCAATTTGAGAGTTTTGGTACCGCCAAAAATCAGCCGGCGATTGCGCCCCGGTATCAAAAATAAAAACGAAGCCAGAAAGCTGCCCACACGGGTCCAGCAAAATCCGCTCACGAAAGTTCCTTGATCGTAAACGTGTTTCAAAAGCACGTAATAAATCCCAAAAACCAGCGCCGAAAAAATCGAAATCCCCAAAATCCTTAGCGCCGTCTTTCTTTTTTGGGATTTATCAATGCCATTAAGGTCAACCGAAATCAAAATGCCTCCTGCCACCAGCAGCAGGAAGGCAACCAGCTCCCGCCAGCCCAATACTTCGTCTAAAAACAAAAAGGAGAACAGGGAAACAAAAATAGGGGTCACCGCGCCGATAATCGGGCCAACCCGGGAGGCTTCGTGGGCAAATACCGCCTTATACATCACAAAAAGCGCTCCCAGAAAGACCGCTCCCACCACAATCCCGGTAATAATATTGTTCCAATCGAGCGAAAGCGTTCCAAAAGGAAGAAATACCAAACCGAAGATGCTCAACAGGCCCATGTAGAAGCAATATGCCACCGGGTGGGGTATGGCGTTCTTGAGAATCACCTTATCCAGGGTGAGATTGAGAGAAATAAGAAAATATGCGGCCAGAGCCACAAATAACCAAGTCATGGAAAAATCAAAATTTAAAAATCAAAAATCAAAAATTTTGAATTTTACTTTGCATTTTTGATGATTGATGCTTGATTTTTGATTTCCAGCTGGTTGCTTTCGCAAATTTTGGCGTATTCAAAGGCGCTTCTGCGAATTTTGCGTTTCATTGTTTTCCGGTCCACTGCGACCAACCCGAACCGCGGCCAGAATCCTTTGTCCCACTCGAAATTGTCGAGCAGTGACCAGTAAAAATAGCCTCTTACGTCCACTCCTTCCTCAATCGCCTTATGCGCCCAATATAAATGGTCCCGGATAAACTTTTTTCTTTTTCTGTCATTTGCGTCGGCCAATCCATTTTCGGTGATATAAATCGGCTTGTCATATTTTTTGAGATTGCGGAGCACGTGATAGATTCCCTCGGGATAAATATCCCAGCCCAGATCAGTTTTTTCTCCCTTTTTCGCCTTCGCGGATGAATGAGAAACCCCCGAAAAATAGCGAAAAATGTCATAAATGCAAAGAAGGTCATGAAAATAATACTGGGCCGACAAAAAATCAGTGTGGGCCGCCGTCATTTTAAACATCCTGTCTCCTCCGATATACCGGTATATTTTGCTCATCAGCTGATCGGCCGTGCAATACCAATGTTTGGGTTCGACAAAACTAAGATTGTTGGCCAGTCCGACGGAACATTGCGGGCTGGCGGTGTGAATAACCTGGTAGGCCTTATTATGGGCTTTGGCCAGGTTGTTATAAGCCCTGAAAAAAGCCAGCAAATTTCTTTTTTGCGGCGGCCAAACCTTGACGATAAACGATTTTGACAAATATACGGTTGGTTCGCTCAAGGTGATCCAAAACTTTACATCTTTCCCAAGCTCTTCAACGATTTTTGCCGCATACCGGGCAAAATAAGCGGCGGTGTTTTTATTTTCCCATCCTCCGTGATTCCGGATCCAGATGGGGTTGGTCCAATGCCACAAGGTCACGAATGGTTCGATATTCCGCTCCCGAAGCGACCGAAGTACCTTGCGGTAATGCCCGATTTCTTTTTGGCTAAACTTCCCGTTTTCCGGCTCAACCCGCGACCATTCGATTGAAAACCGGTGGGCATTTTGGTGTAGGGACTGGGCAATGTCAAAATCCTCTCCATAGCGGTTATAATGGTCGCAGGCCCAACCGCTGACATAGTTTTCCGGCTCCAGCATCTCGGGAAATTTTTTCACTTGCCAGGATTGCCAATATTCCTTAGCGCCCTGGGCCAGCCGGTGGCAATTTTGCGCCTCCCATTCCGCCCAATCATTACAATTGTTCCCTTCAACCTGATGAGCCGACGTCGAAGAGCCCCAATAAAAATTTTTCGGGAATTTTAAGATCATAAATACAAAGTATAAACTACCTAACTACGTAATCCGCCTTTTCCAGCTCCAACGGAGGGATTTGCAGCCCGATTTGCTGCGCCACTTTCAAATTTATAGCGTAATACCACCGGCGGGGCTGCTCAAAAGGAATATCAGCCGGATTGATGCCGGAGAGCACCTGGTTGGCAATCAGCGACGTTTGCCTGCCCAGGTCAACATAATCCACTGCGTAACCGACCACGGCCCCTTTGTCCACCTCTCCTTTGGAAAGCGCCATGTAGGGAATTTTCAGCTGGTTGGCGTACTGAATGATCGTGTCCACCGCCGAACTGACCATGGAATCACCGGGATCCATCACCGCGTCCACTTCGCCGGGCTGGAGGGTCTTCAGTTTAGCTTCAATATCTTCTTTTTTGCTGATTTTAAAGGGAATTATCTCCAATCCCAGTTCTTTTCCTTTGGCCACAATCGCGTCGGTGCAGGCTCCGCCGCTTTTGTCTTCGGGACGATAGAGAACCAAAATTTTCTTAGCGTTGGGGGCAATATCATGAAGCACTTGAATCCTTTTGGGAGCGATTTCGATATAGGCGCAGCTGGTTCCGGTCAAGTTGTTACCCGAGCTTTGGACGCTGCTGACCAGACCCGCGCTAATCGGATCGGCCACCATCGAGAAAACCACCGGAATGTCCGTCCCCTTGGTAGCTTCCTTTACTTCAAGGGTGGCCGGGGAAGTGTTCACGAATATCATGTCCGGTTTCTCCGCCACCAAATCCTTGGCGTAAGTTTTTAATTTTTCCAGATCCCCTTCGGCGTCCCGGTAGTCGTAGGAGATGTTTTCACCGTCTTTATAGCCCAATTCCTCCATTCCGGCCTTGAACCCGTCCATATTCTGGCTCACCACCGGGGCCATCTGGAGCAAACCCACATGGAACACTTTCTTTTCACTAAGGGGCTGCTTAAGGATCGCCCGCTGCCAAAAAATCACCCCTCCGACAACCAGCACCGCGATTATCGCCACGGTGAGGACGATTGCCGCTTTTTTCATTTTTATTTTTTAAATTTTTAATTATTGATTAAATTTTACCCTGGTCTAACGGAAGAGTAAAGGTGACCTCGGTGCCTTGGCCTTCCACGCTTGCCAGCGCTATCTTCCCTCCGTGCTTTTCAATAATATTTTTTACGATGAAAAGGCCCAATCCCGAGCCTTCCGTTTCCATTTTAACCACGTTGGCAGAGCGGAAAAATTTAGAGAAAATCCGGTTTTTATCCGCGTCGGGGATTCCGATGCCGCTATCCTTCACGGTTACTTGCAAATAGTTGGGAATCAGCTTCAAAATTATTTTAATGTCCCCGTAATCGGGAGTGTATTTGATGGCGTTGTCTAAAATATTTTGGAAAGCCAACCCGAGTTTTTCCTTGTCCAAATATAATTCCGGCAATTTGTCCGGCTTTTCGAGCGTTATTTTCAGGTGTTTTTTGGCCACCAAACCCTCAACGCCAGCCACCACATTGTTCAGCACCTCCTGAAAGCTGATTTTGGCAAAGGAAAAACCGAAGCGCCCCTCTTCAATGCGGGAAACGTTTAGCATGTCATTTACCAGCTCAATCATCCGCTGGTTGCTTTCATAGCCTTTACGCAAAAAATTGGCCTGCTCTATATTGACCTTCCCGGCATCCTCGTCCATCACCATTCCCACCGCCCATTTCACCGCCGAAAGGGGGGTGCGGAGCTGGTGGGCCACAATGGAAATAAAGTCCGATTTCATACGGTCGACCATTTTTTCCCGGGTGAGATCATAGAAGATTTTCATATGGCCGTAACAAACTTTTTTCTCGTCACAGACTTCCCGCGTAAGCACTTTATACACCGATTCGTTCTTAAAGCTGCCGGTAAGGGCTGAATCGGGCAGTTTTTTCTCTTCCGTCTTTTTTCCCACCACCACCTCTTCCACCACCGGGAAACCCCTTTCGTCTTTTTCAAACTCTTTTACCTGAAATTCAACTTTGATCAGTTTTTTAAAATCATTAAAGGAAAACCGCCCTTTTTCGGTTTCCGTTTTCTTGCCGAGGTCATCTTCGGTAAGACTGAAGATTTTCTCCGCGGCCGGGTTGACAAGAGACAATTGCCAGCTGGTATCGACCATTATCACCGGGTCGACAAAATTCGCGATGATGGAAGCGGTTTTGTTTTTTTCGTCTTCCGCCTTGTCTTTGGTCACTTCCAAAACCAAGCGGCTGCCGATCAGCCGGCTGTTGGCTTTTCTCAATATAAACAAGAACCAAACCAAAATGGCGGTAACGCCCAGATTCCCCACCAAGAACAGGATCAGCCAGCGCGAAACCTCCTGGACCGGCGCTTCCAGCTCGTCCGCGTTCTGTTCCACCAGCACCCCCCATTTCATTCCTCCAATGCTCAAGGGCGCGGCCACTCCCACCACTTCCACGTTTTTATCGTTCAAGTAGTGGATCCCCATGTCTGCCGTCACCGTGCGGTTGGCAAAATTGTGCCCGGCCTGGCTTGCGACGTTGTTGCTATTGCCGTTTCCGAAAGCGGCCCAGGCATTGGTGGAAAAGATTTGGTGGACCGGCGGCAAATTGAGCACGTTGGTTTTGCGCAGCACCCGGGATGGCTGGGGATCGGCAATCAGCATCCCCTTATCGTCAAAAACCGAGATCCGGCCGGTATCACCGACTTTCATCTCCAGAGCGATTTCCCACATCCCCCGGAGAAAGTATTTGCCTTGCAAAACGGCCATGGCATCGCCCCCGCCGATGTTCTTGACGGGAACGGCGATAATGACGTGGGGTTCGGCATTTTCCGTATAATTGATGTGGCTGACATACGTTTCACCATTTTTTGCTTTGGTAAATTGCTCCAGCTCGGCAAAATTTTGAAGATCTTTTTCACTGGCGGTGTCTTCCCGGGAATAACGGTTTATTTCCTGCCCATCCAGATTGATGAGAGAGAGTTCGTGAATATTATTGTTATCTTTCAAGAAATCCTCAATGTAAGTGACGGTTTGATCAGATCCAATGCCGGTTACCGACACTTCATAGGCCAGGGATTGCATCTTCTCAATTTGAGAATCGGCTTCCTGCTCCATCATCCACGCCGCGTGGTTGGCCTGGGTGTATTCGTAATTCACAAAATCGCCCCGCAGATTGTAGATGAAAGAACGCAGCCAGATTACGTTGGCTTGGAAATTAACGATCAAGCCGATCAAAATCGCCACGAAAATGACTAAATAGAGAAATCGAATATTTTCGATCCCCTTGTAGGACTTTTTCTCTTGGTTTTTATTTTCCGCTTCCATTTTTATTTCATCCGTTTGAGCGTCTTTGGATATAATAATCGCACAAAACTATTGCGTTCACAATATTTTCCTGCTATGGTGCGATTGTTATCTTTAGTAAATGTTTCTCTCCAATCTGGTTAATGTTTAGTTAATTAGTGTGGAGCTAGGGCAGAGGTCGACTAAAGAATTATTAAGCAATAAGAATCCAACTACAATGAGTCAAAAGTTATACGTAGGCGGCATTCCTTACAGCTCCACCGAAGATGATATGAAAAACTACTTCGCCGAAGCTGGTGAGGTGGTTTCCGCTACGATCATCACCGACCGTTACACCGGCCGATCCCGCGGATTCGGCTTCGTGGAAATGTCTGACGAAGAAGGCGCCAAGAAAGCCATCGAACTGTTCGACGGCAAAGAATTCGAAGGCCGCAAACTGACCGTCAACATCGCCCGACCGCGCGAAGAGAGAAACGACCGACAAGAAGCCTAATCAGCTCCTTTTCTGATACGAAAAACCCCGCCATTTATTGGCGGGGTTTTATATTGTGCGACATTTCTATTGACAAAATTCTAGCGAGGGTTATAATTAACCGTTTGAAAATCGAAGCCTCGAGGTTTGACCCTTACCAAATGAAGGACAGGAGGAGCTACAGTATGTCACCAAAATCTTTCTTCGGGTTATCTTTCTTCGGGTTTTTGTTTTGGGCGTTCATTGGTTGCCTTGTCGCGACAACGCCCTTGTACCAAGCTGGGGTAATCGCCTCAAAAAAAGATGCTTTCACAATAGCAGTCATCTGCAACTTTTTCATCATCCTGACCGTTTTCTGGTACCGGAAGGAACTGATAGACCGGATTAGTCAAAGATCTTACCACGCCGAGAAAATCGTCCTCGCGCTCGAAGAACTCGAGTTGAGAACGCTCAATGGAATCTGGCTGGCAGTGATAACCTGGATTCTAGGAGGAATAGGGTGGCTGCTCTTGCTAATCAGCAGACCATTCCGCGGTTTGCCTCTCTTCAGGGGAATCGGTCCGGAAACCTGCTACGTCCTGTCGATGGCTATACCAACGAGCGTGGTCATAGCCGTCATCTGTTGGATTTTGGCAAAGAGAATAAGTCCAGACAAGCTAGCACCCAAGCACGACTAAAGGTGAATTCAGTCAACAAGCCCGCCCGGGAAGCGTCAACGCACGCAAGTACCGGGTGGGCTTCTTTTATTGGTGGATTTTGGGTTTCAGATTGTCCGGGACGTCGTTGAAGGTCATTCCGTCGTTTTTTTCCGGAGGAAGCCCGGTGTCGCGATCCAAATGAAAATGTTCTTCGATATTGTCCAATTCCTCTTCTTCACGCCGCACCCGGCGGAAAATCCGCAATAAAGCCGCCAATAGTATTATTATCCCGATACCCAGCCCGGCGGTCAAAAATAAATTCAAACCCTTAAAAAAATTCTTGAGCGTATCCCAGGCCGAATCAATCGACTCCCCGGAAGAGATGATTCCTTCGCACTGCTTGATATAGGGATCGATTTTGCCGGCCGAGAGAAAAGAGCTGTTAGCCTGCTTGGCCTTTTCAAAATCCTTGATGGCAATCTGGCAATGTTTGTTGTCTAACTGATAAATTCCTTGAGTAAACTGGGTGTAAAAATCGCCGGCCTGATAATGCGGAATTTTCTCATTAATCATATTTTTGGAGATAATATCGCGCGCGGCGTCAATCGGTATCGCGAAAGCGAAGCTATCCCCGTCTTGCTTGGCTAAATCGTTAGTGATAAAAGTTACTATCCCAATAACCCGGCTTTGCTCGTCCAACAGCGGGCCGCCGCTGGACCCTTTGGAAATTTTGGCGTCGGTTTGTAGAAGCTGGAAATCTTTTTGAGGGGAATCTTTGGTGGCGCTGATGGAGCCCTGGCTGAAACTGGCCGACAGGAGGTCCTTCGCGTTTATCTCGGCCGTGGAGGGGTAGCCCAAAATAAAGACGCGTTTCCCCGTGTAAACATTCTCCGAGTCTCCCAAATCCACCGCGGGTAAATTAGACTGGTCTATCTTGATTAAAGCCGCGTCCCGGCTGTCTTTGTAAAAATTATCATTAACGCTGATCACAGTTGCGTTGAAACCTTTGTTGACCAGTTCCTCGAGAGCGCCGGAATTGGAAGAAGGATTCAGTACCGTTACCGTTTTGGTGAGATCAAACTGGCTCTGCTCCAAAATATAATCGGCCACTTTCTCGCTGAACGCGGCCATATCCTCGGGCTTGATAGCGGAACTGATTTGCTGGACTTCGTCGCTGCTTAATTGCGCGAATCCGTCGTCAATCGCTTGGGTGATAAAATCAGACACAATCACGTTTTTGGCCGTTTGGTAGGAGACAATGTGCGAATTGGTAATGATGTAACCGTCAGGAGTCACGATAATTCCGGAGCCGGTGAGATATTCATTAACCTGGATGCTCTGGGGTGTTTTACTGGTGTCCGTCGCGACGGACATGGTTTTGAAATCAATGGCTATTGCCGGCACCACCGCGCTTCCCTGGACGTACTGGACAATTTTGACCACTCCCGGCTTCACCGCGTCGGCGATCTCCCGCTGCGATAGCGCCGGGCCGTCCGCCCGGGCCGCCGAAAAGAGAAGCAGGCCGGCGGCTATCAAAACGAAATTAAATAACTTTGCCGTTTTCATTTTTGTTTTACTGCTTTTTTCTAAGATTATTGATATAATATCAATAGATAACATTATCAACAATATGGACAAAAAAGAATACAAACGCGACCAGCATTATTGGAATTTTATTTATTCGGTGATTTTCGTGGCTTTGCTGGTTTTATCCATCCTATATTTGAAAAACGACAACCGTCTACCTCATAAAATACCAGCATTCGATTTTATCTTGCTGGGTCTGGCCACTTTCCGGTTAATCCGGCTATTCACTTACGACCTGGTCACTAATTTCATCCGCGACCATTTCAAACAATACAAAAGCGGTCCGGGCCGGGTCGCCTGGCATTTACTGGATTGCCCTTGGTGCAGCGGGGTGTGGGCGGCACTAGCCGTAGGCTTTTTCTAGTTCGCCACTCCTTACGCCTGGTTCCCCATTCTGGTTCTGGCTCTTGCCGGCGTCGGGAGCTTCATCCAAGTAACCATCCTTCGAATCGGCCATGGTCTCTAGCTTTCGCCAATCAAAAAAGCCAACCGTTCCTCCTTTCTTCGGCTGGCATTTCACTTTTTTCTAAGTATAACAATATTGTTTGGAAGCTCTCTTTCGAAGTTTTCCTCTTCTTCCCCATCTAAAGCGCTGAGATCTTCCCAATATTGTTTGAGTTGTTTTTCTCGTCCCTCTAATTCCCGCAATTTGGGTTCCAGCTCCTGACTCCTCGGATTCACGGCATCGGAAAATCCTCCTTCCTCACCAACTTTTTCCCACATCATTTGCATGGCCTTCACCATTGAGCCGGTGGGATTTTTTGAGGTTGCTCTAGCCACTTGGATTTTCCACTGAATCGCCCGCAGGTCTTTTTCTGGCGGAGGGCAAGAACTTCTTAGCGAGTTTTGGATGCTTTCCTCAAGCAGATCCTCTTTAAGTCTATCGGCCATCTCCGAATCTTCTCCATACAGCTTTCTGAATCTTTCAAAAACATCGAAATCAATTTTAACAGTCAATTTCTGCCTCCTTACTGGAGTGTTTTTCCTTTTCGGCTTTTGAGAATAATATTCTCCAAATAGGACACTCCCGTTTTCAGAACCTCCCTCACGAATCTATCGAAAGGGATTTGCGTTTTTTGGTGAGCAATTGCCCAACGATGGCAGGCCAATAGTCGGCGAATTAAACCTCTGTCCTCTGATTCGCTAATCAGTTTTATTTTTGTATATGTCATGGATTTCCTCCTGCTTAAGCGAGAAGTCTGAGTTCAGTTAAGGTGCGAAACACCCTCCAATATATCCAAATAGTTTAGCTTCAAAATTTTATTTAAGGCAAAATTTTAAGCTTTTTTCAAAAATTCCTTCAGCGCTTCGCGATAGGACCGCAAAGGGGGTAGTTTCGCGCTAAGCAGAACGGAAAAGTTGGGCCGTTTGGCGGGACGGGGGAAAGTTGAGGCAGGTACCGGCGTCAGTTTAACGTCTTTTCCCAGGATTTCAAACAAAGTTTTGGCAAAGCCGTACCAGGTGCAAGGTTCGCTGTTGGTAATGTGATAAATGCCGAATGGTCTTTTTTCTTCAATTAATACTAGGGTTGCTTCGGCTAAATCCGGCGTGTAGGTGAAACAACTCCACTCTTCATCCACCGCTTTCAGCTCGGGCATTTTTTCCGAAAGTTCAATCATCGTGTCGGCAAAACTTTTTTTGACGTTCCGGCCGGTGCCTTCTTTTCCGAACAACTTAGAAGTACGGATTAGGTAATAGTTTCCGCCCACCGCCTGAACGTTATTTTCGCCCTCGGCTTTGCTCTGTCCGTATTTGCTCACCGGATCGGGTTGGTCATCCTCCCGATAACCTTCTTTCTTATCACCGCGAAAGACATAATCGGTGGAATAGGTGACAAATAAAATATTATTATCCTTGCAGTATTCAGCCAGGTTTTTCGGCCCCAGCGCGTTTACCGCCATGGCCGTCTCAAATCCCTCCGACTCTTCCGCCTTATCTACCGCGTTATAAGCGGCGGAGTTGATTACGATATCGGGGCCTGCCGCTTTCAGTTTCGAAAATACCTCGTCCCGCTTGGTAATATCCAAATTCTCAAAATCCCAGGTGATCACCTCGTAATTCCCGTTTTCTTGTAAAACTTTGAGCAAATCCTGCCCCAGCATGCCCTTGGCGCCAATAATGAGCACTTTGTCCATGTGATTTTAAAAAGGATTAATAAATTCAGAAAATTTTGGCAAATTGCCGTCTTTTTCCGATAAGGTTGGGTCCTCGACCGGCCATTCAATTTTCAAGTCAGGGTCATTCCAAATGATCCCGCCCTCGGAATCCGGTGCGTAATAGTTGTCAGTTTTGTAGAGAAATTCGGTATTATCCTCCAAAGTGCAGAAAGCATGGCCAAAACCACGGGGAATAAAAAGCATTTCAAAATTTTCCGCGCTCAAAGTGTAGCCTTCCCATTGGCCGTAAGTTTCCGAATTTTTACGTAAATCAACTATTACATCGTAAACAGATCCTTTGACCACTCTTACCAGCTTCGCTTGGGCATGAGGAGGTTTCTGAAAATGAATGCCCCGCAAAACACCCTTTTGTGCTGACATCGAGTGATTATCCTGAACAAAATCGCATATAATCCCGTGCTCTTCGAAAATTTTTTTTGAGTAGGATTCCAAAAAAAATCCACGGTTATCTTGAAAAACCTTGGGCTTGATCAGCCAAGCGCCTTTTAATTTAGTGGGGATAAATTCCATAACCTATATTGACAATTAAATATTTGTGCTAGCATTGCATTTGAATCAGCTTACACTCAAAATAAAATAAATAAAAATCTAAAACAAAAAAATGAACGCGAAAGCAAAAACGGGTGTCCTGGCGCTGGCGTTTTTGACATCCCTGGCGCTTTTGGGCGTCGGCCAAAACGTCCAGGCGGATTATTGGACCCGCTATACCCGGCCGGGTAGCGGCAATGTCCTGCCGCAATACTTCGAGCTGGAAAACATGACCAAAAGCTCGTTGGGAGTGAGATTTCTCTACGGCAACGACCGGATTAATATGGCCGATGAGAACTCCTTTGTCCGGCACTTGATAACTTTCGACGGCACCAACTGGACCGACCAGACCAGCGCGGTGGAAACAGCCACCGGCTATTCGGATATCCAGTTCCAAAATATGTATTCAGACTCCAACGGCAACGTCTGGATGCCCAACCGCGCGGACCCCAACCGTCCGCTTATTGAATATGTCGGATCTACCGGGTCCTACGAAAGAACCTCCGACCAAACCATTGGGGATCAGGCGGGAGTTGCCAGCGGCCTTAGAATTAATAATTTGTTCACTGGACCTGGCAGTGCAATCTACGCGGTGGCAAGCAGCGGGGATGGTCATCTCTACATTATTTATTATCAAGGGGGAACCTGGCATAACACCGGGATAACTGGCGGACCACTCGATGCATACGGAGCAGATGGGGATATTTATGGCGTCTACAGTTCGATTGATAGCGGCAGTTATTGGCTCTACCGCTATCATAGTTCGGAAAACGAGTTTACTAATGGGACAGACGAAGGCCCGGGCATTTGGAAATATGCATCGGCGGGCTGGACCCACTATGATTCCAGTTTGACCACGGCCAGTGGAACAAGTTTCGTTAACGGCATCACTGAAGCGTTTGCCGATTCCACCGGTAAAATCTGGGTTGGATCGCGTCACGGGGTGTTCATGTACAATGGCACCGACTGGGTCAACTGGACCAAGGACAACAACAACATTTTTACCAACCGGGTGATTAAAGTACAGGAAGACTCCAGCGGGCGAGTGTGGATAATTTGTCTGGAAAACGAAAATGATCCCCAGGACAACGGCGGCATCTCAATTTATAATCCATCCGACAACAGCTGGGACTATTACACTTCATACAATGGAGAAGACGCAATCGCTAACGCCACCAATATTTTCATGATTGGCGCGGGAGGCGATGAAATTTGGATGTTCACCGGCCACGGCGAGGAAGCGATGACTGCCGGCATCTACGCCCTTACCCGCGACAGCGCCCATACCGCCATTTACGGACAGACGTCAGGAACCACTCTCAATAAGGCCAGCTTATTGGACGCCGCCAAGAAAAAGACCAAAAAGAGCAGCAACAAGAAAGTCACTATCTATAAGTTAAAGAAAGTTAAGAAAAAGTGGAAGAAGACCGCGAAAGTTTATTCCAGCCCGAGCTATAAACAATGGTATAAAGCGCTGAATCTGAAGGTTGGCCGCTACCGAATCGATTATAAAGCCAAAGGCAAGAAGAAAAAGTCAAAAACAATCACTGTTTCCAGCGGCGATCCCTACCGGTTGAATCTAAAATAGCAAAATTAGCCGATTAATTTATTAGATCTTCGGTAATCCGATTTTTGCAGGTCTTTTTGATTTTCGCGTCCGTGATTTGGTCGCAGATGGAGTAATCTTTCTTTTCGACGGCCAAATCCTTGAGGCAGTAGTCTTTTTGGTCGCCGGCGAGGTTGGCGCAGTCGGCCGGGGAAGTCCGCTGGATGCTTGCCGCGTCGCCGCACACTTGTTGGCAATAGGCAAAATTGTCCGGGTTGTCCTTGAACCGGGCACAATGGTTGTCGCAATCTTTGGAATTCAGTTGGTCCCGGGAAACATTGGTGTTGGCGTTGGCGTTGGAATTGGAATTGGCGTTTTCGTTCCCGTTCAGATTCTCGTTGAGATTAGCGTTGACATTCCCGCTGTTCCCGCTGATTAAATCGCTAAAATCATCGATCAGAGATTTATTCTCGTTAGTATTCACATTATTGTTAGATTCCGTATCCTCCTTATAGCGCTCATGAAAAACCACATAAGCATATCCCAGAATGGCTACCGCGGCGGCCACGAAAACAACCAGCAAGAGGGGTTTGAATTTTTTCATTTAATTTAATTAATAAGCTCCTTTGATATCCACTTTGGAATAATAATGTTTCAAAATCCACTGCCAGGATTTACCGGCCTTAGCGTAACCCAGGGCGCCGTGGGCGGACAGTCCCCACATGTGGTTGCCGCCGTCGCCCGGCTTTAAGCCTTTCTTTTTGCCTTCTTTGTTGTCTTTAACTGATTTCAGGTATGGATAATCCGGATCCGGCTTACTGCTTCTTTTGGTCTTGGGATATGGCCGAGTCCAGCCGTCAGTGTACGAGCAGTAAGGGGTAAGTGCTGCTTCGCCTTTGTACAACACAATCTGAGCCCGGGTGGCGTCGGCGGCCTCCCGGATGTTGGAGTGGTCTTTTTCCCAGTCATAACCGCCGTAGAT
>Ga0172371_10006843_pt1 | contig 16409 bp, 11 predicted proteins | sample Lak12m_FD_114543 | JGI IMG/M metagenome (GOLD analysis project Ga0172371, IMG submission 114543) | Freshwater microbial communities from Kabuno Bay, South-Kivu, Congo - kab_022012_12m | ecosystem: Environmental > Aquatic > Freshwater > Lake | place: Democratic Republic of the Congo: South-Kivu...
AAAAGATTACGAACTCATCGCCGCCAATCGAAATTATTTTGGCGATTTTGATCCGTTCGGAGATTATGATCTCATCTTCGGCGCGGCGAAACTCAACCTGAAGATCGTGGATCTGCCGATCCGCTATCGTGAGCGAACCTATGGCTCCACAAACATTTCGCGCTGGAAGCATGGCATGTTGCTCCTAAGAATGGTTGTCTTCGCGGGAAGAAGAATAAAGTTTGTGTAGAATCATCTGCAGACTGCGAAAACACAAAAAATCGGCGTAATCCCCAATTGAATTTATAAATGCAAAGACACAAAGCTAAGAAACTTTGCGCCTTTGCATTAAGGCTGCTCTTTGATCAGTCTATTACTTCGATCTCTTGCCACCCTCCATTTTCGGGTATCAAATCCCAAGCTCTTTCAATGGACAGGTTTTGATAATGGGCCAGCAAACACGCAATTGCAAACCCGTGAGAAACAATTGCCACAGTTTCGCCGAAATGCAATTGATGTATTTCTTCAATCGCAGCCACTATACGTTCCAGCACCTGTGAGGCCGTTTCTCCGCCAGGCGGCGTTACTGAGAGCGGGTCTGTCATCCGCTGCTGAAATGCTTCGGGATATCTCGCCTGAATTTCGGAAGCGAGCAATCCCTGCCATTCGCCCTGATGAATTTCACGCAAACGCACATCGAATTGCACCTTTAGTTTGGCAACAGACGCGAGTACTTCAGCTGTTTCGCGCGCGCGTGAGAGGTCGCTCGAATAGATGGCGGTGATTTCCGTTCCAGCCAAGGCACGCGCCGTCCGGATAGCTTGCTCACGTCCGCATTTATTTAAGGGAACATCGGCTTGCCCCTGCCAGCGGCCTTCAATGTTCCAGTCGGTCTCCCCATGCCGGATCAAAATGAAGCGTGTCACTGTTTACTTCGTTCTTGATACTCCGGCAGTCCCATCATTGGAGGCCGCTCCCGTTCAGCGATCTCTTCGACGTCCAGAAAGAAACGCCCTGGTTCATAGCGGATCAGTTTCATGGTTTTGTTTACTTCTTCCAGCATGTTCCATCCATATCGTCGTTCCAGTTTGTGCATTACCGTCTGGATGATTGCAAATGACATTTTGCTCAATGCCTCCAGCGGCTGGTTATGGTGGATACGTTCCTGTAAATCAATCTGTGCTATCGCGCCCAATCCGAATTTTTCAAGAACGTCGATCAATAGACCAATTTCCACGCCATAGCCGGTCGAGAAAGGTAATTGCTCAAGTGCAGTACGCCGGCCGCCGTATTCACCGGAGAGCGGCTGGATAACGCCGGAAAGTTCCGGATAAAAAAGATTGATCAGCGGCCGCGCTGTGAGTTCCGTTACCCGGCCACCGCCGCCGGCCTGCATTTTATTATTCACTTTAAGCGGACGACGATAAAAACCCTTGACGAATTGAATCTCCGGGCTGACGAGTAAAGGGCCAAGCAACCCGTAAACAAAATGCGGGTGGATATTAACAATGTCGGTGTCGAGCCAAATGATGAGGTCGCCGCGTGTGAGGTACAAGCTCTTCCAAAGCGCATCGCCCTTGCCGCGCCGCGCGCCATACCTGGGCAAAGTAGATTGATGGATATGCACCGGCACATCCAAACCTGATGCGATCTCGCGCGTCCGGTCTGTAGAATCGGAATCGATCAGTACAATCTCATCAAGCAAGGGCACGCGTTCCATCAATGCTTTTTTGATCGTCTTGATCACGATCCCAACAGTTTCTTCTTCGTTAAGCGCTGGCAACGCTAGGCTGATCGAGAGATTTTGCTTGCGCTTTAAATCGAGCAAGTATTCCAGATCATCGAATTCGTCGGCGTGGTACGTATTTTCCGCAAACCACTTGTCAACCAGGACGGATATGGCCGTCTGGCTTGATTCTTCACTGGTCATATTAACCGGCATCGGACGCTTGGTTTTGATAACGATCACGCCGACTTTGCTCTCATGCAGGATGCGATCAGTTACCGGGCCTATAGAATCCAGCTTATACACGGACTGAGCTGACGCGCCCATCACAACCAGGTCAAATTGACGCGAGGCGGTCAGGATGGCATCCGCGGGATCATCTGTGACGATTTCCTGCCGCGTGACTTCCGGCAGACTATTCAAGATCCGATCTATTCCCCGAAATGGAGCATCCTGTATTCCTTCATTAGCAGGTGTGATATGAAGAGACGTCAGACTCGCCTGATTGGTGCGAACTGTAGAGAGTGACAGGCGCAGGGCCAACTCAGCATATGGCCCGCCTCGCATTGGAATCAACACGCGTTTTGGTTGAGAAGGAATGGGACCACCGAAAATTGCGATGTCGCACGGCGGATGAGCAAAGACCTCGGCAGGCGTGGTCTGCAAGGCATTAAACTGGCTGGGCCATTCGAGCAACAACAAATCAGGATTTTCCTGTTCAGCAGCCTCAATCAATTCGTTCCAGGGAGTATGCGAGACGCGCACGTGTTCCCGGATGCGAATCCGCTCTTCATTCTTCAATCCCTGCAAAGCCTTGCGTACCTGCCTGGCAGGCAAAGCAGCCGCGCTGAGGGAGTCACCTTCGGGAATGTGAACAATTCCTACCAGCACAATATGGCTATCACTGGCAATGGCACGAGCAACGGCCAGCGCCGATTTGCTGTCACAACCATGGATAACCGGCACTAGGATCTTTCGAAACAATGTAGATGAACGATGTTTTTTCATGGGCTTATCGGCTTTCCAATATGGGAGCGATCATGTTCGTGTAAATGCCTTCCCAGGTGTAGCTCATTCGTACGCGGGCGCGCAACTTAAAACTTAAGAGAGAATCCAAATGGTTGGCAATAAGTGCCCCAACTTCTTCAGGCTCGGCATCAGGCGAGAAATATAGTGCTTGCTCGCCACCCAATTTACGCAGGGGTTCGATATTGGAACAGAAAATGGGAATGCCGGCCAGCCCGGCTTCCAGGATGGGGATGCCGAATCCTTCCTCGCGGCTGGGCATGAATAAGGCGTCGGCAATGCGATAAAAATCGGCAATGACCGCGTCGGGCAAATAGTCGTCAGTTAATTCAGCGAGGAAGTGAGCCGATCCAATCAAACCAAGCTCCGCGCGCAAAGCAGTCAAGCGCTCGAAGTATTTGACGTTGGCCGGGTTATGCGGTCCAAGTGGACCGGTAACAATCAACGCCGCGCGCGGATTTTTTTTCCGAATAACGGCCAGCACGCGCAAAGCCAGCTCGATGTTTTTGCGCGGCGTGATACGAACGGGCAAAAGTAAAAGCGGAGCCGCCTCAAACAAGTTCAGTTGCTTCACAAATCCCAACGTCTGAACTTCCAGCTTGAGAAAACTGGCAGCGTCGACTCCGTTCGGCACGACCCTGATTTTCTCTGGCGGCAAACCCATCAATTCAGCCAACTCACGCTGACGCATTTCTGAAATTGTCACTTGAGTTACACCCGGCCAGGCGCTGCGCAACAAATCCCATGGATAGCCATCATGTAGTTCGGCGCGGTAGCGCGGCGTTGTCCATGCGAGGTCGTGATGCCAGATGATCAGGTGCGGCTGGCGACAAACTTCAGAGAGTCTTCGAATGGCAGCGGTCAGAGCGAGATTTTTATTTAAGGAGCAGACGTTATGAGCGATGAGAATATCTGCATTGGCAACAACTTCGCGGAGTTGGGATGTGATCCGCTCGACGAGTGCATCAAACTCTTTTGGCACACGCCCCGCATCCAAGTCCGATTTGAGCGTTAGCACCTGCTCGTGACGCGAATCCAGCAACGGGATGGAAACAAATGGGATGCGCGCATCCACCTGTCCGCCGCGCCCCGCAACAATCCGGACCTGATGGCCGGCTTCCGTCATCAGGCGTGCGTGATGGCCGAGAACGCTTTCCACTCCCCCGACGATAGGCGACGCTGAATAATGGAGCAGGACAATTTTTTTCACGTTGATTTCTCGCGCGCGGCTTGAATGGCAAGATCAATAAAAACGGCTGACGACCAGCCAAAGGTGGAAGCGGCATTCGGAGGATTCATCCCGGTCTCAGGATGATAATATTCATAAACATCTTCCTGACCACAAATGAGTTCTAATGTCCGATGACGTAGTTCACGGGCAAGGTCAGGATACCCTGAACGCTGCAAGCCTTCGATCAAAAGATAATTCACGTTGACCCAGGTCGGCCCGCGCCACATCTGGTTGGGGTCATATTTTGGATCGTCCATCGCAACAGTGGGAACTGGATAGCGCGACCAAAACTGGTGTTCATCGGTAAGATGAGCGACCAGGCGGACGGCGATATCGGGTGGCATTTGTCCAGTGATGAGCGGGAACAAATTGAAGGGCGTACGAACGTTCACGCGTGACCTGTTGCGGGTCGCCCAAAAGAAGCCGCTGTTTGCATCCCAACCAAGCTGGATTATGCGCTGTGACAATGCCTGCGCGCGCTGTTGCCATATTTCCGCATCGTCATCCGCGCCGATAACGCGGGCAATTTTTGCCAGGCCTTCCTGCTGGAGATAAAGATAGGTGTTGAGGTCAGGCGACTCAACCGGCATGCCATCATCCCATAACGGGCTATCGTCCAGGCCGGATGAGAATGGGTGTTGATATTCGCACAAGCCATTGCCATCCAGATCGTTCTTTTCGAACCACCAATCATTCCAACGCACAATCGGCTCATAAATTTCATTCAAAAACTCGCGGTCGTTTCCCTGCTCATAAAGTTTCCAGGCGGCCCATGCGAGCAAAGGCGGCTTGGTCACATCTGCATCCACAGGAAAATTTAGATGGGTCACAGCGCCCTCATCATGTACCGCGTCGGGGATCATTCCATCCTCGCGCTGATGATCCAGCAGAATGCGGATTTGATCCTGCGCCAAGTGCATGTCGAGATGGCGATAGGCCAGTGCATGGAAGTAAGCGTCCCATTGCCAGACGCCCACGTAGTGGATCATGGAGGGAGTCATAGCTTCCCGCGTCGTGTAGAAGCGAGTCGAGATCAACCCAGCGCGCATGATCCACCATGCGTAGTAGTATTGCGCTTGATATTGTTCCGCCACTTGCGGCGCTGCGGCAAACCAGTCGTGCCAACGCCGAGCAGCGGCTTCAATGACACCATTAGAATCAGGGATATAGCGATTGAATCCCAGGCGAGGCGTAATATTCACCAGCACTGCCCTGTCTCCATCAGTCGCATCTACAAGCAAATGGATTGCCTGGTATTCTGCAGCAATGAGGCTTGTGTCATTTTGAAGGATGCTAGCATTGGTCGTATAAGCGACGTTGCGGCGGATATTGCCCGTCAAACGGAGCACACCGCCGCGGCGATCGGTTTGAGACTTATCCAGATTGGCATTAAATTTGATACCACACCGAGCGGATGGCAGGGTCAGCAACAATGTCTCTGTATCCACAAAGGTCAAAGTAAAGGTCCCGATGCGGCTGGCGCAGTCTATGCGGTGCGGATAAGTGGTCAGTTCAAGTTCGAGTGGATTGCCTTTTCCGTCAGTAAAAACCCATTGATCTATCAGTGGCGGCCGCTGACGATACGCAGAAAGCTGTTCTTCACGTTTGAACCAGCGTTCCGCCAAGCGGATCGTGAAATAATGGTTGGATAGAAAAACCATCAGCCGTGAACCGCGTTCACTAAAGGGAATCTGCCGCAGGTTGATACGATTCTTTAGCAGATTAATATAGATTGAATTTATTTTCACAGATCTTCCTCGCCGAAACATTCCGCCAGCAGGGTTTCAAGGCGGCGTTCCAGCATGGCAAATGAGTAATAACGCTTTGCCAGTTGATAATTATGCTCAGCCATCTCCAGCGCCAATTTTGGATCATCCAATACATGGCAGGTGCGCTGAACGGTATCATCGTCGATATATCCATCGAACTCGATCACGCGAAACCCCCTGGGTTTTATGTCCGTGTCAAAGATCGAGTAATTGTTAACCACAACCGGCCGCCGGAAATAAATCGCTTCGAGGAACGCATTGCCAAAACCTTCAATATCAGATGGATATGTAACCATATCGGCATAAGGATATACATCCCAGAGTGAATATACTTTGCGGCCATCCGGCAATTTGCCACGGCGTCCGCGTATAATGTCGGAGACAAAATTGACAGGGACATTCAGACGCCCGGCATACTCGCGCAGATTCCTTTCATAGACGTAACCTTCATCACCAGAGGCATGCGAGATCACCAAGCGGGCTTTTCGACCAAGGTATGAAAGCAATTCGATGGCATGTTCGATGCCTTTGCGAGGCACGACCCGCGTCGGCTGGAGAAAGAACAATTCATCGGAAGCCACTCCCAGCGCAGAACGAACGTCGGCAGTGTATTCGTCAGGAACAGCAGGCGGATTATTAAAATCTATTGCATTTGGAATGAGCAGGCTTGAGATCCCCGTGCGCAGACTCAACTGATTCGCAGCAGAGGTATTGATCACAACATGATGGATTGATGGCAGGTGCGGAGGAAAAGCCATGTTGAGATAATCCCAAACACAGTTAACCAGAAATCTTTTGCGCTCCCAGAAAAAATCGTGATGATGAGCGATGGTGTGGAAATTCGTCTCGGCAATGAACTCAGTCAGGGCCAGTCCAAGCGGCAGGTTGAGCGGAATAGCCAGGGCATTCTCAGCCACAAGCAGATCAATTTTAAAGTCTCGAATAAAAGCAATCAGCTGTTCTTTGAGATGATCTTTTACTTGATAAAGAAGCCTGGTAATCTCTGGACGGCGCGTCCGTTCGGAAAAGGCGGCGGTATAGATTTGTTCAACATCAGGATGCTTGAAGTGTGCTTCAGGGACAATGCGATTGCGGTCAGCCGCTCGGTCAGACTGGCCAGAGAAGTAATAACAGATATGACCGAGTCCTTCCATAACAGAGGCCCATTTCTCGGCTTCGAGTGAAACACCGTCGATTCCAACGAAACGGGTGGAGATGAAACCGATATTGAGTTTAGCTGGTGAACCTGAATTTATCATTGAGGATGACCTGCCAACCAGAGTATTTGATAAGAGCGCAAATGGAGCGGCGATTTGCGTTGGATATTGAAGCGTTCACCTGCGATCAGATCAACCGGCCGGTCACCCTGCGAAGAAAGATCAAAGATTTCTTCGAGATCCACTTCGAGAGTCTGCATTTGGTTTGAAATATTATGCAGACAGAGAACACACTGGTTACCTGTTGAGCGCAGGAGGGCGAATATCGACTCGCCGCAATCCAGGATATGCTGTTGACCATAGGGATGAAAAGCAGGTGAAGCGCTACGCGCTCGCAGCAACCGGGAATAACGGTCAAAGATTTTATAACACAAAGATGACGGGTCTGCCAGTTTGCTTTCAAGCTCAGTGCGCTCGAACTTCTGACGATTGATGCTTCGGTTGCGCCCGGTCAGATTCGGGCCTTCGCGCCAGCCGCGTGAACCAAACAAGTTGTGAAAATAAATGCCAGGCAAACCTGCAAATGAGAGCATGATCGCCTGTGCGGCCATAAAACGATCAATTTGTATATTGAGCTGTTCCGACGCTTGTGGATCAGAGAGTGCATCAAAATAATTGATGTTGAGTTCGTAAGGTTGCTGCGACCCACTGACATCAACTTTATAAGACACCAACCCGCCATGAGCTTTTGCTCGATCGATCAACGTCTCGATCTCGAGCTCGGACAAGATACCGCGAACCGGATTGATCCCAATCCCATCATGGGATGCAAGGAAATTAAGGAAAGCGATCTGATCAGATGGCAACTTAAGGTCCGCCGCCCATGCCGAGAGAATACGAGCATCGCCCGTGTAAAACGTATGCAATACCAGCGGCGGCAAAGCGAAGTTGTAGACCAGTTGCGCTTCATTGTTGCCGTCACCGAAATAGGAGATATTCTCAGCATGAGCCACATTCGTCTCAGTGATCAACATGACGTGTGGAGCGACCTCATCGAACACTGCTCGAAAGAGTTGAATGATGCGGTGAGTCTGCGGCAAATGGATGCAGGGAGTACCGATTTCCTTCCAAAGATAAGCGACCGCATCCAGCCGGATGAATTCCGCGCCATGGCCGACATAAGACAATAATGTCTCGATGGTCTCAAGCAGCACGGCCGGGTTGTGGTAATTGAGATCAACCTGATCCTCGCTGAACGTCGTCCACACCTGCTTCGGACCGGAAGATGTCTCGAAGCGGGTCAACAGCGGCAAGGCTCGCGGACGGACGACTTGTGACAGGTCGGGATTTCCTTCAACCGTGATGAAGTAATTTTGATATTTTGGATCGTCGCACAGGAATGCCTGAAACCATTTACTGTTTATAGATACATGATTGATGACTGCGTCGAACATCAGCCGGAAGCGGCCTCCCAGCCGTTCGACATCCTCCCACACTCCGAGGTCCGGATTGACCGCCCGGTAATCGATCACCGAAAACCCATCGTCGGACGAGTAGGGGAAAAATGGCAGAATGTGCAATCCGCTTACGAGTCCGGTCAGATACTTTTCACAAAAATCAGCCAGTGTATGCAGAGGTGAAATGCCCGGCTCTTGTAATTGATCCCCATAAGTAATCAGAATGGAATCGCGTTCGGTAATATGTTGCGTGGCTTCACGATGCAATGAAGGACGATATGTGTGCAGAATGGAGCGCAGACGTTTGAAAGCATCATCCCCAGATGCTTCGCCATAAAGGGCTGTCAGGTGGGAATGAATAACAGATAGATCTGAACCCATTCTTTGCCGGGCCTTCATTGCGGCCTTTTTGATGGAGTTCTCTTGTCCCTCTCTTTGGTCAGAGTGATCTCAACATCCTTGGTTTGCTCCCGTTTGCATAGTAAAGTCGCCACATCACCAATTTGCAAGCGGGTGTCTCCACGAGGGATAATGACCTCGTCGCCACGCCGTATGGATACCAATACTGCCGAGCGCGGCAAACCGAGCTTTGCAACGACTTTACCCACGGCTTTGGCATTCAGTGGGATGGTTACTTCAAGGAATTGTGTGCTCGCTTCAGTGCGCGCCAGTATGGAAGCCGGCCCTTCGCTCAATTGGGCATCCACCTCGGCTGTCAGAGTTTCAAATGCATCTTCGGCGATCACACCATCCCTTCGCAAGCTCAACAACGCACTGCGTTGAGCGCGCAGGATTTCGCGCCAACCGGTATCCAACTCTTCAGCCTCCAGCGCCGGGTCTGCACGCAGAACTGCTCGTACGGCCTCGGCCAGAGATGCGGCTCGCTGTGTAATGAAAGGCTTAAGTCTTTCCAAAGTGTGGGTGGAAATTAATCCCTCTGTGTGCAGACGGTCGAGGCGCGCGTCTGCAGCGCGTAATGAGGCCAGACGCGCATGACCAATTTCATAATCAATTTGCCCTTCACTACGGACAACGATATTCAGTTTGCGAATTAGATGGCTCATTGTTGTGCCTTGCACTAACAATGTAAATAACACCACACCAAATGCCATCACTTGCAATAAATCGCGGCTGTTTCCAAAAGAGGCTGGAAGGCTGAGAACCAGCGCCAGGCAGATCGCACCGCGCAAACCACCCCATGTAAGTATATGCTGCCAGTTGGTTGAGATCGGTTCGGCTACGCGATTTACAACCCAACTTAATCCATAAACAATAATAACCCGCGCCATCAACACAGCCAGTATTGCCCAGGCAACAGACTGCCATGAAACAATCAGTGCTGAAATATTGACCTTCAACCCGATCAACAAAAAGACCAATGAGTTGGCCAGAAAGGCGACGTATTCCCAAAAATTGAACAGCACAATGCGAGTAGTGGGACTCATGCCGCGCGGCCCGATATTGCCATTGATCAAACCGGCCGCAACCACAGCCAGCACGCCGCTTAGATGCAGTCTCTCGGCCAATAAGTAAGCACCGAAGGCTAACACGGTTGTTAAAGTTGTTTCGATCAGATAATCATCCACCCTTTCAATCAATTGAGCAATGACCCAGCCCAAGACCAATCCGACGATAATCCCACCGATTGCCACTTGAAGAAATTCAAGGATGCTTCCTGCCAAATCAAAATGACTGGTCAGGGCTATGGCCAACATGAGATTAAAGGTCACGATGGCAGTGCCGTCATTGAACAGACTTTCCGCTTCGACCAATACCCCCAGCCGCTTGGGTACACCCAGCTTTCGGAAAAGAGCCACTACTGCTATTGGGTCTGTGGCCGCGATCAGCGCTCCAAAGACCATTGCCAACGGCAACTCTAATGGAGTGACCAGAGACAGAATGCCGCCGACAATCACGGTTGTCAAAATCACGCCGGGCACTGCCAGCAGAATAATCGCCGATAAGTTCCGCCTTAGCTCGGTAATATTTAGATGAAAAGCGGCTTCAAAGACAAGCGGGGGGAGGAATAATGCCAGAATAAGTTCTGGCGTAAGTTCGAATTCTATAGGGGAACGGAATGTGATCATCAAGCCCACGACTACCAGGGCCACCGTGTAAGGAATACGAAAACGGCGTACGGCTATGGCCACAAGCGAGGCAATCAGAAGAAGTCCAATGATAAGGGTCTCAGTGCTAAGGAATTTTTCCATGGAAAATACTTCCCAATTCTGGCCTTGATGATCGACAGGATACAAGCATAAATATTAAATAACCTTACAACGTCAGAAATTATACTAGAACCTGTATGCAAAAAATAATACGTCTTTGCCAGCCGCTGTTCGTCGCGGCGACATTTGCACCTGCGCTGCAAGTGCAGGTGAGCAATCTCCATCGCAATTTTGGAGATTGCTCGGGGTGGGCAAAGAACGCCCGAAGCACCCCTCGCAATGATGTGAAGAATTTGCATCCCAACAAAAAAGACCAGGAATACACAGCTTCCTGGTCTTTCCAATACACTTAGTCCTCAAATAAAAATTATTTGGAATCATGATCAAACTCAACTACCTTTAATCGGTATCCCACCCCCGGCTCGGTAAGAATATATTGGGGACGCGCCGGGTCCGGTTCGATCTTGCGCCGCAAATTGCTCATATTCACGCGCAGCAAATGTAATTCCGTTTCATATACACCCCCCCACACATCGCGTAACAACTGGCGGTGAGTAATCACTTTCCCGGCATGCAAAACCAAAAAACGCACAAGCTCATATTCCCTGGGGGTAAGAGATATCACCTGTTCTTTCACGTAGACCAGCCGCCGTGCCAAATCGACTTTTAGATCATGAATTTGATATAGTGGTTCTTCTGAAAGTTGTGCTGTTCTCCGCATCGCAACCCGTATACGAGCCATTAATTCACCAATACCAAATGGTTTCGTTAGATAATCATCCGCGCCGGCATCCAGGGCGGCGATTTTGTCGTCCTCATGTTCCCGCACTGACAGAATAATGATGGGTCCTGGGTCCACTCGCGTAAACGACGGGTTACTTCAAGACCATCAATGTCCGGCAAACCCAGATCGAGAATCACAAGGTCATAATGGCTGATAGCCACCGCCCTCAAAGCATCCTCGCCGCAGACCATCTCGGCAATGGAGTGGCCATATGCGCTCAAGGATGCACGTAAAAAATGCTGGATGGCAGGTTCGTCATCTACAACCAGGATATTCAAAGGCAGGTCCGTCATGGGATCATTTTAATGGTAACGCCAAGGTCACAATAGTCCCGCCACCGGAACGATTTTCGGCGGCAATAAATCCACCATGAGCTTGGACGATCCCTTTGCTGATCGAAAGGCCCAGCCCGGTTCCTGTTACGTTGTCGGGCCGTTGGACGCGATAGAACTTATCAAAAACGCGCGATAAATCTTCGTGTGGTATGCCCACACCTGAATCTGCCACTTCAATTTCGATATAGCCATTGGCCAGCTTGGCGCTGATTTCAATCGGCGAGCCAGACGGGGAATATTTAATGGCATTATCGATCACATTTACCAGAACCCGTGAAATGAGAACAAAGTCCATCGGGATCAACGGAAACTCCACAGGAATATCCAGTTTGACAGCGCGGTTCTCCAGGCGAGATGCCAATTGTTCCAACGCAGAACCGATAACATCCTGGACGTCACATTCTTCTTTATGGATTCGCACCGCTCCGCCCTCGATGCGGCTCATGTCCAATAGATTTCCAACCAGCCGGTTCAGCCGGTCCGCCTCCCCGCGCGCCGTCTCGATCAGACTGTGGCGGGTGGCTCCATCCAGGCGGACAGTATCGTCTTCCAGACTACTCAATGCGCCGGTGATGGAAACCAGCGGAGTCCGCAGATCGTGAGAGATTGAATTCAACAATGCAGATTGCAACTTGTCGGTAATCTCGAGTATCTCGGCTTGATGGGCCTGTTCCACCAAACGCGCCCGTTCGATTGCCATTGCCACCTGATTGGCAAAGGCATCCAGAGTCCGGCGTTGATCAGAACTTAGATATTGGCTGGCATCGGCTGGTTTGACTCCCAGCACGCCGACCACGCCACGCGTCGTTTTAAGCGGCTGGTAGCGCATTGAAGCATCGGGCAGGGTGTCCGTCCCACGTCCGGCCACTTGACCGCGTTGATAAGACCACGTCGCCACTGCCATTTCATTATCCGCAATCACTACTCCGGGAGTGTTGGCATAAACTTTTAAAGTGGTTCCTTCTTCTGGAAGAAAGATCGCAACTTCACGGCCAAATGTCTCGCTGATATGAGTGATGATCGCTTCTGCAATGGCTTCGAGCCCGACGGTAATCGTCAAATCGCGTCCGAGTTCGTACAAGGCAGCTGTCTGCGCCTCGCGACTTTGGGCGAGTTCGGCTTGCTCCTGCACCAAAGCGGTCAAGTGACTGACCACCAGACCAACTGCCAATAATCCCAAAAAGGTAATAATGTATTCGGTATCTGATACTGCCATCGTGAAGCGCGGCGGAACAAAAAAGTAATCAAATAACGCCACGCCCAAAATAGAAGTCATCACCGCTGGTCCGCGACCTAAAAACACCGCCGCAACGACAACCGAAAGTAAATAAACAATGACCAGGTTAACTGGCGAAACAAATGGAGAGATCAACGAACTTAATCCCGTGGCCGCCACCAAGAGCAATAAGCCCCCAAGATATCTTCCCAGAGGTTGGTGAGGCCGCCACGCTTCCGGCACTTTGACCCGGGACGGTTCAGCCTCACTGGTTACAACGTAAATGTCAATCGCCCCGCTCAAATGCACCAATTGATCCACAACAGAGCGGCGGAGGATTTCCTGCCATCTGGATTTTACAGGCTTACCGACGATCACCTTGGTTACATTATGCCGGCGAGCATAAGCAAGGACGGTATCAGCCACAGATTGGCCCGGCAGGCTGACCGGGCGCGCTCCTAATTCTTCTGCCAGCAGCAACATGCGGGAAATCCGATTTCGTTGTTCTTGAGGCAATCTGGCATCCTCAGGAGTCTCAACATAAACTGCGTACCATTTTGCATTTAGCTCATCCGCCAACCGGCGCGCAGTCCGCACCAGCCGTTCACCGGATGTTCCAGGGCTAACGCATACCAACAGGCGCTCGCCCGCCGCCCACGGTCCCGGAATCGCTTCGTTGCGCATGTAGGCGCGCATCTGATCATCCACACGGTCGGCGGCGCGGCGCATGGTCAGTTCACGTAACGCGGTCAGATTACCTTTGCGAAAAAATTTTTCAAGTGCCCGTTCGGCCTGCTCGGGAATATAGACCTTGCCCTCTTTGAGTCGATCAATCAATTCTTCCGGAGGCAGGTCAATGACTTCGATGTCGGTCACAGCGTCAATGATGCTGTCTGGAACCGTTTCCCGCACCTGCGTGCCGGTGATCTGCGCCACCACATCATTCAAGCTTTCCAAGTGCTGAACATTCATCGTGGTGTAAACATCAATGCCCGCATCCAGCAAATCCTGAACATCCTGATAACGCTTGGCATGACGCGAACCGGGCACATTGGTGTGCGCCAGTTCATCCACCAGCGCCAGTTCCGGCTTGCGCGCCAGCAGTGCGTCAACATCCATTTCAGGGATTTGCACACCGTGATAAGTAATATGTTGGCGCGGAATGATCCCCAGATCCTGCACCATGGATTCTGTCTCGGCACGTTTATGCGTTTCAATATAACCGACCACGACGTCCACACCTTCGCGTTTACGTTGATGTGCGGCTTCAAGCATGGCGTAGGTTTTGCCAACGCCCGCGGCATAGCCAAGAAAGATCTTGAGTCTTCCACGAGTCTGCTCTTCAGCTTGAATATTTCTTAAAAGTTTATCGGGGTTCGGACGATTTTGTGCCATATTCAATCTCTATTGTATTCCATTTCATTTCGCAAGACACCGATGGCAGGATAAAAAGAAGGCTGTGAGGTTGCATCCACACAGCCTTGCAATCTATAGCGTTTCGTGCTCTCCGGGTTCAGTCTGTTTTGGTGCGCCGCCAACTTTCGGTTCCGGCTTTTCCAGATATTGCTCCAATAATGATGGCGCTTCCGGATGATCAACATGCAGAGCGTGATTGTAATCACCAGCCGAGACGGGCGCTTCTAATCCGATCCGACGGCGGATGCCAAAGATTTCAAAGAAACGGGCCATAACAGACAAAACCTGATAACGATATTCCTGCATGCGCAAAGACTGCCATTCGACGATGGACGCCATTGCACCTTGTACACGTGCTTTGTCGCGCACGATGCGATGAATAGTGAGCGGGTCGCGCACACCACTAGGCGAAATCAGCACCAGATTGGCAACAACCACCAGTATGCTAAATGAAATCAACACCACCCAGCCGCCTTCCTGCCATTTGCCAACGATCTGTCCCACAAAGACGAAACCGGAAAGCACGGCGGCAAAACCAGCGGCCAGACTGCCCCAACGACGTGCCCGACCCGTAAAGGTCGCAAGAATATGCTTGCGAACGGCAAAACCCATCACCATAATTGGCATGAATACACCAATACCATAGTATGGTATGCCAGCAGATGTTTCGCCCTTGATAAGAAAAGTGATGATGATCGTTACGACAAAGGCAATCGTCACCGAGCGGGTGAAGGTTCCACGCGGATCGCGATAGACGATAATCTCAGGAATTTCGCCCATGGCAACATCGCGCCATTCAGTCGCCTGCAAATCCTGGAAAGCGGTCATGGATGCGGCCGCCAGCAAGCCAACCGCCAAAACTTGATAGGCCCAATATAAGATCTGTCCGCCCGGTATCTGGTTGAATCCGATAAATGCCAGGTTGGCGACCAGAGAACGTCCCAGTGTCCCATCAAATACGTTGAAATGAAAGGCATAATAGGCCAGGAATGAGGTCGTGAGGCCGCCATAAAAGAGAAATGAAGTTTGCACCAGACGCCCAATTCCTGCTTTGCCGCTGTAAAAGTTCCACAATCCTTGTAATTTAGGAAGTTGTTTCTTGCCCCACTTGATAATCCCGGCATCTTCATTGATAACGAACTGAATACCATTCGACATGGCCTCCAATCCAGAGAGTGCGACAAGGCCTTTCATGGAGGCTGTCAGCATATGAAACGCTGCCTGCCAAAAAGAGGCGGGCTGAATGGTCTCGGGATAAACCACAGCCGGGACATTTCGCGTCCAGTCGACAATTAACCCAATCGCCATGACGATAGTCATCAAGACAAAGATACCCAGCATGGTGAACACTACCCGGGCCGACTCTCCACGTCCACGGATGGTCAGATACCATGTGATCCCTATCAGGCATATTCCGAGCCCAACTCGAATCAACCAGTCAAGGCTATAAAGGCTGAAGATCGAAAGTAATTGGTCAACTCCGGAGAGGCTCGATACTACGATTGTAAAAATGTAATCCTGAAGCAGCACCACTGCCACAACCAGACTCAGACCTGGCGAAAGATATCGCATGGAGGCTGTGTAAGAACCACCGCCTTCGTTAAAAATACCCAGCGAATACATGTAAAGAAAGCCGAAGACCGCATTTGCAAAGGCAATCACCAGTACAGCGATCCAGCCATATTGCTGGAGTCCATACGGATGCAAGGCGCTCATCATTTCACCGGTAGCATAGAAATAGGAAGTGAAATAATCCACGCCGAAGAGTGCCAGCGCCGCCAGCAAACCGATCTGTCCCGCACCGTGGATTTGCGCATGTTCCTCTTTTTCGACAGGCGCTATTTTGAAAGCAACAAAAATTATTACGATCAGAAGTCCAATTGCAAACAACATTCGATTTCCTCTTTATCAGTCAGTTTGGTTCTTTATTTCTTTCAACCGATATCCCACGCCCGGTTCAGTAACGATGTGGTGCGGCCGTAACGGCTCAGTTTCTATTTTTCTGCGTAAGTTACTGATATTGACCCTCAGAAGATGAGAGTCAGCATCGTAGTTTTCGCCCCAAACTTCCTGAATTAAGTGCTGGTGGGTTAGAACCTTTCCAGCAGAATTTACAAGGACGCGCAGGATGTCATACTCGGTCGG
>Ga0172371_10006846_pt1 | contig 16406 bp, 24 predicted proteins | sample Lak12m_FD_114543 | JGI IMG/M metagenome (GOLD analysis project Ga0172371, IMG submission 114543) | Freshwater microbial communities from Kabuno Bay, South-Kivu, Congo - kab_022012_12m | ecosystem: Environmental > Aquatic > Freshwater > Lake | place: Democratic Republic of the Congo: South-Kivu...
GATTCACTTCTACGCCAATCTTTTAAAATAGCATTAATAAACAATCTCTCTACTTTAAATCCAGCTCTCTCTAAAAACCAAGCATAAGGATTTAACTGCTCTTCCCAATCTGCTTTATCTTTAAACTTAACAGACCAACAACTAGTAACTTTCCAATCTTGAACTGATTTATCTTTATCTTCATATAAGTCAGGTTTAGCTACTACAGTAATACCGTCTATAACCTCTTCTATTTTTTGCTCTACTAAATTGGTATGGTTTTCAGTATTGAGTAATACATAATGAATAGCATTACCTAATATTCTCCATATGTGGTCAGAATAATCTTCCTCTAATTCTTTCCAATGTCTAACAGTCAAAGCTCTTATTCTAGGTGGGTTAATTAGTGTAGTAACTCCTACTCTTTTAGGGTCAGATTCAGATAAATCATGAGTAAGTGAGTCTATAACCCTAACAAAAGCTTCTGGCATTTTAAACAAATTAGTATATTTCATTAAATTAATTCCTCATTTACTGTTCTAACAATAATCCCACTTTCTTTTAATATAATACCGGAATAATTATCATATGGATTAATAGGTCTTTTTTCAGGTCCTTCTAAATACACTAATTCTTTAATACCTGAATTAACAATCTCTATCGCACAATCTTTACAAACCTGCCCACAATAACAATATAGTGTAGCGTCTTTAGTAGCTATACCATTTTTAGCCGCTTGAATAATAGCATTACGTTCAGCGTGACCTGCCTGACAAAGATGTAAACCTTGTCCTGACTTATATCCCATGTATCTACGAGGACAAACATTATTTTCAGCACCGGTTCTTATCATAGAACCTTGATTATCTAAAGCTTCAAAAAATTCTATTTTTCTATCATTACAATGTTTAACTCCTTTAGCAGGTCCATTATATCCAGTGCTAATTATTGACTTATCTTTAACAAGAACAGCTCCTATCTTACGAGATAAACACTTACTGTGTTTAGATACTTCTTTAGCTATTTTTAAAAAGTATATATCCCATTCTAATTGATTATTCATTTGCTCTCCATCTACTGGTTTGTAATCATTTACTTTCAATTTACCTATTTTTTAGACATTTTTAAAAGTCTTTTTGTAGTCATAGGTTTTAATTTTTCTTTTTTTCTAAATAAATTAAACATAATATTCTCCTAAGTATAAATTAAATGAATCTTCCATTAAGACCTTTTCCTTTTGCTTTCCAAAAAACACCTCCACATTTTTGAAAAGCGAAATGAACATCGTGGCATACCTCTAACCAACATCTATCAGGCAAATCAAAATCTTCATGTTTTTCAGAGAAAAATTCACAACTTAAACATTGATTGGGAATATTAGAATTTTTTTCCATGTAATTTAGGTCTAGTTTTGTTATAGTTCATTTTTTCTTTAATCTGCCATTCTATATCTATACCTAAGGCTTCACATAAATCACCTAATCTAATAAAGGTATCAGCTATCTCATCCTCGAAGGTATCTTTTTCCCAGTTAATACTTCTGGAAGCACCACCCTTTACCAGGTATAATTTTTGTCTACCACTCTTTCTTAGTGCCTCACAAGCTTCAGCTAACTCGGTAACTACTAACATAAGCATTTCCGATATGTTTCTTTTTGACTTATCCTCCGGCCAAAATCCTTTTTCAATAGCTGTTTTATGAGCTTCTTTACATAAATCTTTAATATGCATATGATTAATTATCTTTAAGACCAATAATTAAATCTTCAACTTGTCTTAACAATTCATTGGGAGATAATTTAGATTCTCTAAAACATTTTCTTAAAAATCCCGCCCAATCATCTTCTAATAATATTTCATCTTTATTATTTTTTTTAGCTTCATCTATAGCGTCAGAAATCTTATAGAACTGTCTTCTTTCTTTCTCATCTAAACCTCTAACTTGCTGTGCGTAGTTTAGAATAACGTTACTAATAACTGCTCCAGCTACTTCAACTGGGTTCTTAGCTTTATCCTCAGGTCCTAAATTCAACTTACTTAAATCTATTTTTAAATTCAACGTCTTCATTTAAAAATCCTCCTTCTTTAGTATGTTTTTAATTTCTTTTTTTGTTAAATTACGATTATACATCTTCTTACTTTCTTTAATTCTCATTCTAGGGTTTATATTCCAAAATTGCCTAGGTCTTCTTATTGCACTATTGTTTTTCATTTAGATAACATCTACTCTTTTCATTTTTCCACCTTATTACTCCTTTATGGTAGTTAATAAAACTAAATAGAACTCTTAGTTCTTCTCATGTATTTACTCGTTAATCCAAAGAGAGCTACTAAATCAATAACATCTTGTTTGCAGTGTTTACGAGAATCATCTATAGCCCATTTTTCACCTCTAAGACAACCATGTTTAATAGATAATGATAATTTATCTTTATGAGTAATTCCAACTAACTTTCTACAACCATTCTCTAAACTATTTTTAGATAGTTTAAACTTTTTCTTTAATATAACCCAAGTATCACTCTGAAATAACATTCCATAGCTAGGAAAATCAATTCTGTCTATTACAGCTCTAGTTCTAGCAAAAGGTAAGTCATACCCGCAATTATGACTAGCAAAACCTTCGGAAATATATGTTTGACTAGATGTTGTTAAAACCATTACTGTTTTTTTACCTATAGGTTTTATTGATATTATTTTTATACCTATTGGCATGTTTGTTTTTAATGCTCCTAATCTATTTATATTGAATTTTTTAAGTAATCGTGATGGTCTAATTGAACCTAAAAATTTTAATAAACTAGGAACTCCTCCAGATATATTAATTGAACATATATCTTTCTCATTTTTACTACGTTTTATAACTGCATGTTTATAATTTAACTTATTTAAATAAGAAGAAGCTTGTTTTTCTACTATTCCCTCTTTCTGTGTTGCTGTTATATTAAACATGTATTTACCATAACCACCTTCTTTTCTTAATCCTTGATATAAAGTACCTTCTCCATCAAAAAACCCAGCTAACCAACCAGCCTCATAAGAAGTATCTGTATGCCAAACTGGTAGAATACGATTAAAGTTTATTCCTCCATTATGTATCTTTGATGATAGTGTATTATATAATTGTTCTGTACTTACCCATCTATGTTGATGTGTAGATTTTACTAACCATTTATGTTCACCTGTAGATTCTAAAACAGTTCCATCTGATAATTTAATTTCATATACTTCTTCTTTACTAGGTTCATTTCGTAAAACTTCGCTTTCTATAAATCTTCTAAAAGAAGTTCCTTTAGAATTTTCTTCAAAAGCTAAAAGTTTATCTCCGATTTTTAAATCTTCTACATTTACATATTTTAAATCAGCGGTTAAAACTTTATGACCGGGTGTTAAGCAACTATAATGTCCAATAACTCTAGTATATTTACTCATTAATTCAACTAAACTTTTTACTATTCTAGTATCTTCTCTTGGTTCCACATCTCTATTTGAAGACTTATATTTTTTAATATCATCTAAAGTAATATAATCTTCAAAGTGATTGCCGTCTTCATCTATAGCATACCAATTAAACATAATACCGTAATCGGCATTTAAATCTTCTCCTTCTATATCAAAATACAATACTTTTTCTTGAAACAAACCTTTAGTATCTTTCATATAACAAACTGGATGTTCAAGTCCGGTATGAGCTGAATGTCCTTTATATGGGCATCTCCATTTTGACATCTTTATAATTTGTTCTTTGGTTAATTTACTAATATCTATACTCATTTAACTCCTTTCCGTTTTTGGAACTGTGACCTTTTTCAGGACATCTAAATCTATCCCTAGTTAATATCTCATCCTTCTTCATCTTACTAACTTCAAGTGGCATAATATTTCTCCTTATTCTTTTTCTTTATTTGTGGTAAATAAAGAAAAAGGGAAACGCAATAATAAAACTATAAACAAATAAACTACCCAAAACTTATTTGACCAATCTATATTGAATAAATTAATAGCAATATAAATAAACATTTTAGTAACTGCATAAAATGTTAAATGTACTAAAGATAATCCAAAAACTATGATTAATAAATTAAATAAAATATTTTCCATTATTTTATAATATATACTCCTTTGACATATTATTTTATTGGACAAAAACCACCTTTACATTCTTCAAAATCAATGTTCTCTTTTTCTACAGTAACATCCTTTAAATTTTTTATTTTAGATATTTTTTCATCATATTGTTCTTTAGTTATCTCCTCATATGGGGCTTGTTTAAATCCATGTTCTTTGTGTAATAGAAAACTAACACTCTTAATATTATCTTTATAATATTCTTTAAGCCATTTTTTAATTTCAGGTAACTCTTCTTTTTTATAATAAACAGTAACGCTTATTGAATTATCTGCCCAAAGAGTCATTAATTGTTTTACTAACTCTAACTGTTTGATAGCTGTCATGTCTTTAGCTTCTATTACATTTTCACCTGCATAGCAAGGAAATTCAACTATAACAGTTTTGTGATTTATAGTATCATCGAAATTTCTTTCCGGTTCTACATTATAACCTAGTTCTTTACATACGTTTACAAGTTTATCATTACTAGACATTCTAATACGTCTAATATAATATTTACTATAAGCTGGATGTATTCCAGGAGTAGCTCCTCCCAATAATGATAAAGTACCGCTAGGTTTAATAGTTGTTATTTTAATACTTTCATTATAATTTTTTTTCTTACTCCATTCTTTATCAAATTCTCTTAACTTTTTATAACAGTCATCTAACCATTGTAATTTATCTAATGATTGACAAACTCCAGTAACCCCTACTCCAATACGCATATTTTTATGCACTATCTTAGTAGTTTCTTCATGTAAGAAGTTCATTGAACATATTGCTTTTTGTGTTTTATATATTAGTTTAGCACACTCAATTAATTCTTCTTTACTCTTTATATTATTTAAGTATAGTTCAGATAAACAACATATCTCTTTATTTGCGAGGTTTATTTCTCCACAAGGATTTAATATCTCACAATTATCTTTTTTTAATTCACCAATACGTCCAATCTTTTGAGCTAATTTGATATTGAAAAATCCGTAAGGTTCTCCATTACCTAAGTAACCTTCCCAAATATCATTTTGTATATGAGAAAAATCGTCAGCATATATAGTATTATTACTTAAAGCTCTCCAGTTGGGAATATCTCCTAAATCCCATCTCTTAGCTCTTATAAATAAGTAATCGTCAGGGTCTCCCAGAGCTACAGTAGCACTTCTTCTTATATTACCAGACACTACTATAGAAGCTATAATATTACATATGTCTAAAACATCTATTGAACGTAATTTTTTACCTTCTCTTTCAATTATTATTTTACATATATTTTCTATGCCGTCAACTAATATCTTAGGTCCACTAGCAGTACCACCAAGACCGTTTATTTTTTCACCATAACCTCTAACCAATATAGTAGAGTAAGTAAAAGATTTACCACTAACAAAATAAGACTTTAAAACCTTTCTTAATAAATATACCCATCCTTCTCTACTGTCAGGAACAATGAAATCAGCATCATCAGTATTCTTATGAGTTATCTTTACATTTTCTTTTATTTTAGGTAATTCATGAACGTCTTCACGTCTAATGGAAAATCCAACTCCACCTCCTAACATTAGATTCTCAAAAAGAAAACAAAAGTCTTCGTATTCAGTTATAGTCATACCGAAACAGTTTATGAGGGCGTTGGCGCCCCATCTTTTAATGTGTTCTGTTCCTAACATCCATAACATTCTACCGGCAAAAGAACATTTAAGATTAAACATATAATCGTATAATTTCTCAGCTTCTTCTTTTGTATAATCAGCTCCTATTTCTTGAGCTCCGTTTATACATCTAGCTATAGTTTCATACCATTCTTCATATGTTTCATCTGCCTTGAGCCTGGAATATGTACGTTTAAAAACTATATATCCTAAACCATTAAAACCAAAATCAGGATTTTTATTTTTATATTTTTTAAGAAATTCTTCAGTTATTATAGGTGAATTGTATATTTTCATTATTACTTTTTATCCTTCTTTATATTAACAGTAATCTCTAATAAGATTCTCTCGTTATCGTTTCGTTTTATATCTATTATTACTAAAGGTTTTTTATTTACCCTTTTGGCTTCTAATAATATATTTTCAATAAAATTAGAATTAATTAAAACCCCTCCAGAGCTTTTTTCAATATACGTAACCGAGTAGATTTTATATTTATTTTTCTCTGGAGAGGTCTTTTTCATATATTATATATTATCTTGAGTTTTTTGTTGTTTAGCTTTAACTAATTCAATACCCTGATGTTTCATAACTGCAACCATATTAGTTCGAATATTGTGTAATAAACGAATCATTAAAATCTCACCTTTAAGCATGGATTTTTCATAGTCGCTTTTAAGTCCAGCTCGAACTGTTTCCATAGCCTCTATTTCTGAAAAAATATCGTCATTCGTAATCATTAATTCCTCCTATCTGATTATTGCTCTAAACCTTTTTCTTTTTTAATAAAATCTAAATAATTTAGATTAATCATTCCGACACCGGTAATATTTAACAGTTTATATATACCGTCATCATAGTTAGCTACAAAATTAGCTAATTTATTTTCTTCAATTAAAACTGCATGAGTTTTATTATTTTCTAACCCAGCTAATTCAACTATAAAATATATAGTATCTGTATTCATATTACCTCTTTTTTCCTTTTTTAACAATTTTCTTAATCTTCTTTGCCTTAGGCATTGGTTAATTCCTCCTTTCTTATAATAGTTGTAATTGTGATATATTTTTGGGTAAAAACCAATTAAGAGCTTTAAATATTTTTTCTACTTTAGAATAAATATTTCTATCAATAACTTTATCCCAGTCAACATCACCTCTTTTAACAATCTTATCTTGAAGTTCTTTATTGAAAGCTACAACCTCCATTGTATTGTTAGTAAATATATAATAAAATAATTCACCTTTAGGTATTTTAAATGTTTTGAGTATTTTTCTAGTATTGTCATAAGCCCTCATAAATATAGGATAATTAACATATTTTTGAGTTTTTAATTTACAGGGAAAAGCTACTTCATCTAAAGGTAAAGATTTTATTCTTAACGTTTCATTTTCTATCCAGTTTAATATGTCTTCTCTTTTATTGTCATTTAATATATGATTTATTAATTCTTCTTGAAACTTAGCCTCATATTTGCTACTAGAAGACCTTTTTATTTCTACTCCCTTAATTTCAGGGTCTTCTCTATTGTTAAGATAACCATAATAATGACAGTTGTGAGTTATTAAATTATTTGCTAAAAAATAATGTGTTTCAGTTGAATAATCGTATACTTTACTATTTTGTTTAGAATATTTTTTAATAGATATGACTTTACTTAAAAATATTTTTTTATTTTGAAAATAATTTATCTTTCTTTTTTTTGTTTTTATTGATAATCTATAATCTACAGTCATATTTTTTCTTTTAAAACTTGAAATTGTAGATTGTATATCTAATTTTTTAAGCAAGAGTTGAAATCTAAATAAAAATTTCTTGCTTTTCGTCTCGATATATTTTTTATTGGTTATATTATGAGACCATCCTTCAAAAAATATGATTGTATCAATAAAACTTTCAATACTTTTTAAAGAACTAGAAAATATTTGATTGCTAATGGTTGAAGTATATCTTTTATTTCCTATCGGAATTTCAAAAGTATTACTAATATAATCTACAAAATTTTTACCGAAAATTTTTATACTTTTTTCTTTTTCTGAAATATTTAAAGAACTAATTTTAACATTAAATAAATGTATAGCTTTTAAAGTAATTTCTTTTGCTTTTATAAAGGATTTATTCTTATTCCATTTTAATGATATACTATATTTACTTAAATGACCGTCAGCTATTATCATAGAAATAAAAGCTAATTGTTCGGGAGTCCATTTATATTTCTCTTTATGCGGTATATTTTGAGGAGTTAGTAAATAATCTCCTTTTTTTAAATATTTTGTTTCTATATTTTCAATTTTAGATTCCTCAAAATAATGTCTATTTCCTCTATACACTACATGTATATGTTCATCTGTACAATCTAATTTTCCATCTGTAGTTGTGATGTGATTTAAATTATTAACTATTCTTTCAGAAAAACAATTGATTTTTTTACCGAAATAAATATTACCTTTTTTTAAATCTTTAATATCATAAACTTCACCCTCTTCCGTTGTAATCAAAGTATCTTCTATTAAACATTTACCCAGAATAAACAGTTTATCAAAATAACCTTCATATTCAAACTTTAAATTTATATCTTCTTTATCGTATTTTTGAATAGCCCAATTATCAATAATACCATTTAATTTATCACTAATATCTTCTTTATTATTTATAAATACCGAATCCGTATCGTAATATATAACTCTAGACCCTTCGTTTTCTATTTTATCTTTTACATAAGTTAATAAATCTCTAACTAGAAATGTAATACTCGAAGCTACTCTACTGTCATATAATCTAAAGTATGGTGAACCAGTTACTCCAAATACTGAATTAATAATAGCTTTTATAGCGTCATATTTAACCGCTAATAATTTATCTGTTGGATTTAGTTTCTTTTCTTTTTTTAAATCGTCTTTTAATTTAAGTACTTTCGTAGTAATTAAAGGAAGTAAAGCTTTTTTATTTTGTTTAAATTTTATACCGTTAATTATAATACCTTCTTTAAAATTTATGTTTTGACTATCTAAACAAAAATTTACAATCATACTCGGATAAGCTGAATTTCCTGAAATAAAAGTTCTTCCTTCTCTTCTAACTAAAACAAAACCGTTTTTAACAGTAGGACACCAAACTATTCCACTATATTTTATTTTTTTAATTTTATGATGAATAACAGTAAATTTATTTTCACGAAAATACACTTCTTTTCTATTGTTTTTATAAGTTGATTTACCAAGTAATACACATAAAGTTTGAAATCTATCTCTAGCGAGATTGTCTTTAGCAAAATAAATATGTTGAGCTTTACTACCATCTCCTTTCATTAATTCTTCAAATAAAACGTTTAATTGTCTAATTGATAATTTCTGTAACATCCATAAAGGAATAACTTTATAATTATTTTCTAAATTTATATGTTTTGATAAATTAACGTTTAAATTCCAATCACTTTCTAAACTAATCTTATTGTTTTTATATCTTTTTTTAGTGTTTTCTTTTACATTCCAACCTAACTTTATAAACAAATTATTAATTTCGTCACAGAAGTTACTGTGTATTGTTCTGCTTTGACAAAAAGAATACGAATTGTTTTGTGAGTCTTTCTTTTTTCTATTATATCCTTCAGAAATTATCCAAGCGTATATTTTTATAAGTTCATCTGAAATTTCGAATTCAATTCTATCTTTCATAATTCCAGAAATAGGAAGAGCATAATGTTGTTTTTTAATAAAAGAAGGAAAACAAATATTCCATTCCGTTTTTTCGTCTAGTGTTTTATAATTATTATTTCTAGTATATTTATAAAGTACTTTATGTTTATCTGTGATTAATTGATTTGTATAAAAGTTTTTAAAATTATACATTTCTATATCTTTAACTTCATACTTATGTATGAAATTTAAAGATTGAAACTCTATTTCATTTTTATTAATATTAAAAGAAGCAACGTTTTCTCCTATTTTTAATTGATGATAAAATTTCCATCCTTGTTCTGTTAATATTTCAGTATCTTCTGAATAACAACCTAAATCATTTTTTGATATTTCTTTATATAAACCCATAGCTTCAGTATCTCTAATTGCTCCCTGAAATGATACGTCATCATCTTCACCTAATGTTTGTTTATTAGGCAATATCACATTTTGTTTTTTTGCTTCTTCTAGTAATAAATATTCTACCAATCTGGAGTTATGGTATAAGTCTTCCCATTGACATTTAGTCATGATTCTAATTTCATCATAATAACTAATCAATCTAAACTTAGTTTCTAATTTTACCATCCTCTTAACATCGTTTATATTTTTATCTTTTATATCAGAAGATAGTTTACTAAAATCAGTATGTTGCCAACCCGCTTCTCCTAAATGTTTTTGACATATGTAATCTAAAGTATATGAAGCTTCTCTCATATATACTTTTTTAAATAATTTCATATAGTCAAGAATACTGATGCCGGCTGGATAATATATATCTCTTTCTTCCCCACCTCTAGTATAATTAATTGGACTTATTTCTTTAGCAAAATTAATATTAAGTTTTTTACTTCTATTATATAAGTAGTTATAATCGAAACTAACATTCCAACCAAAAATAATATCAGGTGATTCTTTTCTGATATAATTAATCAATGCTTTTATAATAGCAATTTCTTTTTCTTCTAATGTATTATAATCTTGGTCTCCAACATACCAAGTTTGTATGTTTTTATGCAAGGAATTGTATACCGTAATACAAGATATTGGATAGGGAGTACTGTTAGTTTCAGGTAATTCTTCCGCTATTATTTCAATATCTATAAATAAATATTTTATTATTGTTTTTTGAAACTTATCTACTCTATTAATTAAATAATTAGTAGTGTGTTTAATATCACTTAAATAACTATTTTCAGTTTTATTTAAGTATATGTCTTTAGGATGAGAACATATTACTTTTCTAAGCTTACACCCATCATAAGAAGTAAAGGTTCCGGTTTCGTCTTTCTCATAATAGAACGGTAGAAAATCACTTATTCTTTTAGTTAGTAATTTACCGTCTTCACCTCTAAGAAAAAGAATTATGTCTTTACCGCTATTAGCTATATTAACTATTGGTTCAGATTTATAAATCATTATTCCTCTTTGAATCCTTCTTTAAAATAATAAGGTAATCTAATTTCAGTTCCTTCAATAGCACAACCACTAATTTTAGTTTTGTCTAATTTAATAATTGATTGAAACCCAACTATTCTATCAACTTTTATTTTCTTACCTTTTTCATCTTCATCATCAAGCTCAACTTTTTCACTGGGGGATTCTGATTTAGCTCCTCTAGTCATTCTTAATGTTAAAGTAGACCAGTGCATTAGAGCATGACCTCCAGATAAGCTTTCTAGAGCTACAAACCCACCTAAACTCATTCTAGCTTGACCTATAAGTAGAATAGCTATATTACCTTTAAACACGCTACCAGAACTCATTCTAAAGAACTGTGATAGCTTTCTAGCTAGTAATGCCATAGTATCTTCTTCTACTGACTTCTCTTTACCTTTCTTAGTTTCTTGTTCACCTTTAGGAGATAGAGCTTGAATACTATCTAATACTACAAAGTCAACTACTTTCTCTTTACATAAAGATATTAACATATCCATAGCTTGTTCAGCATTAGTAAAACTATTGGCTAATACTAACTTATCTAATTGAACTCCAAACTGTGCCGCTCTTTCATTATCAAACGACCTTTCTAAATCTATAAAAGCACACACTTTATTTTGTTTTTGAGCTTCAGCTATAGCTTTATAAGCTAAAGTAGTTTTACCTACACCTTTACTACCCCAAAGAATACTAAAACGTTTATGAGGAATTCCCCCTCCAGTAATTAAATCCAAAGCTTTTAAACCAAAACTAATACGTTCAGTAACTGCCTCATCAGAAGCAAACTTTAATAATACTTCTTTACTGTCTCTGTTCTTTTCATTAAGTAATTTACGTAAAGCATCCAATTTTTTATTTTCTTTTTCTAGAGCTTTTTTAAATTCGGGATTCTTACATTCTTCTTCAATATGTTCACTTACACTTTCAACTACAATTTTTTTTACTTTTTTAGGTCTTCCCATTTAATTCTCCTTAATGTATGCTTTAGCTACTCTAACAAAATCTTTTACATCCAAAACCACGAATGTTTCATTTTTAATATTCTGCAATATATACAAAGGTGTTTTTAAAGAACCTATAGATATTTCAGAACAAAGTTTATTCCATACATCTGATTTAATGGTAATATCTTTAGTGTTTCTTTTCTTAGCTTCTATATAGAAATACTTATTGATTATGTCAGCTACTTCTTTAGAATTACCAGAACCTACTGTAGGTCTAGATTTACTATCCAAATCTTTAAATAGTTCACATATAAAGTTTTCTAATTTTCTACCTTTGTCTTTAGAAGTCATTTTTTAAAAAATCCTTCAAACAATTTTCACAAATAAATTTATCTTTAGTCATAAAGGCTAATTTTGGACATTCTTTATGAACAATCCCATCTATTATTTCGGCACTCATAACTTCATCACAAACACTACAACAAATGTACTGCATTATCTAATACACCATTAAAAGCTAATATTATTGCATCTGCCGCATCATTATCTTTTAATTTTATATTTAAAGTATCTTCTATCCATTGAGCTACTTCAGGTTTTTTAGCATTACCTTTAGCCCCAATTATCTTTCTGGCTGAAGAAGCATTAATTAATCTAGGTTGTTTTTTACATCCTTTTTCTTGAGCTACGCAATAGGCTATACCCTCTAATCTAGCTAGTAATTTTAATGTAACTACATTAATTCCAAAAAAACAATCTTCAATAATTATTTCATCATTGTGGTTAATCAACGTATTAAAATATTCAACATATTGATTAAGTTTGGCGTAAGGGTCTTGTGTTTTAGCTTCTAGAAACCCATAATCTAAAATCAACTTCTGATTAGTAGTTTTAACTGTAGCCCAACCTGTTCTGGTGGCTATATCTAAACCCAATATCTGCTTATACGGTAATATTTTTTTATTTAACTTCTTTTCTAAATCACTGATTTTTAGGTCTATCATTTATAACTTTCTTGTGTGTGGTAAATTCTAATAATAATCTACATTTTTCACAGTAAATACCTGAAGTAATTTCAATTTCACATAGAGCACATTTACCCATTATGAACACCTTTCACATCTACAAACTAATTTTTGTAGTGTATTATCCCAAACTGTTTTTGTTCTATAAACTCTCCCATGACATATATCACATATGTTAGGTTTACCATCACCAAAACCAGAAACTTTTTTATTACCCCACATATTGTGCATTCTATCTTTAAATACAGATAGTTTTTTTCTACGTTCTTTTTTGGTAGTTTTACAAACGTTATTTTGATTTATTGGTAGTTGACTCATATTCTGAATACCTTATACATTCTTTACATTTTGTTTTTCTATTTTTACAATCTGATTTTATACAAAATTCTATTTTAAAATTACCCCTGCTTTTTGCTCCCACCTTTTCCTCCATATAACTTTTTAAGTTTATCTATCATAGCTGAATAATTTTCTTCCTTGTGAGGGAACGTGCAATTCTCACAATCGTTTTTCTTTTTACTTACACATTCCTTAGTATTAAATAAAGGGCAAAAACAATACATACAATTAATCCTCTCTATATTTTTATGACATTGGTAATACTCACACAAATCATTCTCAAAAAATTTGTAGTGTTCACTCATTATTTTCTCATCATCTTTTTATACCAATATTTATCTTTATATCTATTATCATAATACTTTTTACCATCTTTAGACATACTCCATTTATCCATTACTTCATCTTTTTTTGGTTCTAAAAACATTTCTAATTCTTCAATATCTTTAGATTTTAAAGAAGCTTTTACTTTATGTCTAAGTATTCTATTAAGTATTCTTTTATCTTCTTTTTCACTTCTAGCTGTAGTAAAACCTGATATAGGAACTTTTTTATAAGATTTTCCCATATTAGTCTCCTATTATTTAATAATATACACCTTTCTTTTCTTATCCATCCATCTAATAGCGTCTTTAGAAGTTGAAGGTATTTCACTAGCTCCACATTTATTACACCAACTACCAACACTTGGTCTATCTTTACTTTTCTCTAAAGTAGATTTACAAGCTGGACATTTTACTATTTTATTTCTTATTTGTTCGAGTTTAACGAACCAGTATTTACTATTTTTAACCATTTTTTATACCTCGAATATATCTCTTCAAACGTTCTTGGATAATAATCCCATACTTCACAGGACATATTAATAGCATCAGTAACTTGACCATTTTTTTCAATTCTTTTTATTTTCCATCTGTCATGCACATGACCTACTAAATTGATTTTATAATTAAAATCAACAAAATCAGGCTTATGAACCAGATTTATTCTATGGTTCCCATATGAGATAACCAATCTTTGTATTATTGTCTTTAAACTATTATTACGGTCATGATTACCACCAATAAATATAAAATTACCATTTAATCTCTTTCTTAAATCTATAGCTTTAACAGGAAGACCTTCTCCTTTCTTTCCATTAAGAGTATTTTTAAAACAAAAATCACCTAAGAAGAATACCCAATCATCATTAGTTACTCTTTCATTGTGTCTCTTAATGATAGTTTCATTCATTTCTTCCACATTTTTAAAGTTTCTATGACAATACTTTATAATATTTTCGTGGTTGAAGTGATAATCTGATATAAAAAAATAACGCATTATACTTCTGGTCCTTCCATTGGCGTTACTGTAACAACTGTTCTTTGTTTAATTTCTGATACGTTTTTTATTTCATCTTCTCTTTGCAATTCTTTAGTTTCAAAATTATATACGCAAGATATTTTACCATACTTAGTTTTACCTTTGGGTTCTCTCATTTTAGTAACTTGAAAATAACTACGCACTCCTGTTTCATCTTCATATAAAAATTTAGTTACAAAAGCAGGAAATAAATCTATCATATTTTGAGCAAAAAATTCATTATTTTGCTTTAATTGAACAAATACAATTAATATCCCGCCCTTTTTTACTAATTGTTCTGAAAAATATTTATATAATTTATCAGTATTAGCGTAATCATCAGGTAATAACCAATCTATAATAGTTATGGTGTTTTCTTCTAATTCAATATTTTGAGGGTTAAAATGAATACAATATTTAAAATCTCCTTCTCTTAAATTTAATTGGCTAGCTATTTGAGAAAATCTAGAACCTGATTCTAGCGATATATAGTGTGGTTTTTTACCTTGTTCTACCAACCTTTTAATCATATTCATAGCACAGTGAGTTTTTCCTGCACCACTTCTAGCTCCTACAACTATCATATCTCCGCTTCTAAAAATAGAAATATCATGAAAATAAGGCAAGTTGAAATCAATTTCTTTATTTTCTTTATTCCATTCTTCTTTCCATTCTGCTCTTTTAATGAGATGATATATTCTACGTTTTTTAATTAAAAAACCTTCTTTAGTTAAAAACTTAATTGCTTTCTCTATTCTTTGTTTTCCTTCAGAAGTGCGTTCTCCTAAAGCTTCTCTTATATCTGTACTGTTAGCTTCTTCAACTACTTTCATATATTGTAATATTTTTAAAGCTAATTCATTTTCATCGAAACTGGTATATTTATCCAAAGAAGTTAATATATTATCTAACTCTCTTGTTGGAAGCTGAGGCTTACAAAACATTTTATTAGTTAAACTAAGAACCAATGATGTTTGATTTATGTTTAATTCTTTTCGTAATATACCACCAAATCTTAAAAGAAAATTAGTCCTATTACCTTCTTCTATCGGAGTTAAGTTTAAACTCCCTAAATTTTCAGTTACTATATCTTCTTTTAATCTTTCACTAAAAGATTTAACTGGAACACTTATTTTAGATTTAAAATAATTAATTAACGCTTCAGGCATTTCAACTATTTCACCTAAAGAAATATCTCTAGCTACTCCTTCAACCACTGAAGGATAAATTACACACTGTTTACCGTCATTTAATATGTCAGTTTTTAATTCATCTATTCTAGTAGTGGGCAAATCAGCTACATATTTAAAGAATAAGTGATGACCTTTAGAACTTTTTTGATATAGAGTGATAGGTAATAAATTATCAATTTCTGTAGGAATTATTTCTTGGTCTATATCAATTATAGTTATACCACTTGCTCTACCTGTTTTAACACCTATATTTTTTTCATTTTCTAACCATTTATGCCACTCATCTTTATTTTTGTGAATATTCGTAGTCCATGATAATTCTACAGGTACTTTTTTATTTTTAGTAATAAGTACTAAATCGAATCCGTTTTTTTCATAAAAGTCTAAAACATTATTTATATTGTTATCAGGTTTAATATCTAATTTTAATAGATTGGAGATATAAATCAATATCTCATCATCAGTAAATAGCTCTTTATCTTTTTCTAATAATCTAACTATATCAATTAAATTACCATAATCTTTATTACACGCATTACATCTAAGTTTATATACATTAGGTATAATAACACAACTTATATTATCATGAAAATTGAAAGGACATGTGCACATATGTATATTACCTATTTTTACGGTATTAAAATCTTTAAAAGTAAGAGAAAGATAATCTAATATATGTGATAAAAAATAAATAATAAATAAAAAA
>Ga0172371_10006850_pt1 | contig 16401 bp, 8 predicted proteins | sample Lak12m_FD_114543 | JGI IMG/M metagenome (GOLD analysis project Ga0172371, IMG submission 114543) | Freshwater microbial communities from Kabuno Bay, South-Kivu, Congo - kab_022012_12m | ecosystem: Environmental > Aquatic > Freshwater > Lake | place: Democratic Republic of the Congo: South-Kivu...
CGCAGTTGGCGGCTCAGAAAGGCCGATGGAGCATCGCGGTATCGTTCCAGACCGCGGAATTCGACACCAAGTCGGACGTCATGTACCGGCCCACGAACGGCGCCCCCGCGACCAACGGTGGTTACACGATCAACAATGGTGACAGAGCGGCCAGCGAGTACGTAAACACCACCCGTTACGATTTCGACATTGCAGCCAGCTACCTCTTCCCGAACGTGATTCCGAACCGTCTCGATCTCACCCTCGGCGGCGGCGTCAAGGTCATCAGCGGCACGGCCGTGCGCCACTACGAGAACCTGCACCCGATCATCAATGACGTGATCGACAGCAGTCCCGCTCCGTATTCGGACGGCGCGTACTGCATAGAAGAGGGTTCCAACACCTGCGCTCAGACCCGGTCCCGCGTAAAGACCGACAACTGGGCCTATGGCGTCGTGATCCCGTTGGGCGCCATCGTCCACCTGACGGATGATTCAAAGTGGCTGGTAGCCGCCAGCGCCACGCCGTTCCTGGGCGCGAATACTCGCGACGACCGCGGAGTCGTCTTCCAGTGGGACCCGGTCACCGACACCGTTGACAGCCAGGACGGAACCAAGTTCGCCTACGGCGTGACCAGCGACATGACGCTGCGCCACGCCTTGACCCCGACGCTGTCGGTCTATGCCGGAATGCGGCTCCAGTACTTCGACTTCAACAAAGACCAGGAGTACTTTGCTTATGGACCGTTGATGGGCATTTCGGCCCGCTTCGGCGGTGGAGCCTCCTGAGGCGCACCCCAAGGCCATTCAGAGCTTCGAATACGGCGGCCCCCTCGTCACATCGGTGACGAGGGGGCCGCTTCTTTTTTGGTCCTTTCGAGCAGCAACAGACCTTTGTCGCAGCGACCGCGCCGCGCCGCGCCTATCAGTCTGTCGAAAAGCTGTCCATCAGCCTGTTGAAAGTGGTCCCGATGCGAGGCGCACGCGAAATGCCGCGAGCCGGAGCGGAGCTACATCGTAGCGAGTTTACATGGCCCTCTCGGGCTTTGCCGGAGGGACCCGCTTTCGCGAGCCGGAGCGGAGCTACGTCGTAGCGAGTTTCCATGGGCAGGCGCACAACGAGCCCTGAGCTGGCGAGGGGCGAGACCCAGCAGTCAGGCGTGATCCTCGCGCGTCACCAGCTCCGCGCTCGTGGGCCGTTTTCAACAGGCTGCTGCTATCCGAACGGCGGCGGCGGAAGCGCTTTGGGAGTGGGAGCCGGCTGGTCTTGCGGCTGAGGCTGGTACTGGGGCGGAGGCTGGTATTGCGGCCTCGGCTGTACTTGCGGCCTCGGCCGTACTTGCGGCCTCGGCTGAACCTGGGGGCGCGGAGGTACTGCCGGCGGAAGCGACCTGGGCTGGGGCTTGGGTTGCACCTGGGGTCTCGGCTGCGGCTTGGTCCGGCCCGCCGACGGATTGATGGGCACTGCGGGCACTGCGGGCACTGCGGGCACGACCGCTTCCGGGACGATTGCGCGAGGCTGCGAAGGAACCGCTTGCGGCGCGATCACCTGCGGCTGCGGAGGAACGACTTCCGGGACGGTTGCCTGGGGCTGCGAAGGCACCACGTTCGGGACGATTGCCGGCGGCACGGCGGGCGCCACTTCCGGAACGACAGCCTGAGGCTGTGGGGGTGGCGCTTCGGGAATAATCGCCGACGGCTGTGGGGATACCGGCGCCGGCCTCGCAGGTGCAACGGCCGACGGCGCCGAACCGGGCGATCCGGCAGTCGGCGTTACAACCGGCGGCTCGCTAGCAGCAGGTTCGACCGAAGGCGAAACAGCAGGTGCGCCGCGTCCATACCAATAGAACCCGAGGCCGGCCACAGCTGCCAGCACCAGCATGCCGACGATGAGAACGATCGCGTTCGACCTCGACCGCGCCTCAGGTATCGAAACTCCTTGCGGCTTGGTGACAGGCGGAGGAGTTCGGTCGGGGCGCGCCGCAGGCTGAGCAGCCTTGTCGGGTTTCGCCTTGGACGACGGCTTGGTCTTGTCGGGCTGCGCCGCGGGCCGCGGCGTGGTCTCGTCGGGCCGCGGCTTAGTCGCATCGATCCTGACGGTAACGTCGGGCGCAGGACCGGTCGCGGGCGCACCCGCCGCGCCTTGCGCGCCAGACTCACTCAGCTTCGCGGTGGGCGGCGCTGTCGCTTCGGGCTGCGGTGTGGGCTTGGCGATCCTGATGGTGACGTCGGTAACGTCATCCGCGTTGTCGGCCACCGCTGCGGTTTTGTCCGCGCTCGCGCGCGCCCCGCCGGTGGTGTCGAGCAACACTGTTGCTTCGTCCTCAGCCTCGCCGGCCTTCGCCGCTCGCCCGCCGGGCGCTGCAGCTTTGTCCGCGCTCGCACGCGTCCCACCCGTGGTGTCGAGCAACACTGTTGCTTCGTCCTCAGCCTCGCCGGCCTTCGCCGCTCGCCCGCCGGGCGCTGCAGCTTTGTCCGCGCTCGCGCGCGCCCCGCCGGTGGTGTCGAGCAACACTGTTGCTTCGTCCTCAGCCTCGCCGGCCTTCTCGACTGACCCTGCGGGCGTGGCCGCGCGAGCCTGCGCCTCGGCCTCCTTTATCCGCTGGGCCTCTTGGGCCTGCTTCTCTGCGAGCTTGGCCGCTTCCGCCTCACGCGCACGTTCGGCCTCGCGAGCCAATTCCGCTTCGTGCGCCACCCTCTCGGCCTCGCGCACCTGCGCCTGCTTGCCGGCCTCGAGGTACTCGCCTCGTGCGGCTGCCAAGGCATCGAGCGCCAAGGTCTGGCGTCCCTGGGCGAGTTCTTCCTCGGCGCGGGAAGACATGCTGCCGGCTTGGCCCCACAGCGTGGTCGCGTTCTTGTCGGCGCCGGCCGAGGCCGCGGCCTGACGGGCTTCGGCCATCGCCGCACGCGCTTCGTCGATCCGGCGCTGCTCTTCGAGCTTTACCTTGGCGGCCGCGTCGATGGCCCGGCTGTAAAGAGCGCAGGCCGCCTTAAAACGCCCTGCCGCATCGCGGTAGGCGTTACGGCCCATCGAGGCGTTCGCCTCCGTGCCGGCCGCTTCGGCGGAATCCCAGATCTCCTCGGCGTGGCGCGGCGCACCGCTCTCGCGAGCGCGGGATCTGAGGCGTCCCATCTGATCGCGCAGCTGCACCGCTTCGGCGCGCTCGCGCAGCCGCAGCGCCTGGCACTCTTCTTCGAATCGTTCGTAGGTGTGGCCGGCGGCGTCAAACGCCTTCAGAGCGGCTTCGTAGTCTCCGCGTTCGAGGGCCGCGTCACCTGTGGTCGTGGTGGTCTCCGCCTCCTTCCACAGTGCAGGCGCGAGTTCAGAAGGATGTTCGGCCTGCACTCGAAGCCGTATGTCGGTAACGTGTCCGCGCTCGTTCTCGGCATCCAACTTCGCTTGCTTGAGAGCCTCGAGTCCGGCTTCGGCAACTTCGCGCAAGGCCTCGATCTCGGCTTCGGTATCGGGCGGCGCAGGAATCGAGGCGGACTCTGCCAGCACGCTCAGGCTCTTTTCGAACTTACGTTCGGCCAGAGCCGCGCGTGCTCTCTCGAGCAACTCGAGAGTCGCTTGTCTGCGACGCTCGATCTCGGCCCTCACATGGCCCTCGGCCGTTTCGAGCCCCTCGCGGGCAGCGGCCAATCGAGGCACGATCGTCAGGATCCGGCCGTATTCCGCGGCGGCATCGGCAAATCGTTCTTGCCGTATCAGTTCGCCGGCCGCTTTCATCGCCGGCTCGATCGAACGGACCTGCTCGATGCGGGTGGAAGTCGCGCCGACCTGACTCGTTACCTGCTGCTCGAGTGTTTCGAGAGCCGCAGTGCTGGTCACGTCCTCGAGTTCCGGAAGCTGCGTCGCCTCGGCGCTCTCGTCGATCGCCCTCAATTGCGCTTCGAGTTCACGAAGCTGTGCCAGCTGGGGACGGATGCGCTCGCGCACCCGCTGGACGTTTTCGTCGAGGCGTCGCCTGAAAGCCACGAGCTCGTTGCGCATCTTGTTGAGGTCGGGGTAGCGGGTCTCCGGATCCTTGCGCATCGCCCGCTCGACGATCGCCGCCAGTTCGCGCGGAATCGACGGGTCGAGGTCGAGAATCGCAGGCGGTTCCTCACGGCGGACCTGGTCGAGAAGGTGTCCTAGGTTGTCGCCCGTGAAGGGCGGCTGCAGGGTGAGCAGTTCGTAGCACAGAGCGCCGAGCGAGTACTGGTCGGAGGCCGGACTGCTAATCCCGGTCAGTTGTTCGGGCGCCATGTAGCGGGGGCTGCCCATCAGGATCCCGGTGCGGGTGTTGGACGACATCCCCGCAACCTTCGCGATGCCGAAATCGATGATCTTGACGGTACCGTTCTGCAAGACGAAGACGTTGCCGGGCTTGATGTCGCGGTGACACACGCCTTTCTGGTGCGCGAAGTACAGCCCTTCGCAGAGCTGCACCATGATCGCGACCTTGTCTTCGATCGGGGTCGGCTTGCGCTTGGAAATGATCGACTTGAGTTCCTCGCCTTCGAGCAACTCCATCACGATGAAGAGCTGTCCGTCGTCCTCGCCCATCTCGAAGATGGTCACCAGGTTCGGGTGGGTCAGCGCCGCGTTTCTGCGCGCTTCGTCGTTGAAACGTTCGCGGATTTCGCCGGTCGTCTCGAGATCCTGCGAGATGACCTTGATCGCGACGATGCGGTACAGGGTCGGATCCCAAGCCTTGTAGACCACGCCCATCCCGCCGCGGCCGATGAGTTCGCGGATCTCGTATCTGCCGATCTTCTGCTTCATGGTTGCAATGGCATCCACGCGGCGAGTCAGCGCGGTCCAGGGCCGGAGTTTAACCGAGACCCCACCCCTGAGTCGAACGTCCCTCTGCGTCGCCGCTCGCCGCCCATCAGGCGCGGTACCGGACCAGGATGGAACTGATGTTGTCGCGGCCGCCGGCTTCGTTGGCCTGGTCGATCAGTTCCCGGCAGCCACTCTGAACGTCCGCGCCGTGCCTCTGGACGATCTCGAGCATGCGATCGTCGCTGAGCATGTTGGTGAGCCCGTCGGAACACAGCAGCAGACAGTCGGCGTCCTCGAGAGGCAGGGTCTTGACGTCGAAACCGACGTCGCCCCGAGCGCCGAGCGCCTTGGTCAGGACATGCTGCATGCTGATCGCGACGTCGGGGTCCGCGCCCTCGGCAAGCCCGACCAGATTCGCCCACGAATCGTCGATGCTGATCTGCCGAATTTCGCCGCCCCGGATCAGGTAGACCCTGCTGTCGCCGACGTTGGCGACGACGAACTCAGGCCGGGTGCGCGAGACCAGGGCCGCGGCCACCGTGGTCCCCATCCCCGTGTACTCGTCCGCAGAGTCGGCCTGCCGCGCAACAGCTCGGTTGGCGAGCTTGATCGCGGTCCGCAGGCGATTCTCATCGAGCGACGATCGGGTGTGGAATCCGTAAGGCCACGTGGTCTCCAGGTCGTCGCCCGAGCGGGCGATGAAGCGCGTGATGGTCTCGACCGCGAGTTGCGAAGCGACTTCGCCGGCCTTGTGGCCGCCCATGCCGTCACATACGAGGAAGAGCTGATCCTGCGCGAAGATCGAATCCTCGTTGAGGCTCCTGCGCTTGCCGATGTCCGTCTGTGCGCAAAACTCCAGCATTCCGCCCTCTGTTACGCCTGAGTCTTCTAAGAGCCGGCGGAGGTAGATCTCACCGCGACTGCAGCAGGCGGCCGCGACCTGATCGGGCTCGAGACACCCGGCAGACCGCGGCGCGAAGATACCACGGCCGGCGGCCGGCGAAAACGAACATTCCGGCCGCAGGCGTGCTCGCGCGCCCTCGCGCCGGGGCTCGTTTCGTACGCGACTCTGCGCTAGGTTCCGCGCTCCGGTGAAGCCCGGGGCCGCCGCGTGGTCCCCTACGGAATAGACAACCGGAGAGGAAGACATCGATGAAGACCCGCATTACCGAACTGTTCGGCATCAAGCACCCGATCATCCAGGGTGGCATGCACTACGTCGGCTACGCAGAGATGGCTGCGGCCGTCTCCAACGCCGGCGGACTTGGCATTCTTACGGCGCTCACCCAGCCCGATCCCGAGAGCCTCGCCAAGGAAATCCGGCGCTGCCGCGAAATGACCGACAAGCCCTTCGGCGTCAACCTCACGATCCTTCCGATGTTCACGGCACCGCCGTACGAAGAGTTCATGCGCGCCATCATCGAAGGTGGCGTCAGGATCGTCGAGACGGCGGGGCGCAGCCCCGAAGCGTTCATGCCCACGCTCAAGTCGTTCGGCGTCAAGGTCATCCACAAGTGCACCTCGGTCCGCCACTCGCTCAAAGCCGAGCGCATCGGTTGCGACGCGGTCAGCGTCGACGGCTTCGAGTGCGCCGGTCACCCTGGCGAAGACGACATCCCGGGCCTGATCCTGCTGGCACGCGCCGCCGAGGAACTGAAGGTTCCTTACGTCGCCTCGGGCGGCATGGGCAACGCGCGCAGTCTGGTGGCCGCGCTGGCTCTGGGCGCCGACGGCATCAACATGGGCACGCGCTTCATGGCCACCGTCGAGGCCCCGATCCACCCCAACGTCAAGCAGACACTGGTCGACTCCGACGAACTCTCGACGCGGCTGATCATGCGCACCCTGCGCAACACCGAGCGCGTGCTGACCAACGACGCGGTCGAAAAAGTCCGCGAACTCGAGAAGCAGAAAGGTCCGGCGCTGACCATCGAAGACATCCGGCCTTTCGTGGCCGGTACCCAGAACCGCAAGGTGCTGCAGGAAGGCGAGATGGACGCCGGCGCCTGGAGTTGCGGCATGGTGGCCGGACTGATCCACGACATCCCGACCTGCAAAGACCTGCTCGACCGCATCGTCTCGGAAGCCGAGGACATCGTGCGCAAGCGGCTGGTCGGACTGTTCGCGAACTGATCGCGCGCCCTGGCTGGTCGGACTGTTCGCGAACTGATCGCGCGTGCCGGCTGGTCGGACTGTTCGAGAACTGATCGTGTGCCCTGGCTGGTCGGACTGTTCGCGAACTGATCGCGCGTGCCGGCTGGGCGGACTGTTCGAGAACTGATCGTGCGTGCCGACTGGTCGGAGTGTTCGGGGGACAGTTGTGGAGCCGCGCCGCGCGCGGGTGACAGCACGCGTTCAGCCGCGCGCGCGGATCACGTTCAGGAAGATCTCGCCGTAGGCTTCCAGCTTCTTCTCGCCCACCCCGCCGATGCACGCCATCAGTCCGAGAGTGGCAGGCTTCACGCTGGCCATCTCCACCAGCGTGCGGTCGTGGAAGATCACGTACGGCGGCACGCCGCGTTCGCGCGCCAATTCGAGGCGCTTGGCCTTGAGCGCGGCGAACAGGTCGCGATCGGGTTCGGCGCCGAGCACGGCGTCGATCGAGCGGCCCTTGTGCGTCTTCTTGCCGCCCGCCACTCGCGCCGGCTTGCGCTCGCGGCGCAGGCGCACCTGCGTCCCGCTGCGCAGTACCGGCCACGCCTGCTGCGCCAGACGCAGGCCGCCGTGCTCGGCTTCAACTTCGACCAGACCGGCCGCGACCAACTGGCGGTAGACGCTGGTCCACTCGCGCGCGTCGAACTCGCTGCCGATCCCGAACGTCGACACTGCATCGTGGCCGTTGCTTCTGATCTTGGCATCGCCGCTGCCGGTCAGCACCGCAGCTAGATAGGCCGCGCCGAAACGCTGCCCGGTGCGGTAGATGTTCGACAGCGCCTTCTGCGCGACCACAGTGCCGTCGTAGCAGTCGACCGGGTTCAGGCAGGTGTCGCAGTTGCCGCAGCCGCCGGCGTGCGGCTCTCCGAAGTAGCGCAGCAGCACCGCGCGGCGGCAGTCGCCGCTCTCGCAGTAGCCGAGCAGCGCGTTCAGCTTGACGTTCTCGACGCGTTTGCGCTCGGGCGGTGACTCCGAGCGTTCGACCAGGCCGCGAATCGCCACCACGTCGCCGTAGCCGTAACACATCCACGCGTCGGCCGGCAGGCCGTCGCGGCCGGCGCGGCCGGTCTCCTGGTAGTAGGCTTCGAGGCTCTTGGGCAGATCCAGGTGCGCGACGAAGCGCACGTCGGGCTTGTCGATGCCCATCCCGAACGCGATCGTCGCAACCATCACCACGCCGTCCTCGCGCAGGAATCGTTGCTGGTTGGCGCTGCGCACCGAGTTGTCGAGTCCGGCGTGGTACGGCAACGCCGCAATGCCGCGCGTAGCCAGCCACTCGGCGGTCTGTTCGACTTTGCGCCGGCTCATGCAGTAGACGATGCCGCTCTCGCCGTCGTGGCGCGATGCCAGGAACGCGCCGAGTTGGCGGCGCCCGTCGACCTTGTCGACCACTTCGTAGCGGATGTTGGGCCGGTCGAAACCCGCGACGAAGATTTCTGCGCCGCCGAGCGCGAGTTGTTCCACAATCTCGCCGCGCGTGGGCGCGTCGGCGGTCGCTGTCAGCGCGATGCGCGGCACTCCCGGGAAACGCGTCGCCAGCACACCGAGGCCGCGGTACTCGGGACGGAAATCGTGCCCCCACTGGCTGACGCAGTGGGCTTCGTCGATCGCGAACAGCGCAATCTCGGTGCGGCCGAGTTCTTCCAGGAAGCCATCGGTCACCAGCCGCTCGGGCGCGACGTAGACCAGGTCGAGGCGCCCGGCTGTCATCTCGCCGATCACGCGCCAGGCTTGCGCGGGGGCCAGCGACGAGTTTACCGCGGCGGCGCGCACGCCGACCTCGCGCAACGCGGCGACCTGGTCCTGCATCAACGCGATCAGCGGCGAGACGACAATCGCGACGCCGTCGCGCACCAACGCGGGGATCTGATAGCACAGCGACTTGCCGCCGCCGGTCGGCATCAGCACCAGCGCGTCGCCGCCGCGGCACACGTGATCGACGATGCGCTGCTGCAAGCCGCGGAACTCGCCGTAGCCGAACACATCGCGCAATATCGCCTTCGGGTCGCGCTCGGTCGGCATCGGGATTCCTCGTCTTCCTCTACTGCTCGTGAATCGCGACGTGAGCGTCGGTGTCGCGTGTTGCGGAGGTTGCGGAATTGCTCCGGGCCTGTGCTCGACCTGAGCCCGTGCGCCACGCACCACCGAGCCGCGCTTATGGATGGGGCGGACCGGCGGGGCAAGTCGCGTTCGGCAACCGGGTAAGATCGGTTCGTACGGCCCCATGAACGCCACAGCAGCCGGGCCGCGTTCAATGACGGCTTTGTAACACTCGCCAACGGTGCCCTGACGACGTTGAAGCCGCGAGTGACGGACGGCACGTGACACCCCGACGTTGCGCAACTCGCGCGTGCACCGTATCACGCGGTGGCGCAGGCAGCGTCTCTGCCAAACCCGGCACCGCGCGCCGTGAGGACCATGACCCAAACGAAGAAGCCCAAGTGTCTGCTGGTCGCCAATCGCGGCGAGATCGCCGTCCGCATCCTGCGCGCCGCCGCCGAAGCGGGACTGCGCACGGTGGCGGTCTACTCAGACGACGACGCGCGCTCGCTGCACGTCGCCAAGGCCGACCAGGCCGCAGCGCTGGGCGCGGCCGGACCGCGCGCCTACCTCGACGCCGCGCGCATCGTCCAGATCGCGCACGACAACGGCTGCGACGCCTTGCACCCCGGCTACGGGTTCCTGGCCGAGGACGCCGGCCTGGCGCGGCTGTGCGAAAGCGCCGGCATAGTCTTCGTCGGCCCCTCGCCCGAAACACTCGAACTGTTCGGTGACAAGTCGAAGGCGCGGGCACTGGCCGGACACTGCGGCGTGCCGGTGCTGGCGGGCAGCGACGGAGCCGCGACTCTCGAAGACGCGCACGCGTTCTTCGCTTCGCTCGCCCAGGACGCCGACGACGAGCACCCGGCCAAGTCGCCCGCAATGATGATCAAGGCGCTGGCCGGCGGCGGCGGGCGCGGCATGCGCGCGGTGACTTCGGCGGCGCAGATCGACGAAGCCTTCGAACGTTGCCGCTCCGAGGCCGCGGCTGCCTTCGGCAACGGCGACCTCTACGTCGAGCGCTTGCTGCCGTGCGCGCGTCACATCGAAGTGCAGATCGTCGGCGACGGTACCGGCGCGGTCAGCCACCTGGGCGAACGCGAGTGCAGCCTGCAGCGCCGCAACCAGAAGATCGTCGAGATCGCGCCGAGCCCGACGCTTTCCAAGCGTATGCGCGAGAGCCTGACGTCGGCGGCCGTGCGACTTGCAGAAGAAGTCTGCTACCGCGGCCTCGGAACTTTCGAGTTCCTGGTCGGGACCGGCCGCGACGCCGACACGGACAGCGACTGCGACGGAGAAGACGCGGCCTTCGCCTTCATAGAAGCCAACCCGCGCCTTCAGGTCGAGCACACCGTCACCGAAGCCGTCACCGGGCTGGACCTGGTCGCGATTCAGCTGCGCATCGCCGGCGGCGCGTGGTTGGCAGACCTCGGGCTCTCGCAAGGCGAAGTACCTGCGCCGCGCGGCTTCGCGATGCAGGCGCGCGTCAACATGGAAGTCATCGGCACCGACGCTAGCGTGCGCCCGAGCGGCGGTACACTGTCGGTGTTCGAACCTCCAGCCGGGCCCGGCGTGCGCGTCGATTCGTTCGGCTACGCGGGCTACACCACCAGCCCGGCCTTCGATTCGCTACTGGCGAAAGTCATCACCCACAGTTGCTCGCACGACTTCGCCGAGGTCGTCGCCAAGACCTACCGCGCACTGTGCGAATTCCGCATCGAAGGCGTGGCGACCAATATCAACTTCCTGCAAAACCTGTTGCGTCACAGCGACGTAGTCGCCAACCGCGTCTCCACGAGTTTCGTCGAAACCCGCATCGGCGAGTTGCTGGCCGACGATGCGACGCCGCACCGCCGCTTGTTCTTCGAAGGCGCGGGCGCGGCGCCGCCGGCGGCCTCTGCCGCGCCGCCTGCGAACGCATCGGGACTCGCCGGAGCCAGGATCGACAGTTCCGACCCGCTGGCCGTACTGCGACACGGACGAGCGGACGTACCTGCGGCCAACACTACCTCCGCTGCTGCGCCTGCACCCGGCAACGACGCTGCACACGCGACAGTTCGTGGCGGCGCGACAATGGCGGCGGCGCGCGACCTGGACGGCCCCACCGGCGCCGTCGCGGTCGCCGCACCGTTGCAAGGCACCATCGTCAGCGTCGCGGTCGCCGAAGGAGAAACCGTGCGCCGCGGCACGCAACTGCTGGTGATGGAAGCGATGAAGATGGAGCACGTCATCAGCGCCAACGTCAGCGGCACGGTAAGGCGCCTCGGCGTCTTGGCCGGCGACACGGTGTTCGAGGGCCACCCGCTGGTGTTCGTCGAAGTTGGCGAGGTCGCCGACGCGGGCTCCGAGCAGAAGGTCGAAATCGACCTGGCCCGCATCCGTCCCGATCTTGCCGAGTCGATCGAGCGTCACGCTTTCGGTCTCGACGCGCAGCGGCCCGATGCAGTGGCACGCAGGCGCAAGACCGGCCAGCGCACCGCGCGCGAGAACATCGACGACCTGTGCGACGAAGGATCGTTCGCCGAATACGGAGCGTTGACGATCGCCGCCCAGCGCCGCCGCCGCGACCTCGACGACCTGATACGCCGCACGCCCGGCGACGGGATGATCTGCGGCGTCGCGCGCGTCAACGGTGCACTGTTCCCCGACGACCGCGCCCAGTGCGTGGTGATGTCGTACGACTACACCGTGCTGGCCGGCACCCAGGGCATGCTCAACCACCGCAAGAAGGACCGCATGTTCGAGATCGCGCGCGAGCAGCGTCTACCGGTGGTGATCCTCACCGAAGGTGGCGGCGGGCGTCCGGGCGACATCGACGCGCCCGGCGTAGCGGGGCTGGATTGCCTGGCTTTCCAGTACTTCGGCAAGCTCTCGGGGCTGGTGCCGCTGGTAGGCATCAACTCGGGTTACTGCTTCGCCGGCAACGCCGCTCTGCTCGGTTGCTGCGACGTCATCATCGCAACCGCCAACTCGAGCATCGGCATGGGCGGCCCGGCGATGATCGAAGGCGGCGGACTCGGCGTCTTCCGCCCCGGCGAAGTCGGCCCGATGCCGGTGCAGATCGCCGACGGCGTAGTCGACCTCGCGGTCGAGAACGAAGCCGAAGCGATCGCGACCGCCAAACGCTACCTCGCCTATTTCCAAGGTCCGCTCACCGATTGGAACTGCGCCGACCAACGCATGCTGCGCGCGGCGATCCCCGAAAACCGCCTGCGAATCTACGACGTGCGCAGCGTGATCGAGACGCTGGCCGACACCGGCTCGGTGCTCGAACTGCGGCGCGGCTTCGGCGCCGGCATGGTGACCGCGCTGGTGCGCATCGAAGGCCGCACGCTCGGCATCATCGCCAACAACCCCTCGCACCTGGCCGGCGCGATCGACCCCGACGGCGCCGACAAGGCCGCGCGCTTCATGCAGCTGTGCGACAGCTTCGACCTGCCGTTGCTGTTCCTGTGCGACACACCGGGCATCATGGTCGGCCCCGAAGTCGAAACGCGCGCGATGGTGCGCCACGCGGCGCGCATGTTCGTGGTCGGCGCCAGCCTCACCGTGCCGTTCTTCACGATCATCTTGCGCAAGGGCTACGGGCTCGGCGCCCAGGCGATGGCCGGCGGAAGTTTCCACGCGCCGCTGTTCACGGTGGCGTGGCCGACCGGCGAGTTCGGTGGCATGGGCCTCGAAGGTGCGGTCAAGCTCGGCTTCCAGAAGGAACTCGCGGCCGTCGAAGACCCGGCCGCCCGCAAGCAGCTCTTCGACACGATGGTCGCGCACGCTTACGAGATCGGCAAGGCGGTAAACATGGCGAGCCACTTCGAGATCGACGACGTCATCGATCCGATGGAGTCGCGGCGCTGGATCACCACCGCGCTGAACTCGGCACCGAAGCCGCCGCCGCCGCCGCGCGCCGGCAAGAAGCGCCCGTGCGTCGACGCTTGGTAGTCTGCGTGGATCGGCGTGCGGCAAAGTATCCCGAGGGATTCACCATCATTATCCGGCTCGTACTCGACTTCCAGCGCGTGCTCGTGGAAGCACCCGAAGCCAGCGTCACAATAGCAGCGTCATGATCGCGCGTGGCCAGCGCTGGATGAGCGATGCCGAGCCGGAACTCGGCCTCGGAACCGTCGTCTCGGTCGATGAGCGCAGCGTTGTGCTGACGTTCGCCAGCGCAGCTGAGACGCGGCGCTATGCGCTGCGTTCGGCGCCGCTGCGGCGGGTACGCTTTACCGTCGGCGACACCGTCACCGACGACGACGGTCGCCGCCACCGAATCGAAAGCGTCCACGAACGCGGCGGCCTACTCGTCTACGGCTGCGCAGGCACCGAGATCCCCGAAGCGAAGATCTCCGATCAGCTCGCGTTGACCAGCCCGGCGCAGCGGCTGATCGGCGGGCGCGTCGACGCACCCGCGCAGTTCGACCTGCGAATGGAAACGCTGGCGCGCCTGCACGCGATGCGCAAGTCGCCGTTGCGCGGTTTCGTCGGACCGCGCGTGGAATTGCTCCCTCACCAGTTCTTCATCGCCTCCGAAGTCACTTCGAGGCTGGCGCCGCGAGTGCTGCTGGCCGACGAAACCGGACTCGGCAAGACCATCGAAGCCGGACTGGTGCTGAGCCGATTGCTGCTGAGTGGCCGCGGCGAGCGCGTACTGGTGCTGGTGCCCGAGTCGCTCGTCCATCAATGGTTGGTCGAGTTGCGGCGCCGCTTCCAGCTGCGCTTCTCGATCTACGACGAAGTGCGCTGCAAGGGCATCGAAAAGAGCGAACCGGGCGACAATCCGTTCCTGCAAGCGCAGCTGGTGCTGGCCGCCCTGCCGCTGGTCGCCGACTCTGCGCAACGGACCTGGCAAGCGGCCGAGGCCGGCTGGGACATGGTGGTCGTAGACGAAGCGCATCACCTGCAGTGGACACGCCGCAGCAAGAGCCCGCAGTACCAGGCTGTCGAAGCGATCGCTGCGCACGCCGTCGGCCTGATGCTGCTGACCGCCACGCCTCAGCAACTCGGCGAGGAAGGCCACTTCGCGCGCCTGCGCCTGCTCGACCCCGATCGCTACGACGACTTCGACCGATGGACGCGCGAGGCCGGCGACTACCGCGAGGTAGCGGCAATCGCGCGCGACCTGATCGCCGGCAACACTCTCGAAGACCGCGCGCAGCAGCACCTCGCCGTCTTCCTCGGCGCCACGCTCGGCGAAGTGCAGCGGCGCTGCGCCGACCCGGCTGCGCGCACCCGTCTGCTCGAAGAGCTGATCGATCGCCACGGCCCCGGCCGCGTGATGTTCCGCAACACGCGTGCCGCAGTGGCCGGCTTTCCCGACCGGCGCCTGCATCGCATTGCCCTGCAACCACCGAGCGGCGCCCCCTCGTGCGCGCGCCGCCTGCACGAAGAAATCGAGGCCGACCTGGCCGGCGGCTCGCCCGCCTACGACCTCTCGGCGGATGCACGCATCGCCTGGCTGGTGACGCTGCTGTCGGGCAGCGAGCAGGCCAAGGTGCTGGTGCTGTGTCGCAGTGCCGCCAAGGCGCAGGCGATCAAGACCGCGATCGAAAGGCGCATCAACGTCACGACCGCGCTGTTCCACGAACAGCTGACGCTGGTGCAGCGCGATCGCAACGCCGCGTGGTTCGCCGATCCCGGCGGCGCGCGGCTGCTGGTGTGCAGCGAACTCGGCAGCGAGGGCAGGAACTTTCAGCACGCCCAGCACCTGGTTATGTTCGACCTGCCGCTCGATCCCGATCTGGTAGAGCAACGCATCGGCCGCCTCGATCGCATCGGACAGCGCGGCCTCGTGCACATTCACGTGCCGACGCCGGACGGCAGCGGTCTGGCGGTGCTGGCACGCTGGCACGACGAAGGTGTCGATTCGTTTCGGCGCCCCACGCTTGCCGCACTACCGCTGCTCGAGCGTTTCGGAGAGCGCGTTCGGGATCTGGCGCTGCGCGCCGGGACGGCAGCAACACCGCAAGACGCTGGCAACGGCGAGACCCTCGAATCCGACTTGCGTGTTCTGGTGACCGAGACCGCGCGAGCCGCACGCGAACTGGCCGAGCGCGTCGAGAAAGGCCGCGACCGCCTGTTGGAAATGGCGTCGCTGCGCCGCGAGGTTGCCGCCGTGCTGGTCGACGGCGTACGCGCTCAGGACGAGGACGACGGACTCGACGACTATCTGCTGCGCCTGCTCGAACACTTCGGCGTCTACGCGGAAGAACTTGGCGACCGTACCTACCTGCTGAACCCCGACGCCGCCGCGAGCGCCGACTTCCCGAGCCTCGCACGCGGAGAGACCTCGATAACATTCGAGCGCGCGGTCGCACTGGTGCGTGAAGATCTCGAGTTCATGACTCGTGACCACCCGCTGCTCGGCGACGCGATGGAACTGATGTTGGCATCGGAGAAGGGCAACGCGGTGTTCGCGGTGGCCGGCGGCGAAGGTGGCCCGCCGCGCCTGTTGCTGGAAGCGGTGTTCGTGCTCGAATCGGTGGCGCCGCCGCGGTTGCACGTCGATCGGTTCCTGCCGCCTACTCCGATCCGCGTGATCGTCGATCAGCACCTGACCCAAGCGACCGTGAGCGCGCCGAGCAAAGGCGCCCGGCTCGCCGCAGGTCAAGGGCGCTGGCTGGTCGAGAAACAATCGGTGCTCGGCCCCGCGCTCACCAAGATGAACGGCAAGTGCGAGGAATTGGCGGAAAAGCGAGCCGAAACCTTGCGCGCCGAGGCGCGTGCACAGGCGACCCGCCGTCTCGGCGACGAACTAGAACGCCTGCGGGCACTGGCAGCGATCAACGACCACGTGCGCGCCGACGAAGAACGCGCAATGGAAGCGGAACTCGAAGAACTGAGGCTGGCCATCGACGCTGCCAGACTCAGACCCGACGCCCTGCGCCTGGTCTGGCAGGGGCCGTCACGCGGCGGCGTCCCGGTCACCGCACGCTGACCGGCGCCGATCAGCGGTTGACTTTGATCAACTCGACCTCGAACACCAAAGTCGCGTTGGACGGAATCTGCGGCGGCATCCCGCGCTCGCCGTAGCCGAGCTTCGAAGGAATGGTGAAGCGATACTTCGCGCCTTCCTTCATCAGTTGCAGCCCTTCGGTCCAGCCGGCGATCACGCGGTTGAGCGGGAACGTCGCCGGCTGGCCGCGTTTGTACGAGCTGTCGAATTCGCTGCCGTTGGTCAGGATCCCGCGGTAGTGAACGGTGACGCTGTCGGTCGCCGACGGAGAGGCGCCAGTGCCTTCTTTGAGAATCTCGTACTGAAGTCCGCTGCTGGTCGTCACCATCGTGGCCGCCCTCCGGGCTTCCACCTCCGGTACCTTCGATTCGTTCTTGCTTCCACCGGGCGCCGGTGTCGCTTTCGCACTCTCGGTTCCTTTGCTGCAACCCGCGCCGGCCATCACCAACAGCGCGAGTACGATCGTGGTTGCTGAAATCCTCATGCCATCAACTCCTGGGTTCGGCGGAACA